>Ga0180430_10002258_pt1 | contig 17612 bp, 8 predicted proteins | sample SS_ome_9_FD_132999 | JGI IMG/M metagenome (GOLD analysis project Ga0180430, IMG submission 132999) | Hypersaline lake sediment archaeal communities from the Salton Sea, California, USA - SS_1_S_2 metaG | ecosystem: Environmental > Aquatic > Non-marine Saline and Alkaline > Hypersaline > Sediment... | reverse complement strand
ACTTCGCGCTCCTGCATCGCCTGAAGCAGAGCCGCTTGTGTTTTTGGCGGTGTCCGGTTAATTTCGTCCGCCAGCAGAATATTCGTAAATACGGGACCTTCGACAAATCGGAACGATCGCCGCCCGTGCGCGTCTTCTTCGAGTACATTTGTACCGGTAATGTCCGACGGCATCAGGTCGGGGGTAAACTGGATTCGCTTGAAGTTAATGTCAAGAATCTGCGATAAAGTACTGACCATCAACGTCTTAGCGAGTCCCGGTACGCCGACCAGTAGACAGTGCCCTCGCGTGAAAATCGCCGCGAAGATCTGTTCGATCACTTCCGATTGACCAATAATTACCTTCTGAAGCTCCTCTTGCATCAACTGTCGATGCTGACTGAACTCCTGAAGGACGTCGCGTAAACTTCGAGATTGTTTCGCCATAGTTTCTTCTCCTTGCTCTATGTAATATACTTGACCATTGGCGAGTCGGGCACCCGTTTCGGCGAAATCGTATCCGAATTGTCCGTTTGCAGCGAAAACTACCACTTTAAGGTGGAATGGTAGATAAAACCAAGGATTTCCGACATAATGAGCCGTCGTCGAATTAAAATCGCAATAATTAGTGTTCTAATTTTCACGTTCATGATGCCTCCAGTCGCTCAGGCGCAGGTTGTGGGAGACGTCACGGCCGAACAGGTCCGCGCGTCGATCAATAAAGCGATTCTGTTCCTGAAGCGGCAGCAGCGCGAAAATGGAACGTGGCTCGAGGTCGTCTCGCAAGAAGGCGGATCGACGTCGCTCGTTACGCTCGCGCTGCTCAACGCCGGCGTGCCGGTTACCGATCCGGCGATCCAGCGAGCGCTGAAATGGCTCCGAACGGTCGATCCAAAGCGAACGTATGCCACTTCGCTGCAGACGATGGTATTTTGCATCGCCGAGCCCGAAAAGGATAAATTCCTGATCGATCGAAACGTTAAGTGGCTCGACGCGCAGCAATTCCGCGAGGGCTCGACCTATGAAGGCGGATGGGGATACGGAAGCGGACCCGATACGGGAGTGGCGGACAACTCGAACACCCAGTTCGCGCTCCTCGCTCTGCACGAAGCCGAGCGCGTTGGCGTGCGCCCGCGAACGAATCTTGTATGGATCAAAGCGAAACAGTATCTGGTCAACGGGCAAAAAGCGGACGGTTCCTGGGCCTACCGTGTTACCGGCGGCGAAAGCACCGGAAGTATGACGTCGGCCGGCATTGCTGGCATGGTAATCGTTGCCGGAAAACAGCGCTCGGGCGACGCGTCGGTCATGGGGAATAAAATCACCTGTTGCCGAAACGCCAATTCGGAAGAAGCGACGCGAATCGAAGGCGGGCTCCGCTGGTTGGGCGAAAATTTTTCGGTCCGTCGAAACCCGGGAACGTCGGGCAACACGTGGTTGTTCTATTACCTTTACGCGCTCGAGCGCGTCGGTCGATTGACCGCCCAGCGACATTTCGAAAACGCGCGAGGTGTTCGTTTCGACTGGTATCGCGAAGGTTGCAAATTCTTGATCCAAACGCAAGATCAAATGTCCGGTTATTGGCTAGGCGAGGGTCGAAGCGAAAAAAGTGTTGAGATTTCGACGGCACTGGCGCTGCTGTTCCTGTCGAAAGGTCGACGGCCGACGCTTATTTCGAAGCTGAGACATCCGCCCGAGTCGAACTGGAACATTCACCGTGCCGACGTCGGAAACCTAACTCGCTTTATCGAAAGACGATGGCGAATGAATCTGACGTGGCAAGTCATCGATTTCCGAACGGCCGAGGTCGAGGATCTGCTGCAGTCGCCCGTCCTTTATTACAGTGGGAGCATGAGTCCGGTCGACGACGCGACACTACAACAGACGGCCGACAAACTGCGTGGATATCTCGACCGGGGTGGATTCGTTATCGCCGAAGCCGATTGCGGCGGTACGGGTTTCGATCAAGGATTCCGAAAGCTCCTAGCGACCGCATTCCCCGAGCCCGAGTATCGGTTGCGTCCGATTCCGCCCGATCACCCGATCTGGCATGCCGACGCGGCAAAGGTAGCACCGCAGGACGCGAGGCTGCTGCTCGGTCTCGAATATGGTTGCCGCACCAGTCTCGTCTATATTCCGCCGAATTCGAAGGAGCCTCGCCCTTCGCTTTCGTGCCTCTGGGAGCTTTCGTCTCCTCCGCGTGGTGACGTTTACACGCCCGAGGTGCAGCGCCAGGTCAGTTCCGCACTGGCGATTGGTACGAACATCTTGGCGTACGCGACGGGTCGGCAGATCAAGGATAAGGTATCGAATTTCGATCTTGCCAACGAGGCGCCGCCCGAATCGAAGGTCGACCGCGGTCGCCTTCAGATCGCGAAGTTGAGGCACGCCGGTGGATGCGACGCGGCGCCACGTGCGCTGGTTCATTTGCTTGAAACGGCCGTCAAGGAACTAAAGATCAACGCGGCCGCGCGCGAGGAGCTTATCCGTATTAGCGACGATCAGCTTTGGAATTTCCACCTCGTCTTCATGCACGGCCGTAACCGCTTCCAGCTTACGGATTTCGAGCGGCGACGGTTGAAAACATTTCTCGAACGTGGCGGAACGCTCGTTGCCGATTCGATCTGTGCGGCCAGTGCGTTTACCGAATCGTTCCGTGACGAAATGGCGACGCTGTTCCCGGACAATCCGATCGAGCCGATCCCGGTCGACGATTCAATCTGGACGCGACAATACGGGGGCGAGCGTTTGCAAGCGGTTACACGTCACGAGCCCGTTGCGACCGCGCCCGGCCAGCCGATGCGAATGTCGCGAATCGAGTCGCCGCCGCGGCTCGAGGGAATTCGAATCGGCGACCGCTGGGCGGTTATCTTTTCGCCGATCGATATCAGTTGTGCACTCGAACGTCACAATTCGATCGACTGTCGTGGCTACACCCAAGACTCGGCCGCCCGAATCGCGCTGAATATCATCCTCTATTCGCTGGGACAATAACTTCCTGGGATCGCCAATCTCCCGATTGACCGTAGGACGGACTTTCAAGTCCGTCAACGATCGGTGTGGCGCCCGTTTTCAGGCAGGGATTTTCTATAACGGTAGCGAGAGAAGTTTCTCCAAGGATGTAGTCAACTCTCGACGGCTTCGGAGAGCCATCGTACGGCGCCGGGGTTTACTCGGTCACCACATCGGCCGCGTCGAGCTTTTGTTGAATTGCGGCTGCGCGGGTGCGTAGCATTTCGACTTTCGCCGTCGTCTCGTCGCCGGCCGGTTCGATCGCCTCGGTCATTTTCGCCAGTGCCATTAAAAGATCGATCTTGAGCTTTGCACTCGAGGGCAGAGGACTGTCTTCGCCGATCGGGTCGGCTTCAGGATCGAGCAAATTATTCGCGTCCAGCAGTTCCAGCGAGCGAAGCAGTTGGTCGCGAGCCTCTTCGAATTGGCTGCGACGGGCTTCGAGTTTCGCCATCTGATAGCAAAGATCGGCGACCGCTGCCGGGTTGCCTCCGTAATTGGACTCGATCAGTGAAATCGCATCGTTGTACGCTCGGAACGCATCGGCGCGTCTGGAGCTGCTTGTATAGGTCGAACCCATAAACTTATTGATGTCGATCATGATCGGGTGCGTATCGTCGAACGATTCGTCAACCAGTCGTGTCGCCTCGGTCAGCAGATCTCGCGTCTTTTTCGTGCTTTCCTTCAGCGTGAGTCTCGCTTGAGGGATCATTGTATCGACCAGCCAAGGATGCTTTTCGCTGTAGATTTCGGTGGCGATTTTGATCGCTCGATCGACATGAGGTTTCGCTTTGTCTTCTTGACCAAGGTCGATGTAGAGCGAAGCGATTTCGCAGAGCAGCGGAATCATATAGGGATGGTTTCGTCCCCATGCACGGTCGCCTTGAGTGACCGCCTCACGCAGCACCGACTCGGCCCGTCGGTTGAGCGACTTGGCTTTTAGGATTCGCCCGGTCGTAATCAGCGAAGAAACGGCGGCAGGGTTGCTGTAACCGGTCGTTTCGAGCAATTCGATGGTGATCGCGTTCCACTTTTCAGCCTCTTCGATACGACCGGCGGCCAGCAGCGCGACGGCAAGCTGATTGATGGCATTCACGTCGGCGAGTGCGATTTCCGGTTTCTCGGCCGTGAGAAGGCTCGGGTCCGATTCCTTTACGAGTCGCTCGAGGGCATCCTTCGATTTGCCTTGGATCATTTCGAGCATCGCTCGATTTCCTTCACCAACGCGAGCAAGCGGATGCTTTGGCCCGTGCAATGTGTGCCAAATTCGGTCGGCTTCGTCGATCTGACCGCTTGCGCCCGAGTAATTTCCCTTGAAGAGGTAGAAAATACCCTGATTGTTCGTCGCTGCGGCGCTAAGGATCTTGCTTTCTTCTTTCCCGGTCGTTTGATCGGCAACTTGCGAGAAAAGGCTGATCGCTTTCTCGCGATCGGTACCTTCGTCCGTCAAGACAAGTGCTTTGATGTGTGCGGCCCACGCGCTGCTTGGATCGGTTGGCAGCAGACTTTCGGTCAGTTTATCGAGCTTCTCGTTATGTGCCTTCCACGCTTCATCTTTTTGTCCCGCATAGAGACCGGCGATGATTCGAAGGCAAAGAAGATTGATGTCGTCCGGTTTCGCTTGAAGGGCTTTTTCGAGCGGATCGATCGCACTCGAAGCCCGGCCGGCGTAGATGCTGTTGAGCGCTTGCAACGTACGGACATCGTTATCGTCGGCCGAACCGATTTGCGATTCGAACAAAGCCGCTGCCTGGTTGAATTGACCTTCAGCGATCGCGCGAACGCCAAGCTGCATCGGTTGTGCATCGTCGTCGATAACGGTCGCTGCCGTACGTATCGATTCCGGAACCGAAGGCGGCTGAAGGACAGCCACCCGATCGTCGGCCATGATAAGTACGCCGGCCAGCACTTGCTCGCGCAGCGGGTTGATCATGTCTTCGACATCCTGCTCGGCAACGGCGATGGGCGCAAACGGCGTTAGCCACCATACGAGCATTACGACGAAAAGGGTCGTCGCCGTTAGCGTACGGACTTTCGTTTCGCCCAGCCCGGGCAGGTTAATCGTTTTTGGTTGTGCCTCGCGCATCCGCGCTTGCCGACCGAACTCGGCCGCCTGCTGCGGGTTCTGCTTGTAGCGAGCCATCATTTCGTCGACCGACTCTTCGCGTTTCGAAGTCGCCACGAAACAAATAATCACGGTAAATAGTGCGAATCCAACTGCTGCCAGTCGTTGTAAAAGCATGGGCAACTGAAGTCCCATGATATAACCGGCCGCAATGATCCCGATCGCGATGATTCCAAGAAGAATCGCGCCGACGGGTAAGTTCTTTTTACCGTTACTTCCGGATGCTATGCGTCGTTTGCTCATCGATTTTCATAAAATCCGTAACAAGAGATAAATGGCCGATGCGAATCACCCGCCCGTCGGCCGGAATAATAAAGATAAGATGAATACATACTGCAGTGCACGTAAGTATATGTTCTTAGCGGATGGTAGCACAATACAGTATCATAACATTCTATATAATAACCCCGATACATGCAAATCGGAATTCGGCCGGTTTTGGTTTTCTCGCCCGCTTTTCTCGCCTGCTTCCGCTTGGATTTGTTAACCAACGTAAAAAGGTAACAATCTTGTACATTTGGAATACAGAGCACTCGCGCAAAACGAAAGGCTACGCCGGTTATTGGCATAGCCTTTCGCTCGAGGTTCATCGTATTACGACCGTTAAGCCGCACTACGCTTTTTCAGATCAGTTGGCCTGACGATCGGTTTCGATCGTCAGGCTCAAGGGGATGCTGATCTTCAAAAGGAGTTTTTACTTTTCGGATGCCTGCACTATCGTGCAATCGGGTTTCCGAGATAGGTGGTCGGAACCGGAGCAGCTTCCGGAGTTTCCTCTTCGATCGGGACAATCGTTTCGCCACAACCGACGGGACCACAGGTGTCGCACGTGTCTTGCGGTACGCACTTGAATACGGGTACTTCGACTTCGTATTCTTCCTTGATCAAGACCTTCTTGGTGCGGCAAATTCCGCAGCGAGGGGTCTTGACCGTGGGAGCGGGAGCGCAGCCACCGCATCCGTCATCGACGATGCCACATTCCGAGCCACAGCCGTCGCAGCAAATCTTGCCAGGCAGAAGCGGGCAGAAACGTTCGGTCTTGACGACCCAGCGATGCTTCTTGACTGTTTTCGTTCCTTCTTCGACCGTGCACTGGCACTTGGGGGCACGGACAGGTTCACAAGCGGGTTGGCATACCGGTTCGCAAGCAGGCTGGCAAGCCGGTTCACAGGCGGTGTCGCAAGCCGCGTCGCAGCAACCCAAGATGCTGCCGGCCATCCGGTCGAGCAATTCAAAGGCCGATGCCGACTGCACCATCAGTGCTGCGACAATCATGGCCGAAACCATCGTTAATTTTCGCATATTCAGCTCCTTTAAGTTCGGTATTATTCAGCGTATATAGGACGCTTATTCACCGAATTTGGATATAGATCAAACTTAATTTCGAAATATGTTTCGCATCACGGTGAGAGAGTCGGTCAAAGGAATCGAGGGGTCGCGTCACCCACGTTCGATCGTTATGGTCGGCTTCGAGGATGCATCTGCTGTGAACCCTCAAGGCGCTGTTGACGCGTCGGACGCGACGGCCCGTCGAATCCCTTGCTTTCATCTCTCAAGCGTTATGCGGCTTCATGGTCGCTGACTACCAGTCGTATTGGTATCGAGTCATGAAGATATTTTCAATACCGGTCGTGCCATCCTTACGTGTTTCCGCGTTGATGTAGTTCAACACGACTCGCATATTGGGCGTCAGGTACCAGTTCAAACCGAGTGTATGCGTCGTCGCATTGCCACCGGTAATGTCGGCGTCGTTCAGGTCGATCGTCGAAAGTCGGTAAGCAACTTCCCACGCACCCTTGCCCGTTTGGATGCAACCATCGGCATCGCGAACACGGAAGACGGGTTCGTAAGGCGTCACGCGTCCAAACGAGCCTTTCTTCTTCGAGTACGAGCGGTTTTCGCCCGTCAGGAAGAACGAAGTCTGGATGTAGAACGCATTGAACTGGGCAGTTTCATCGCCACCAGTTCGATTGACATAAGCTTCAACATATTCCGATTGGATCGAGAACGGACCATAAAGGAAAGCGGTTTCGACACCAACGGTGTTGGTGTAGTTGGCCGCCATCGCGGTTGTATCGACAATTCGGCTGCCGATGTGGCACTGCGGGCGAGCTCGGTAACGAGCATCTTCGCCGTTCAGTGCATGATACGAATAGCTACCACCGACGTGCCACAGGCCACGTCCGCCACTACCTTCGTCATACCAAGGCAGGAATGTGGCGCGCGATGTCCAGAAAGCACCGTGTCCATCATCTTGGAAACGAAGCGTTCGGTTATCGAGATTACCGGTAAAGACACCGGTCGCCCAGGTGACGCGGTCGTTGAACGCCGTGTCGAAGATCATACCACCGAGGTTGTAACTCGGGATCATGTCGTTCACGAAACTTCGTTCCATGAACGTGATGAATCGACTGCTCGTTTGCAGTTCGAGGCTCATCGGCTCCTTGAAGTAACCGATCTTCGCGTGACCGACCAAGGGCAGCTCGTTCATTTGTCCATAAGTGTCTTGGAAGACAGGACTCAGGAAGTCGTCGTCAAGGTCGTTCGGCTGGGTGCCCGCGAAGTTCATCGAGAGTTTCCACTCGAAGACCTGGTTCATCTTGCCACCAACACCGATCCAAGCGGCGCGGGGTTCGAAACCATTTTCTTGGTCTCCAATTTGGGTTACGCTTCCAGCATCTTGCGTAAACCAAGTCCAATCAAGGAATACTCGACCGTCAACTTTGACGGACGGCTTCTTCGCTGCAGCAGCTTTCGCCTTTTTGGCGGCAGCGTCAGCCTTCGCGATTGCCTCTTCAAGTGCCGCTACGCGTTGCTTGAGAGTTCCCTTTTCCGAATCGTTTTGCATCGAAACTAGACGATACGATGCATCATAATCAAGGCCTTCGTCTCGCGCACTAGCATCCGATGCCGTCGCAAAACCAATCCACGCGACCGTGGCGACTGCAAGACCATACAGCAGTCCATTCATTTGTCGCTTTCGCATAGGTTCTCCTCCATCGATAAGAACCGTTCACAGAACCAATAACAATACACGCTTAAGAGTGATGAATTCTCATAACTCGCAAAAGACCCAAGCTCCCCGGGTTCGGCCTGGCTGTCTTTCTTACCGGAATTATCTTCCGGCATTAGATTCTCGTATCGTCATCAGTTTCGCTAGATTTTCCAAAGAAACACGTACTCACGAAACTTTAACGGAAAAAATGACAGTTAATTGAGGGACGTTGCGGTTTAGGGAAGTGTGACAATATTGTCGATTAGTCCGGCGGTCCTGTCTGCGTGAAATCCATAGCACTATGACGGCCGTATATGTACGGAATTCACCTATTGCGAAAAGATCTGACCGCTAGAAAGGACGAGTGCCCTTGCTTTTCACTCCTAATATAGAAAGGTTTGACGCTTTTCGTGGCGGAAACGAACCTCAGGCCTGCGATTGTTCTCTCGATCAGATATAATCTACGAATTGCTATCCTCTTTGACGGCCGAGAGATGAGTCTCTTCACCGAAAAGCCTCCTATGCTGCCCAAGTTGGTGCGATTGACTAATTTACAGATATGTCGAATACATTCCCCGATCGCAAATCGCTTGAAGATCAAATTAGCCGTGCCATGTCGCGCGATCGCTTCCGCCTGCGCCGTGCTCTGAAATCGATTTGTGACAAAGAAACGAGAAAATCGGCAAGGCAGGCAAGCCGGGATAAACAGGCAGACGATTTTGCAAATTGGCCCGAGGCGAGCCGCCGAACACTCCGATCGCTGATCGATGAGATCGAGGCCTCGGCCAAGAAGGTGGAAATACGTGCACGTAAGGTGCCGAAATGTAAGTTCGACGCACAATTGCCTGTCGTCGAGCGTCGAGACGAGATCGCGCAAACGATTCGCCGCAATCAAGTTGTCATCGTTTGCGGCGAGACGGGAAGCGGAAAATCGACGCAATTGCCCAAGATCTGCCTGACGATCGGCCGAGGAATCGACGGAATCATCGGTCATACCCAGCCTCGCCGGATCGCCGCACGCTCGGTTGCCACCCGAATCTCGCAGGAACTTGACGTGTCGCTCGGCGGGCAGGTCGGCTATAAGATGCGGCTCGACGACCGGACGAGCGACGACACGTACGTCAAGATCATGACCGACGGTATCTTGCTGGCCGAGACGCAATCGGACCGATTCCTCGATCAGTACGACACGCTGATTATCGACGAGGCGCACGAGCGGTCGCTCAACATCGATTTCCTGCTTGGATACGTCAAGCGCCTGCTGCCCCGCCGTCCGAACCTTAAGGTCATCGTAACTTCGGCGACGATTGACGCGGCGCGATTCGCCGAGTTTTTCGCCGACCGCGATCGCGCGGCCCCGGTTATCGAAGTTGCCGGTCGAGCCTATCCGGTCGATCTGCGTTACCGTCCGTTTGCGGCGGACATGGACGATCCGAACATCGATGTTCAAAATGATTCCCCAAAAGAGTCGGAATCATCGTCTGCAGTCGATGAGCGTTATTACCGGACCGACGATCCGCTCGACGCTGTAACCGAAGCGGTCGAAGAGGTTGTCGCGCACGGGCCAGGCGATCTGCTCGTCTTTATGCCCACCGAGCGCGACATTCATGAAGCGGCCAAAGCGATTCGCACGCGACTGACCGGCAGCAAAAAGAAACGCGTCGGGCCTGCCGGTGCTCCGGTCGACATCCTACCGCTCTACGCACGGCTGCCGGGCAACGTGCAGCAGCAGATCTTCCGCACGGATAGTAAGCGAAGGCGAATCGTCATCGCAACGAACGTCGCCGAGTCGTCCGTCACCGTGCCGGGAATCAAATACGTGATCGACACGGGCACCGCGCGTATCAGTCGATACAGCCCGAGCAGTCGCACGCAACGGTTGCCGATCGAGCCCATCTCTCGAGCGTCAGCCGATCAGCGAAAGGGTCGATGCGGTCGAATCGCGCCAGGCGTCTGCGTGCGGCTCTACAGTGAGAGTGATTTCAATTCGCGTGCCGCCTACACGATGCCCGAGATCCAGCGATCGAATTTATCGGCCGTCATTCTGCAGGCAAAGTCGCTAAAGCTCGGTCCGATCGAACGATTTCCGCTGATGGATCCACCGCGTCGCGCGGCCGTTCGTGACGGCGAGAAGACGCTTTACGAGCTAGGTGCTATCGACGAGCGCGGTGAGCTTACGGACATCGGTTGGCGACTTTCGCGCTTGCCGGTCGACCCGCGGATCGGGCGGATGATTCTCGCGGCGGACAAGTTCCGTTGCGCCAGTGAAGTTCTAACCATTGCTGCCGCGCTCGAGATTCGCGACCCGCGTGAGCGACCGTTCGAGCATCGAGAAGCGGCTGATCGCGCCCACGAGAAGTTCGCCGACGAGCGATCCGACTTCCTTACGCTCCTGAAGTTGTGGGATTTCTACCAGCATCTTAAGGAGACGCTGTCGCGTAGCAAGCTCGCGCGGGCGTGTCGCGAGAATTTTCTGTCGCTTGGCCGACTTCGCGAGTGGGGAGATATTCGCCTGCAGTTGGTGCGGTTGATTCACGGGCTCGGGCTCAAAGAAGGGAAGCGGCGTGGCGATGCGGACGCGATCCATCAAGCGATTCTGACCGGGCTGTTAAGCGGTATCGGCCGTCGTGGTCGAACGAAGAAACTTCCGTACGACGGGGCGAGCGGCACGAAGCAGCATCTTTGGCCCGGTTCGGCGGTCTTCGAAGATCGGCCCGAATGGGTCGTCGCGGCCGAGTCGGTCGAGACGTCGCGACATTTCCTGCGCACGATCGCGCCGATCGATCCAGCCTGGGTTGAACCGCTGGCCGATCATCTGGTCAAGCGAACCTATAGCGATCCGAAGTGGAGCGCGAAGAGTGGCGGCGCGACGGTGATCGAGCGCGTCTCGCTTTTCGGGCTAACCCTCGTTGCCGGCCGACGTGTACCGCTCGGTCCGCTCGATCCTTCGACCGCGCGTGAGCTGATGATTCGTCACGGGCTGGTCGAGGGCGATATCCGCACCCGCGCGCCGTTTTACGCACACAACCTCGATGTGCTCGAGGAAGTCGCGGCGATTGAAGACAAACTGCGAAGGCGAGGCTTGGTGCGAGGAGACGCGGCCCTCGAGGGGTACTATCAGCGGAATATTCCCGACGACGTCTGTGACGTGCGGCGGCTGGAAAACTGGTATAAAAAGGCGTCTCGCGGAAATAAGAAGCTGCTGAAGCTGACGGCCGAGGAGCTGCTGACCGATATCGAGGCCTCGCGCTTCGATCCCGACGATCTGCCCGATCGGATTGTGATCGGCGACGAGAATTGTGGCGTGTCGCTCGATCTCGATTACGCCTACGAGCCGGGCACGACCGAGGACGGGATTCATCTGACGGTGCCCGTTGGGCAGCTTCCGTCGGTCAGCGCCGCGCGGCTCGAATGGTTGGTGCCCGGCCGACTGGTCGATAAGATCATCGCGCTGATTCGTTCGCTGCCGAAATCGCTTCGCCGACCTTTTGCTCCTGCGCCCGATGTGGCTCGCGCGGTCGCGGCCGACCTGACGTTCGGCGAGGGTGACCTGACGGTCGAAGTTGCCCGTCGTCTAAGCGAACTGTCGGGTGACCGCATTGTGCCCACCGACTTTGATCGGACAAGGATGCCGCCCGAGCTTCAAATGATCGTTCACGTTGTCGACACCGAAGATAACGTCATTTCGTCCGGTCGCGATCTTGAAGTCTTGCGTCACGAGTCGGGCGCCGTGCTGACCGAGACGCTGGCGTCGGTCGACGATTCGAAGTATCGTCGCGACGGAATCAAGAGTTGGGATTTCGACGAGCCGATTCCCGAGTCGGTATCGATCGGAGCCGACAGTGGTCGACGGATTATGGCGTTTCCGGCGCTGGTCGATCGTGGCAACAGCGTGTCGCTCGAGCCGGTCGATTCGCCCGCGCGGGCCGAGCGGTTGACGCGTCGCGGCGTGGTTCGACTTTTTGCGATTCGCAATAGCAAGCAGCTCAGGCAGCAGATTCATTGGCTGCCCGAGATCGAGACGCTCAGGATGCACGCGGCCACGATCGCCGGTTTCAAGACCGACGCGCAGCTTGTAACATTCCTCGCGTGGCGAGCCGTGCACTTGGACGGTCGACCGGAGGTGCCTCGCGACCGGGCCGGTTTCGGGCGACTCGCCGACGCGGCGGCCGAACGGATCGGACCGGCCGTGCAAGAGCTCATGTCACTTCTGCCCCCGCTCTTTGCCGAGTATCACCGCGCGAGACTCGCGATCGCCGACGCCGATCTCGATATGTTCCGCCACGCGTTTAACGATACGTCGGCGCAGCTTGAACGGCTCATGGGTGTCGACTTCCTGATCGATACGCCTTACCAATGGGTGCGACAATATCCGCGGTATTTCAAGGCGATCGTGTCGCGTCTCGATTCGCTACGGACCGGTGCACTCGACCGCGACCGCCGCGCGACCGAAGAGATTCACGAGTTCGACACGCGGCTCCAGTCGTACCTTGAAGAAAATCCATCGGCCGCGATCACCGACGATCCGACCGACCCGCTAACCGAATATTATTGGATGCTTCAGGAGTACCGCGTCTCGCTCTTCGCCCAATCGCTCGGCACGTCGGTCAAGGTCTCTGCGAAACGGCTGGAGCGGCAATGGGAAAAGGTGTTGATGTCGCGGTAGGGTTGTCGTTGCCGGCGCATCACGCACCCTGGGAACGCCAATCTCCTGATTGGCTCGTAGGACGGACTTCCAAGTCCGTCAATGCATGACGTTGTACTTGTTGTCCGCTATAGATTCATGCGCGAATCAATATTCGTAGCCTTCTTCCAAGGGCGAATTCAAACGTCGACGGACTTGGAAGTCCGTCCTACGTCGTTACGCAATGTCGAATGTTTGCTGATCGGGAGATCGGCGATGCCAGGCTATCCACTGTCGCGCAGCGACTACCTTTCGTCGATCAGACGTTGCAATTCCTCTTTAACGCGTGGGATGATTTCGTGGTACGAGTAGGTGCCGATCGGCGTGCCTTCGCGTTTGAGGTTGACGTACTTGGGGCCGCACCAGAGGCCGAGGTCGGCGTCGTCGGTTTCGCCTGGGCCGTTGACGCGACAGCCCATGACGGCGATCGTGATCGGCAGGTCGGCGGCGAAGCGGGTCGCGTCTCGAACTTTCTCGGCCAGCTCTACGAAGGCCTCGTTCTCGACGCGCGAACAGCTCGGGCAGCTAATAATATTGAGTCGATCGAGCCGCCGCTCCTCTTCGGTCATCATGCGACCGGCAGCGACGTCGTCGAGGATTGTACGACCGGCTTCGATCTCCAACGCTTTGCGGTCGGACGGAACGGTGAGCGAAACGCGGATCGTATCGCCGATCCTTTCCGTTAGGAGCGGCTCGAACGCGATTCGCGTTTTGACGATTCCCTCGGGCGGCATGCCCGCTTCGGTTACGCCCAGGTGCAGCGGCACGTCGGGGCGCGCGGCCGCGAAACGACGATTGACCTCGATCACGTGCTGTGGATCGGAATCTTTCAGCGACACGCAGTATTGCGTGAAACCGAGTCGGTCGAGCAGCTCGCAATGCTCGATCGCGCTGTCGAGCATCGGTTCGATTTTGTCGCCCTGCGGATATTTCTCTCGCTTGGCCGGGTCGACCGAACCGCAGTTTACGCCCACTCGGATCGCGCAATCGTGCTCGCCCGCGATGTCGACCAGGTAGCGAACCTTCTCCTCGATCGGTCGCTCTCGCTCGTGGTGGAAGAGATGTCCCGGATTGTAGCGGATCTTGTCGACCCACGGTGCGACTTGCTCGGCGAGTCGGTAGTTCTCTTGGAGATCGACCGAGAGCACGGCGTCGGTTTGCCGGCGGATTTCCTGCAGCGCGGCCGCGTCTTTGGCCGTGTCGACCGCGAGCCTTACGATCGCTGCGCCTGCCTCGTCGAGCATGCGAACCTGGGCGACCGACGCGTCGATGTCGATCGTTTTCGTTGCGCACATCGATTGAACGGCAACCGGTGTGCCGCCGCCGATCGTGACCGATCCGATGCGAATCGACCTTGTTTTAGATTGTGAGTTGTCGGATGTCAACCTTTTGCCACTCCGTTGTTCATAGGATGAATCGCTTGAGGATTCTCCTGCATTGCTTAGAATTCAAGTATACTCGGAATCGAACTTCCTAGAAATGTACCAACTCTGAAGGAGCGATACAATACTTAATTGCGGTTTATATAAACATTAACCCAGGGTGCGCGGGGCGACCCTGGGTTATGTTGGAGAACTTTTTGAAGTTCGGAATATTTTTCAGTCGCTGCTGATAAAACTAGCCACAGGAGTGAAGCGACTAATTCTTTGCGAATCGGTCGTCGGGCGTGCGGCCCCAGACTTCGACTTCGGTCAGGGCGGCCCAACCGGCCGGCTCTTCCTGCTTCAGATCGATGATCTTGACCGATGTCGTCTTTCGTTGCTTGAACCAGAACGTCTGTCGGCCGGCCGATTTCGCGAGCTTGATATTCACGCGGCTGCCGTCCGAGAATTCGAGCACGGCCGACGTCCATGCAGCGTCGTGCGGGAAGTCGGCGCGGATGATAATGTCGACGCGATCGGTTTCGACTTCACGGCCGAACTCAACCATCCAGTAGAGATCTTTGGCGTCTTTGTCCGGTCCCCACGACGGGAACTTCGGACCGTGACCGGTGTTCTCGGTGCGGCCGTCGATGCAATTCTTCGCCAGGTACGCGGGGTTGTCGCCATACTCGCTGTTGGACGAAGCATGCGGATAATTACGAGCGTCGCCCGCCGTATCATTGGGGTTGAGTGCCAGGTTGCGATATGGATTCGGATCAGCAACGGGCATCTTGAAGTCGCGGCCGGTCTGCCTTTTGACCATCGCTTCGATGTTCTGTCGCTCGAGCGATTCCATATATTGCCGCTTGTTCGAGAATTTGATGAAGCGGTCGACCTGACCTTCGTTCCAACTGTTCGACTCCCAGTAATCGCGAGTGAAGGGAATGACCAGATCGATCCACGCGGCCAGCTTGTCAAGCTCTTCACGCGACAGCTTTACGTTATTGTGATCCTCGAGGTGTTCGAAGATTCCACTCTTGCAAGCGCCACCACTGTATGGTTCGAGCATCGACGGAACCGACTGCGGACTGATCCAATTGAGCCACTTACTCATGCGACCGTTTTGCGTCAGCGTTACGTAGCTTTGGGTCCAGATGCGTCCGGCGCGACCACCGTCGACCGGGTCGGACGTCAGGATGAATTTATCGTTCTTGCCGCCTGGCTTGTGGCATTTTACACAGTGGCGGTCGAGGATCGGTTGTATCTCTTCGCGATAACTGAAACCTCGCATCGGCCCGTAGAATGGATCGAGGTCACGGGCACCGTTTTTGAATGCGGCCGTGTTAACGAAGTTCGGCGCGGGTGTGCTGTTCTTATCTTCGTGGCAACCGACGCAGCCGAATGTTTCGCCCGGCATGAGGGTCGACCAGCTGCGCATCGTCGCAGCACAGTGTCCTTTATCATCGATGCACTGGAAGTAAACGGGGATCCGGGCCGGTACTTTGAAGCAGGCCGATCCGTCTTCGTGCACGGGCGATTCGCCGATAATCACTTTCGGATCCCACGCACCGTTATCGCATGCGGCGGGTGTACTGACGAAAGCGCCACCAGCCGGACCGCGGTTGCCGTTTCCGGCGATGTCTGCTTCCCGCCATAGTGGCGCGACGACGCGGATTTTTTTGATCGTTCCACGCGGAATGTCTTTCAAGCCCGGGCCGATATACACGTCTTGCATAAAGAACGTGCCGGTCGGTTGGGTGTAATCGACCAGGCTCGGTCGCAGATAGACTCGCGGTTTTGCCTTGAGCGGGATCTGCTGATTGCACGAGAGGTTACGGTCGCGAGCCAGTAGTTCGCGGGCGTTGGTCTCGCCGTTAACGAAATAAACGCCATACCCGTTCATGCGGTCGGTCGCCGTCGGATCGACACCGATCAGGTCGCAATATCCGCGGGCTGCCAGTGTGACGAGGATATCTTTTTCGTTGAAGGGATACGGATATTGATACTGATCGCCGTGTTGATCGGCGCGGTCGACGCGGATCGCTTTCGATTCAGTTCGTGGGTTGAGATACTCGACACCCGTGTTTTCTTGACGACCTTTGAGGTTGTCGATAACAATCAGTTTGCCACCCTGTCGTGTATGGTGTCCGGACGAAATGGCGGCGACCTTATGCGAGCCCGGGATTCCTCGCGCGTGGAGGATCGTCGTCGGGAACCATGAGTTGTTTCCGTAATACTCGGTCTGACCCGTGCCGTCCGGATTCATCTGGAAGAGCGGCTGCGGATAGAGCTGACCGCGGTCGTTGTATTCCCATCGTGTGTAGGTGATACGGCCGTCGCTCATCAGTTGCGGGTAGTTTGTCGCAACCTGGTCGAATCCGAGCCGTCGCATGTCGTTGCCGTCTTTATCGCATCGATACATGCTGCTCGTTTCGGTGTGCCAGCAGTCGGTCGTCTGGACGCATCGTGACGATGTGAAGAGGATGTCGCCGCCAGGCAGATACATGCCCTCGTAATCGGCGAATCCCAGCCCGAACGTAAGCTGACGAATCTCGCGCGTTTTCGCGTCCATTTCGTAGAGGTGATAATCGTCTTCGCGGTCCGACTTCTTCCACGAGAAGAGAATCCGCTTGCCGTCGAACGAAACGTCGGGATCGCGGATGACGCCCTTCGGATCGTCGATCAGCGTTTCGACTTCGCCCGTTTTGAGATTCAAGAGGCAAAGCGCCGTGCCAGGTCGGAAGTGGCGTTCCGACTGCGCGTCGGAGAGTCCCTCGGTATACGCGTAGTGCGAGCCACCCATGTTATAGTGCTTCGAGAAGACCAGCGTATCGCATTGAGCGAGCAGCAGTTTCAGTCGTTGGGCGCGCCTGCGCTTACATGCTTCTTCGTAGGCGGCGTACCAGTGTTCATCCGTAACACTCGCTCGAGCGTCATGAATCTCTTCGTAGACTTTGTCGAGCATCGCCTTTCGCAGATTCTCGTCGTTACCGAAAATCATCTTCGCGAAATCGGCGCCGCCATCTTGTTCCAACCAGTCCGACTCGACGTGGAACGCACAGACGAGTTTTTGCAGCATCTCTTTCTGTTCGGACTCGGGGATATTTTGCGCGCGCAGCGCGACGACGGTCTGGGCCCAAGTGCTTTTGATTTCAAGATCGCGTGCCACCGCCGTGCAGGGGACGGACGTCAGAATGACGGCAAGCAGTGCAAACAAAACGCCAAGTCGGCCGATTCGTTTCGACATCGTTGGAACTCCTCATTGGTAACGGGGAATCTGGTGGGAGGTGTGTTTGGTGTGTTGCGGTGGAACGGTTTCACCGCAAATTGAGCAACAGCGAGCGTGCGCAGTTACCCAAAGATAGTTCCATTCTAATATGATCAAATCGGCAAAGCAAGACGAGTCTCGGCCGGAAGTTTGGGAGTTGAGACACCCATTATGGTGGCGGTATTTGGT
>Ga0180430_10002256_pt1 | contig 17616 bp, 15 predicted proteins | sample SS_ome_9_FD_132999 | JGI IMG/M metagenome (GOLD analysis project Ga0180430, IMG submission 132999) | Hypersaline lake sediment archaeal communities from the Salton Sea, California, USA - SS_1_S_2 metaG | ecosystem: Environmental > Aquatic > Non-marine Saline and Alkaline > Hypersaline >... | reverse complement strand
GTCGATTTTCAAGGTCAGGATGCCGGCCGGCTTGCCGAGTTCAGGATCGCTTCTTTTGGATGTTGGGTAAGCCGGAACTGTCATTCCCCCTCCTTTCGACGGCTCATCCGGCACGTACCGGCGGCACAAAACCGGTCTTCGATGTGGGCCCGGTACTCCTCCCGGAAATGACGCAGGGTGCTCATCACCGGATTGGCTGCGGTTTGTCCGAGACCGCACAAACTGGTGTGCTTGATCAGGTCGCACAGGTCATCGAGTTTGGTCAGATCCGAGGCGGTGGCGGTTCCGTTGGTAATTTTGCATAGCACTTCGTGGATCTGCGTCGTCCCGACCCGGCAGGGAACACATTTGCCGCAGGATTCCGATCGGCAGAATTCCATAAAATACCGGGCCACATCCACCATGCAGGACGTCTCGTCCATCACAATCATGCCGCCCGACCCCATGATCGAGCCGACCTGGGCCAGGGATTCGTAATCCATCGGCAGATCAAGCGAATGCTCCGGGATACACCCCCCCGATGGGCCGCCGGTCTGAGCGGCTTTGAACTGTTTGCCCTCCTTGATCCCGCCACCGATCTCAAAAACAATTTCCCGCAGCGACGTCCCCATGGGCACTTCAATCAACCCCGTGTTGTTGACCCGGCCGGCCAGGGCAAAAACCTTGGTGCCCTTGCTTTTTTCGGTTCCGATATCCGCAAACCATTGGCTGCCCTTGCGAATAATCGGTACGATATTGGCAAGCGTTTCCACGTTGTTGATCAATGTCGGGTATCCCCAAAGCCCGGCTTCGGCGGGATAGGGAGGGCGTGGACGGGGTCTGCCGAGTTGCCCCTCGATGGAGGCGATCAGGGCGGTCTCTTCGCCACAGACAAAGGCGCCGGCCCCGAGGCGGACCTTGATATCGAAGCGAAACGGCGTGTGAAAGATGTTATTGCCGAGAAATCCGGCGTGTTCGGCCTGGGCGATGGCTGTTTTCAGTCGTTTGACCGCCAAGGGGTATTCCGCCCGTACATAGATGAACCCATGATTGGCACCGACGGCACGGGCTGCGATAGCCATTCCTTCGAGGACCCGATGCGGATCGCTTTCCAGCACGCTGCGGTCCATAAACGCCCCGGGATCCCCTTCATCGGCGTTGCAGATGACGAACTTGGTCTCATTCACGGCCTTGGCCACCGTGGACCATTTCAATCCTGTGGGAAAGCCGGCCCCGCCGCGTCCCCGCAAACCACTTTTGGTGATTTCCCGGGTGATCTCTTCCGGCGTCATACGCGTCAACGCGGCGTGCAATGCCTGGTATCCGCCGGCCGCGATGTAATCTTCGAGCCGTTCCGGATCGATGCGGCCGCAATTTTCCAAAACGATTTTTTTCTGGCGCTGAAAAAAGGGGGCTTCGCCGGAACAGACCAGACGATCCAGCGGACGGCCGTCAAGCGCTTCCAGGACATCGGAAACATCGGGAACCGACACGGCATGGTAGAGAATGCCGGCCGGTTCGATGGCCACCAACGGTCCCCCGCTGCAAAGCCCCAGGCAGCCCACCCCTTTGACCCGGCACCAGTTTTCCAGACCCCGTTTGGCGATTTCCTTTTCAAAGGCCTCCTTGACGGAAGCGCTTTGACAAGAGAGACAGCCGGCGGCGACACATACATTGATGCGGTGCCGGTAGCCCTCCTCGCGATCCGCTTCAATCCGGGCAATTTCGCGTATCTCATCCAGCGTCATCGGTTTTCCACCTCTCTAAGGTCGCCAGAACGGCCTCGGGCGTGCTTTTCCCCTTGATCTCGCCGTCCAGGACGACGGCCGGCGCCAGACCGCATGACCCCAAACAGCGTGCCGTCACAAGCGAAATAGCGCCATCGGCGGTTGTTTCGCCGGGTTCGATGTGGAGCGATTGTTCTATTTCACCTATGATCTGCGCTGCGCCGCTGATATAACAAGCCGTGCCCATGCAAACCACGCAGGTGTGTCTGCCCGGCGGCTTGAGGGAAAAAAAATGATAAAAGGTGGCCACCGCATAGACTCTGCTGAGGGGGACCTGAAGTGTTTTGGCCACATATTTCAGTGCCTCCATTTCCAGGAAACCGAAGGTGTCCTGAACCATGTGGAGGGTCTCGATCAGGGCATTGGGTCTATAGCCGTGCAAGCGCATCACGCGGTTGACCCTGCGCCAGCGCGGATCATCGGCCCGCTTCGAAGTTTCATCTTGGGCTTTCACGCCGGTTTCCTTCAGCGCTTCCATGGGCATCTCACTTTGTCGAAAGTTAAGCGATGCGGCGTTGACACAAGAACAACGGAGATCGGGGTCTTACACGATCCAAATGGCCTTGTTGAAAGCTGAATTCATTCCAATTTAAAGGACACTTTTAATTTGGTGCGATAGCCCACGATTCTGTTATCTTCCAGGCGCATATCCATTTTTACGACTTCGGCTATCCGCATATCGCGAATAGAGCGGTCAACCGCAGATACGGCCACTTTAGCGGCATCTTCCCATGAGGTTTCGGAAAACCCGACAACTTCTACTATTTTATAGACGCTTTTATCCATGATCATCTCCTTTCTAAATTGGCGTAATTTAAACTGCGCAAGACCACGGTGAAGATAAACAAATGGTCGACCCGTGGCCCGATATCAACCCAGATCAAATTTACTGACAAATGCCTGATGGATAACATCCGCCGCCCATGTCGGCTGGTGCAGGAAATCACAATTGATGATGAGATCGAATTCGTCGGGCAGGGCGTCTTTTTTGCCAAAGGCCTTCTGGAAGAACCGGCGCTGCTCTTTGTCGGCGGCATCCAGTTCCTTGCGGGCGTCGCTTTCCGATACGCCGAGAATAGCCGCCACCCGCTGGATGCGATATTCCTTCGAACTGATCAGGCGCACCGCCAGAACACGATCCCGCGGCAGAATAAGGTGGGTCCCGCGCCCGACGAAGATGGTCGGCTCGGTGTCGGCCAACGTCAAGACGGCGCTGAAGAGCTTGCGCAAATAATCGTTCATGGTGAACGATTTTTCGCCAAAAAGAAACGCCCCGAGTTCACTCATTTTGCCGGGATGGCGTTCATCGAAAAAGGTAACGGTTTTCCGGCCCAATTCCGCATCGGTGGCGATTTTATCAAGGATCAACCGGTCGGCGACCCGCTGGCCGGTTTTTTGGGCCAATACTTCCGCAATTTCAAGCGCGCCGACGCCGATTTTTCTAGAAAAGCAGATGGTCGGTGCCATTGCGGCGGATGTTTCCCCGCTCTGTTTTCGTTGAGCCTCTTTCTGTTCCCATTGGCGTACGTAATGCTGCGCTTTTTGGGCGGCATCCGGCCGTTTTTGGGCATATGTACCAGGGAGATAGCGGCTGTCGATATTTGTCGTCGTCATGACACACCTCCGTTTTTGGATAGGTAGGTCCGATCTACGCGCACCGCGCATCGGCTCGCACCTATCTTTTTAACTGTCTCTCCGGGCTCGAATAATGAGCAAGGGACGGTCCACGCGATTCAGAATACCGGAAGCGATGCTGCCATAGAACAATCGGGAGAGTCCGCCCCGTCCATGGCTGCAGATCGCCACCAGATCGACGTTTTCACGCTCGGCGGCCTCGAGGATCTCCTTGACCACGGGACCGGTTACGGCATGGTGGCGCGCTTTGATGCCTCTGGCCGTGAATTCGCCCTGCACACCCTTTAAATATTTCTCGGATTCGTCCAGGAACGTTTCGAATTGCTTTTCGAAATGGGCGTATTGCAGGTCATCGTAGCCGAAAACCCGGGGCGCGCTGACGACGGTCAAGAAGATGACGGTCGCATCGTTGTCATGAGCGAGTTTTTCGACATAGGGTAAAATTCTTTCGGCACGTTTGGAGCCGTCGAGCGGCACCAGAATTTTCTTATACATCACGCCTCCTCTCCTGCGCGCCCCGGCCGGTGGATGCCGCCATGGCGATCACCGCCGTTTGAGGTTGTTGGGCGCGCGGCATCACCGGTGGCACGCATTATCGATGGCCCCTTCGGTTCAGGCCACGATCCAGACGGCCCGGTTGCGAACGGTATTGACGATTTTGTGGCCCACGCGCCCCATGAGAAAATCTTCCACCCGCGAAAGCCCCCGGCGTCCCATCACCAGGGTGCCGATGTCATTCTGGCGGGCAAACTGGATCAATCCCATAGCACGGCTATCCGCTCCGGAGACAACCTCGTGCTGCACCCGGTCGGCAGCGTAACCGGCGGCTTCCAGTCGCTGCGCGGCCTCCTGGAAGACCGGCTCAATCATTTCTCTGGCCTCGGCGACCAGCGCCTCGAGCTGTTCCTTTTCAATCTGCAGAATAATGGGTGACGGCAGGGTTTCCCAGGTGCGCACCACATGCACCAGGTAGATCTGGCGATCGTCGTGGCCATTTCGGGTGGAAACCACGTGGTCGACAGCCCGCATGGCACCTTCGGAAGCATCCAGGCCGATAAGGATGCGGTCAGGTGCCGGGTTGCCGCCCACGACCCACAACGGCACGTGGCGCAGCCGTTCGATCAGCTTGTTGGCCACGCTGCCGAGGACGAGCCCCCTGAAGCGGCGGTGGCCCTTGCGTCCGATCACGACGGCATCATAGCCGTCATATGATTCCTTGATCAGGTCGCGGGCGAAACCGATTTTACGGGGTTCGGCCTTGACGGTGATGCGCGCGCGGTCAACGCCCGCCCGCTCCATGATATGACATGCTTTTTCAAGGATTTCGTCAGCGGCCTTGCGCTGCTCGTGCTCCCAGGCGCGGATACCCGCCATCTGATGGCGGCCGGCGGGATTGATGCCGATGTCATAGAACGCTTCGTCCACATTCATGCGGACATGGTAGATAACGATGCGGGCCCCGCACCCCCCCAGCATTCTTCCGGCATAGCGGGCCGTATCGAACGCCTGGTTCGAACCATCCACTGCCACCATTACCTTATTCTTCTCGTTCATCGTTGCCTCTCAGGTTAAATGATGTTGTTTGCGTGTCTTCCTATGGGAACCCTTTACGCTGACGGCGTCGAACCCCGTGGCTTAAAAAGTCACCCGACGAAAAAGATCTGTTGGTCACGATCGAGCATCTTCAGGCACCTGCCGACGTCGGCTTTGATGTCACCCCGCGCATGCCCTTTTAAAATAACTATAGGTCGCTGCGCAGGGTCAGCAGGGGTACCGGGCATTTGGACAGCATGCGGGCGGCGGTCGAGCCGAACAGCATGCCGCTGAATTGCCCCCGCCCGCGGGTTCCCATGATGAGCAGATCGGTATCCAATTCTTTGATGGCACTGATCAGGGTTTCGTAGGGAATACCGGTCCGGACATGGCAGCCGATGGCGTCCGGCGGGATGTCGAGATCGGAGAGCAGGGCCGTCAAGGCGGTCATTCGCCCTTGCCGCATCTTGTCAAGTTGGTCCGGGAAAGAAAAAGCCGTTGTGACATCGGCCGCCTTGCTGAGGGCTTCGACATCCCGTTGATTGATGACATTCACAAGGTCGATGGCCGCTTTGATTTTTTGACCCAGGGCCCAGGCATAGCCCACGAGATGCTGGCTGATAGGGGAAAAATCCACGGCTACCATGATGTTTCGGATATCTTGCATATCGAACCTCCCTCGCTTAGGTGGTATGTCGGATACGTCAAGCCGTTGACAGAGCGCTTGCAAACGACCCCTCAGGGGGCAAAAATTTCCCGTCTTTTTTCACGATGATCCACCAGGTAGCGCAACTTGGCGGCGGCTTGCAGCTCTTCCAGCATGGCGCCGATTTTCTCCCGGTCCACTTGATAGGCCCGGATGTAGACATGGCGAAAGCCCTGGGGGGCCCGGTCGTAAGACGACAGAATGCTGGCCATGCGGCCGCCGTAGCCCCGGATAATGTCCGCCAGATCCTTGATGGAACCCGGCCGGTCTTCGACCTCGAACGCCAGGTGGATGCCCCGGCGTTTGACACCGGTCAAAGACATCAGCGCATTGAACAGGTCGTTTTGGGATATCATGCCCACCATACGCCCTTTGGCGTCCATCACCGGCGCTCCGGAAATGTGGTGGTCGCGCAGCACCTCGGCCGCTTCTTCGACCGTAAAGGTATCTGGAATGGTGATGGGCTTGCGGCTCATGATGTCGCGGACCTTGATCCGTGTGAGAGCATGCAGCAGCTCGTGAATTTCCAGCAGGGTGGCATCCGAAGCGGAGGCGCGTTTGAGGTCCCGGTCGGTCACGACGCCCACCAGAGTTTCGCGATCAAAGACGGGGAGTGTCTTGATCTGGTTTTCTTTTAAAAGATTGAGCGCCTCAGCCATGGATGCCTGGGCCTCGATGCTGATGACGGTTGGATTCATCCAGTTACGTACAAGCATGGTTCGCCTCCTTGGTTAGGATGCCGGGTCTGGTCGATCTTCCAGCAGCCTGATAATGGCGTGTTCGATCGTCTGGGAGTTGAAGGGTTTATCGATGAAGATATCCACACCGATGGCGGCGGCTTTGGCATAGAGCTGCCGCGATCCAAAGGCCGTTATCAGAATCATGGGGACGTCCGGTGCCAGTCCTTTGGCTTCACTGAGCATATCAAGGCCGTCGCGGTCCGGGAGTTGGTAGTCGCAAATGAGAATGTCGACCCCTCCCCGGCGAAGAACACGCAGGCCTTCCCGGGCGGATTCGGCGGTCGTGACACGGCAGCCTTCGCAGCCCAGCGAGATGGACATGGCGTCCCTGATCCAGGCATCGTCGTCCACCAATAGAATGTGCTTTTCTTTCAGTTTCATGAGATTTCCGAAATTCGCTTGGGATGTCATGGTCCATTTCCTTCAAACGGTCAGCGCCTGCCGGCAAGGGCTGGACGCATCACCGCTTGGCGTGGTGCCGATGTCCACCGATGGGATGTCGATGGTCAATTCCAAAGCGCCCATTTCGCGGTTGGTTCGCTGGCTGAAGCCGGTTTTACGGCCGAGACGCAGCATTTGGGTGTTGTCCGGGAGAACGTAGCCAACGAGCGTTTTGATGCCGAGGGTGCGGGCGGATGTGATCAATTTTTGCAGGAGCGCCGCGCCGATGCCCTGGCCATGCAGTGCGTCGGCGACCATGATGGAAAACTCGGCCTTGGTTAAACTGGGTTCCCGAATCAGCCGCGCGGCACCAAGCATTTCTTCTGTTTGACCCGATTCGGAGATGGCCACCAGCGCCATATCCCGGCCGTAATCGATCTGCGTGAACCGGGCCAGCATTTCGGGCGAGATGCGCTTCAGGGGGCTGAAAAACCGGAAGTAGATGCTTGCCGGAGAAAGGGTGCTGAACAGCCGGTCAAAGAGCGGCGCGTCTTCCGGCTTGATCGGCCGAAGCAGCAGGTGCAGCCCTTTGCGGGTGACCACCCGTTGCTCCAGTTCATGCGGATAGGGGCTGATCACGAGATGATCGGGGGATTTTTCGGTGGCGGCGTCAAGACGGATGCGGGCATCCACGGCCCGGATGCGGTCCCCCACGATAATGGCCGGGTTGATATCGAGTTCGGCGATTTCGGGAATGTCGGTGACCAGGCGGCTTAGCCGGATCAGGATCTCTTCGATATGTTCCAGGGAGACGGCCGGTTGTCCCCGGTATCCCTTGAGCAGGGCGGCGATGCGGGTTGATTCGATCAGTTGACGCGCCAGCGCGCGGTTGAGGGGGGGCAGACCGATGGCGCGGTCACGCAGAATTTCGGTAAAAATACCGCCCGCACCGAAGACGACGACTGGACCGAACACCGGGTCGCGACGACTGCCGAAAATGAGTTCGTAGGCTGCGCCGTAAAGCATGGGCTGCACCGAGACGCCGGTGATGACGGCGCGGGGATTGCTTCCGGCGGCCTTGGCCATGATCTCGTCGTAGGCTTTTTGGACGCCGACGGCGTTTTCGACACCCAAAACGATGCCACCGGTCTCGGACTTGTGAACGATATCCGGCGATACGATCTTCAACACGACCGGGTATCCGATCTGATCGGCCAGGCGGACAGCCTCCGAAGGTGTCCCGGCCAGTTTGACCGGGTTGATCGGAATGCCATAGGCGGCAAGGATCGGTTTGGCGTCCAGTTCGCCGAGGGAAGAGAGGCCGTCGGCCAGCATCTTGTCGACGAATTCCCGGCCCCGTTTGCGGTTGACCGTGAGTTCGGAAGAAAACGTGCCGGGTATTTCCTGCAGCATTTTCTGGCGGGTGCGATGGGTATGGAGACGCTGGAAGGCGGCCACGGCCCGTTCGGGTGTTTCATATGTGGGGAAGCCCTGGGCATTGAACTGATAGACCGACCGGGCTACGGATTCCCCCCCCATCCATACGGCAAAAACCGGAAATTTTGGTTTTTGCTGCAGATAGTCGATAATCGCTTCGGATACCGCTGCGGCATTGCTTAACGCCTGGGGGATGAAGATGATGACCAACCCATCGATAGCGGGATCGGCGGCACAGATTTCCACGGCCTGACGCCAGCGTTCCGGGGAGGCGTCGCCGATAATGTCGATAGGGTTGCCACGGCTCCAGAAGGCAGGCAGAATCCCATCCAGCTTGGTCATGGTTTCCGACGAAAGCCGGGCCGGCTGCAGGCCCAACTGTTCGATGGCATCCATCGCCATGACACCCGGACCGCCGCCATTGGTAATGACGGCCAGGCGGGGCCCGGCCGGCAAAGGCTGCTTGGCAATCAGCTCGGTACAATCGAAGAGCGCTTCGATGGTGTCCACCTGGGTGATGCCGGCCCGGGCAAATGCGGCGCGATAAACGTCATCCGCGCCCGCCAGGGCACCGGTGTGAGAATAGGCTGCCGCCGCGCCCGACTTTGAGCGGCCGGCCTTGAGGGCGATGACCGGTTTGAGGCGGGAGACCGCCCGGGCGGCGCTCATGAACTTGCGGGCGGCGGTGATATGTTCGACGTACAAAACAATGGAGCGCACAGCGGCATCGCCGCTGAAGTGATTGAGCACGTCGCCGAAATCCACATCCAGCATGGATCCGATACTGACGAAATGACGAAATCCGATGCGCTCGCGGGCCGCCCGGTCAAGGATGGCCAGACACATGGCGCCGCTCTGGGAAATGAAAGCGATATTCCCGGCCGGCGGCATGCGGTCCAGAAAGCTCGTGTTCAGGCGGGCGGCGGTTGAAATAACCCCGACGCAGTTGGGGCCGATGATGCGCAGGGAGGCGCGGCGGGCCGCCTCCAGAATCCCTCTCTCAATGCGTTCGCCGGCGGGGCCGGTTTCTCTTCCACCGGCCGAGAGCACAATGGCACTGCCGATGCCGGCTGCGGCGCAGTCTGCGATAACGGCCCGGATATGCTCGATGGGTGTGGCGATGACGGCCAGGTCAATGGCGTCCCCCACGGCCGTGAGGTTGGGATAGGCGCTGATGCCATTGATCTTTTTTCGGGCGGGATTGACGGGATGGATGCGACCCGGAAACCCCCCGGCGATCATATTGCGAATCACGGCATAGCCGACCCGTCCGGGCGTGTCGCTGGCACCGACCACGGCGACCGATTTCGGCGAAAAAAAATTTTCAAGTAGTGGACTGGTCATAACAACTCCCTGTCTATCGGCATGGCCATCATCAGCAATCGATCCGTTAATTTCCCCCTGCGTTCCGGAATATCGACTAGGTGCTTCAGCAGAAAATATGCCATTGTATAAAAATATTAAATTTATTAAAAAATACAGTTAGATAAGTTAGATGATGGTGGTGCAGGGGGGGAGAGGGGATGGCAAAATTTAGCAAAAGTGCGAATTCACAAATTGAAGGATTGCGAAAACGCCGTTAGGGCGCGGATGGGATTCGGCCGGCGGCGCGCGGACACCCTGCGCCGGTATCATGGAAGCGAACCGGGCGGGATCTAGGGCACCAATTTCCGGTGCCGGTAGCGAAAGGTGTGATGATTGAGCGTTAGGAGACGCGCGGCCTGGCTTTCATTGTTCTGGCTGTGTTGCAAGGCCTGCAGGACAAAATGACGCTCAATTTGTTCCAGTGTTTGGGGCAGGTCCATGCCCTCGGGCGGCAGAGAGGGAAGGGTTTGAAGCCAGGTTGCCGGATCGCAGGTATTCGCATCATGGGGGTGTTCCAAACCCAGGTCCTGGGGTGTCAGGTATTCGTGGCGGCCGGTCAGGGCGGCTTTTTCCGTCATATTTTTCAGTTCGCGCACATTACCGGTCCAGGGGTGCCGGCGGAGGGCCTGCTCGGCCTCCGGGGAAAAGCCACGGAAGGCGGTTCTGAATTTCGTGTTGAAATGGGCCAGATAATGTTTGGCCAGCGGAAGGATATCATCCGTTCGGTCCTTGAGAGACGGCACCTGAATTTTGATGACGCCTAACCGAAAGTACAGGTCCTGGCGAAAGAGGCCGTCGGCCATCATCCGGGCCAGGTCCCGGTTGGTCGCGGAAACGATACGCACGCTGACTTGGGTGGGTTTTGTTTCGCCGACCCGGTAGAACGCACCGGATTCGAGAAAGCGCAGCAGTTTGGCCTGGGATTCGGGGCTCAAGTCCCCGATTTCATCGAGAAACAATGTGCCGTTGTGGGCGGTTTCCACCAGACCGGTTTTGCCGGACTCACGCGCGCCGCTGAAGGCCCCACCCCGATAGCCGTAGAGTTCGCTTTCCACGAGTTCCTTGGGGATGGCGGCGCAGTTGACGGCCACGAAGGGGCCCTTGAAAAGCGGGCTGTGGTAATGAATGGCGCTGGCCAAGAGCTCTTTGCCGGTGCCGGTTTCGCCTTCGATCAGAATCGGCGTGTCGGCACTGCGGGAGACGCGCTGAATGAGGTCCATGACTCCCTGGATGGCATTGCTCTCCCCGATAAAAAGCGGCATGTTTTCGCTGAGGCACCGGGCCTGCAGCATTTGAACCTCTTTGCGCAGGCGGATGGTCTCCAGGGCGTTCGTGATGGTCAACTCGAGCTGGTCCATCCGGAGGGGTTTGACCACATAGTCGTGGGCGCCGAGTTTCATGGATCGGACCACCCCGTCAATATCCTCAAAGGCGGTGATCATGATCACCAGGATGTGCGGATCGCACCGCTTGATGGTGGCCAGCGCTTCGATGCCGTTCATGCCCGGCAACCCGATATCCAGGAGAACGAGATCGGGCGCCGCCTTTTCCAAATCGGCCAGCGCATCTTCCGCATTGGCAAAAGCGGTGATGCGGTAGTCGTCTCCCAGGGCCAGCGCGATACCCTCGCGGATGGTGGGTTCATCATCGACAACAAAAATATGGTAGCGGATGGCGGTCATGTCGGTCCTTCGGCGACGGGCAGCGTGATCGTAAACGCAGCGCCTCTCCATTGACCGGGCTCTACGGTCAGGGTGCCCCCATGATCTTCGACGATACGCTGGCTGATGCTCAACCCGATACCGCTGCTGCCATGCTTGGTGGTGTAGAAGGGGTCGAAAATTTTTTCCCGCAGGTCTTCGGGGATCCCGTCACCGGAATCTTCGACGCGGATAAGGACATGGTGGTCCTGCTGCCGGGTCTGGATGCCGATGCGACCGGAGGTCTCCTCCGGGTTGAAGGTTTCCGCCGCATTTGTGATCAGGTTCAACAAGACCTGCTCAATCAGTTGGGCGTCAAAACGGCACAAGGGAAGGCCATCGGCCAGATCGGTTTCCACCTGAACGCCTTTTTTCCGGAGGATGGCGGCGGCCAGGTCGATGGCCTCTCTTACCGGGTGATTGATATCGGCCGATTCGAATTGGGGTTCGGTGGGTCGGGCAAAATCATAGACACGCCGGATGACGTTTTCGATCTTGGTGGAGGCCGACTTGAGTTGGGCGAGAATGCCGTCGATCTTTTCTTCTTGCCCGGGTTTGCGGAGGAGCTTTTCAAGGGTGTTGATGTAGATGTTGATCCCGGAGAGGGGGTTGCGGATTTCATGGGCAATGCCGGCGGCCACGCGTCCCAGGGAAGACATTTTGTCCTGGATCCGCAGCATCCGTTCCATCTCTTTGGCCGGGCTGATGTCCATCAGATTCATCAGCACGGCATCCTTGTTGCGATAGTCGATCCTGGTGGCACGGCAATAGAGCCACTTCAAGGAGGACTTCTGATGCATGCGCGGGTAGAAGCGGCACACCATGTCGACGCGCGGCAGCTGGCCGGACATCAACGCTTCGAAAGACACTTTAACCTTTTTACGATCGTCAGGGTGGACATGGGACAGCTCAAGAAAGCTGGCGCCGTCCGGCACTTCTCCGATCAACCGCCGCAATTCGGGGTTCCGGTACACTTCCCGCCCTTCCTGAATGATGCTGATGCCCACCAGGGCATTTTCGACGATGTCGGTGAGGCGCTTTTCGCTTTTGGCCAGGGCGGCCGTGGCCAGTTTGCGCTCGGTAATCTTGCCGATGCGCTCGGCAATGGCCCGCAGAAGATGGCGCTTCTGGCTGGCAAAGGGGCCCTCCGCCAGCGGGGGGAGGTCCTCCAGGTAGCAGACCGTCAGTTTCCCCTCGATCTTCCCGTGCACCTTGATGGGAGCCGACAGGCGCCATTCGGTGATCCTGAAATTGGCCGTTTGATAGCAGCGGTCCATCAAAGTCAAGTGGGCGCAGGAGATTTCCGGATATTTCATGGCCGGCGGCAGAATGTGGACGGCCCCCTCCAGAATGCCTTCCAGGTCGATGCCCGGCGTTTCCACCAGGCGGGATAAATCCAGCAGGCAGCGCAGTTCCTTTTCACGCAGGCTGAGTTCCAATTCATTCATCATGTGCCGCCCCGGCTGCAGGGTTGGATGACGTGTGCGACGATGACGCCGTTGGTCGAATGACGATGGGCTCATGTTATAGCAAGAGAACGTCGACTTGAAAAGGCCAATGGATCCGGGCCGGCCTGACGGCAATGCTGTTGCTCAAGCCGGCGGCAGTCGTTCGCGGGAAGTGTTGCCGGCCTCATGAATTCCCCGCGCAATTACAAGGTCGCGGCCAAGGGCGCAACCGTCTTGATAGACGGCGGCATCCTGTCGGCCGCCGCCGCGCTGGATGGTTTGGGTGTGGGGATGACGGTGATGCAGATAACGGCTCAACTGGGGATCGTCCGCCGTGACCAGGGCGCGTATGTCCGGTGATGTCGTGTTTGCGACCGCCGTCTGCAGCTTGCTGCGAAACCCCTCCAGAATGCCAATGGCGAAATCGGTCTGCTGAAAACGCTTCAGGCGACGGCCCCGGTGATAGGAGGTCCATTCGCGTTCCGTAAAGCGCCGGATAAAATCGAAGACATAGGCCGCGTGCTGAACATTGGCGATGGTGCCGGAAATTTCCAGAACCCTTCCCGGTTTGCCTTTGGCCACCACAAAGGCCGAGACCCAGATGCCCTGGACGAAGTAAAAATCCTGCAACAGATTGGCCAGGAGATAGACTTCGCGGAAATGCCGCAGGGCCGGTTGGCCCAGAAACAGGCTGACAAAATCGCGCTGTTTGAGTTGCAGGGCATCCAGGTGGTGACGGGTCATCAGGTCGTGGGCCTTGAGCATGGCGGCTTCCGCTTCGTGGCGGTTGGGGCTCTGAGCCAAGGACAGGAGTTTGTGGATGCGACCATGAATACCACCGCGACCGCTGGCTTCGTGCTTTTTCAGACGCGTGCGCAACGGGCGGCGGGACGTGGTGGCCGAAGGATCGGCCCGCAGCATCAGACAGGCCTGCTGAAAAGCGGGACCATGCGGCGGCTGGTTGTCCGCGCCCGGCATGGCATCGGCCAGCTGGTGGGCGGTTTCATGCCGTAAAACTTCCCGGATTTCGTCCCAGGGGTGGTTCTCGGCCAGTTGCCGGCTCAGGCTGATTTCCCGTCGCGCCGGGGACCATTGTCCCAATAGACGGGTGGTGTCTGCCAGGCGGAAGGAGGGCTTTTGCATGCGGGCGCGATAGGCCGGGGCCAGCTGGCTGCAGGCGAGTTCCCACTCGTGGGCCAGCCCGAGGAGAATACGGCGTTCGCGGGCCTGATCAGGTAATGCCATGAAGGGGTCTCGATTCATTCACGTTTTGGATGGAACGGTTGCCATACGCCCATGCGTTCGGAACCGGCCCTATCGCATATTAGGCGCCGTTGGTCAATTTCTGACGATGGCGATCGATGGCTTGGATGATGTAGGGATGGATGTGGTTCACGATGATGCGGTAGCCGTCGGCCGTGGGGTGGATGCCGTCGGGCTGGTTCAAATCCGGCCGGCCGGCGACCCCCTCCAGAAAAAAGGGAATCAGAATCAGGTCCGCGGTCCGGGCGATGTCCGGATAGATGGCGCCGAAAGCCCGGGTGAAATCCGGCCCCAGATTGCGGACCATCTGCATGCCGGCCAAAACGACGGTGATATGGCGGGCCTGCAGCTTGGCGACGATGGCGTCGATGTTGCGGTGTGTGAGGGCCGGGTCCACACCCCGCAGGCCGTCATTGGCGCCGGTTTCCAGGATGACGATATCCGGGTTCAGCGTCAGCATCCAGTCCACCCGAGCCAGTGCGCCGCTGCTGGTTTCGCCGCTGACGCCGGCATTGATGACCCGATAGGCGATGCCGTCGTCACGGAGCCGGGTCTCCAACAGGGCGGGATAGGCCTGGTCTTCATCCACCCCGTAGCCGGCGGTCAGGCTGTCTCCCATGCAGACAATAACCCCGGCGGCAGGCGGCGACGGGACGGTTGCCGGCGCGGCGTTTTCCGATGGTGCCTTGTCGCAGCCGAATAGGGCAGCCCATACGAGCAGCATGATGCCGATGGTGCGCGTTGTTTTGAAAATCATGACTGTTTACCCCCGTATGGCGCGGTCTGTCGTTGCGGAGAGCACGTTGACAAACGCGTCAAGGCCCGCTCTTATTCCGCAGCGTGCGCCCGCAGAAATTGGATGGGTTTGCGCCGCATGATGCTGCGCGAGGCGCTCAATCCGACCAGGACCACGGCCAGGATGCCGACCATCAGCCCGGCAAGTGACGCGGCCGGGTAGGGCTGGTAGGCGATGTCGAAATATTGGACGCAGACCACCCAACTGATCAGATGGGCCAACAGCAAGCCGCCGGCGGCGCTGGCCCCACCGAGCAGCAGGTTTTCCAGCGAAAAGACATAAAGCACGAACCGGCCCGGTGCGCCAAGGATTTTATAGTAAACGGCTTCGCGGATACGCGCCGCGCGGGTGGCGATAATGGAACTGACCACCAGCAGGATACCGGCCGCCATGCTGAATAATGTGAAAAACCGCATGGCTTGTGAGAATCGATCCAAGGCGCCGGCAATCTGGCGGATGGACTGGCTGACGTCCAGAACCGTCACGTTGGGAAGGGCCTGCACGATGTGGTTTTGGAGGGCGGCCATTTCGGAGGGGTCAACCCGCAGGGCGGTAAAGATGGCCTGGGGCGCTTTCCGGAGGGCCGCATCGGGGAAGACAAAATAGAAAAAGGGCTGCATGCTTTCCCGGGTGCGGGTGCGGATGCTGGAGACGGTGGCTTCCAGCGGCACGCCCTGGATCTTGAATTGCAGACGGTCGCCCATGCGAATATTGCCGATATCCGCCACCCGGTCCAGGACCGAGACCTGGAAGGTGCCGCCGTTCGGGGTGAACAGGGTTTTTCCTTCCACAAATTCTTCATCATCGAGAAGGTGATGGCGGTAGGTCAGGTTGAAAGGCCGGGCCAGGTTGTCGCTCTTGCGCTGACGTTCGCGGCCGGGGTCGATCGCCTGGCCGTTGATGGCCATGAGCTTGGCCCGCACGATCGGGTAGAATTCCAGGGGGCGGTCCACGAGTTGGGCAAAGGCATCGGTCTGGTTACGCTGGATGTCGAGAAAAAAGACATTGGGGGTGTCCTGGGGATAGGCCTGCACAAAAGTGGCATCCAGGTTTTTTTCGATCAGGAAGATGGCGTAGATGATGGTCAGGGAGGCCGTCAGGGTTACCAGGATGGCCGGGGTGGCGTTGCGTGGCCGGAACAGCCCGCGGATGGCCTGACGCAGCGCCATATGGCGCACCGTAAGACGTTGCAGCGCTTTCAGAAAAAGCCAGGTGCCGAGGAAGGCGACGCCGACGAGCACCAGGAGGCCGCCGATGAAATACGCCCCGATACGAAGGTCTTCAAGTTGCCAGAGAACCAGGGCCACGAAGAAGAGGGTGGTCAGCACCACGGTCAGCCATTCACCGGGAAGCCATCGGTTTTTCTGGTTTTCGTGCCGAAAGAGGGCCGATGGCTTGAAATGCTTCAGGTTCAGCAAGGGGCGGGCGGCAAAAAGGACCACCGCCAGCAATCCGATAACGAGACTTTGGCCCACCGCGCCCCAGGCCACCTCAAACGTGGCATCGGCCGGGATGAGGTCGGCCAGGAGGAAGGTCAGCCCTTGCTGCAACCCCAGGCCGGCCGCGATGCCGCAGGCGGTCCCGAAGATGCCTAGCAGCAGGACGACACCGAGATACAAGCGCATGACAAAACGGTTTGGAGCGCCAAGGGCTTTCATGGTGGCCATGGTTTTGACACGTGCCCGCATGAGGGCCGTCAGCACACTCTGGATGCCGATGCCCGCCAGCAGTAGCGTAAAAATCCCCACCAGTTTCAGAAAAAAAAGCAGATTGTCGAAAAACCGCTTCAGGCGGGAATCCGCGCTGCGGAAGGTATCGACACGTTCCTGGGTGGGATCCGCCGCCGACCAGAGTTCCTCCTGAACCGCCTCCGGTGAAAGGCTTGCCGGCAGTCGCAGGAGCGCCATGTAGCGCACGCGGCTGCCCTGGGTGATCAACCCCAGTTGCTGGCGGTCTCGCGCACTGACGAATATCCGCGGCCCCAGGGTAAACACGGTTACCGGCCGGTCCGGCTCGGAGATCACCACGTCACGAATGGTCATTTCGGCGTCTCCCAGCAAGAGGCGACTGCCGATGGCGAGGCCCAATCGATCCAGCAGGGTCTGTTCGACCACGATGTCCCCCGGGGCAAGCATTTCATGGAAAGGCTCGCCGGAAGCCAGCACCACGCGACCATAAAATGGATACCCCGGCTCCACCACCTTGACCGCCGAGAGCAGCGAAGCGGATGCGTCCGGCGTTCGGACAACCGTGTAGAATTCCCAGACGCGCGCCATGGCGACATCCGCGCGGGATGTCAGCCCCGCCAGTTTGGATTCCATGGCCGGTAAAAAAGGAAAACTGGAGCGAACGATGACATCGGCGGCGTGCAGCTGTCGGGCATCGCGCAGCATGGCCTGATGGACATTGGCCTGAAAGCCGCCCAAGGCCGTCAAACCGACGACCGATAAAACGATGCAAAGGAAAAGCACCGTTGTTTGCTGCCGGTTTTGGCGCAGCTCGCGGAGGATCATTTTGGCAAGCATACCGCCGGGCATCACAGATCCCTTGACGGATCCAGCCGACCGTCGGTCAGCTGGAAACGGGTGTCGGCCCGGCGGGCGATGTCGGGATTGTGGGTCACCATCAGGAGCGTGGTGTGGAATTCCCGCTGGAATTCCAGCATCAAGGCCAGGATGGCCTGGCCGCTTTGGGAATCCAGGTTGCCGGTCGGTTCGTCGGCGAAGATGATGGCCGGTTGGTTGATCAAGGCCCGGCAGATGGCCACGCGCTGCTGCTCGCCCCCCGAGAGCTGGTGGGGCATGTTGCGGCGCCGGTGGCTGAGCCCGACGCGTTCCAGAAGCTTT
>Ga0180430_10002254_pt1 | contig 17626 bp, 14 predicted proteins | sample SS_ome_9_FD_132999 | JGI IMG/M metagenome (GOLD analysis project Ga0180430, IMG submission 132999) | Hypersaline lake sediment archaeal communities from the Salton Sea, California, USA - SS_1_S_2 metaG | ecosystem: Environmental > Aquatic > Non-marine Saline and Alkaline > Hypersaline >... | reverse complement strand
TTTCGGTAACGCCAGTACTTGAATCTTGAGATTGACCGGGTCGATGCGCCTCATTCGGGATCTAGCAATCCCTCGCGAACGCTTTGTTGGGGCGCGGAGCTCGGGTGACTGGCGCTGAAACCATGTTGTTGGAATGCGGTTTTCTCAAGGGCCGCGACAATCCGATCGGGAAGAGATACTCACGGAGGCACGTTCCGAACCCATGAACAACACCGTCGGGCAGCACTTCAAACGTCTGAGCGACGAGCAGTGCGAGAAGATCCATCACGCCAGCCTGGAGATATTGGAACGGACTGGGGCCAGGCTCTACCACCAGCCCGCTATCGACCTTCTCCAGAAGGCCGGTGCCCGGGTCACTGAGGGGAACCGGGTCCGCATCTCCCCGGGTCTGGTAGAACAGGCCTTTGAGACCGTGCCGAACGAGGTGGTCCTCTACGACCGGCAAGGAGAACCGGCGATGCGGCTGAGCGGGCGCCGGTCGTACTTCGGGACTGGCTCGGACTGCCTAAACATCATCGACCACCGGACGGGCGAGCGCCGCAAGCCGGTTCTGCAGGACATTGTCGAGGGCGTGACTCTCTGCGACGCCTTGCCCAACATCGACTTCGTGATGTCGATGTTCCTTCCCAACGACGTCCCCGACACGGCTTCCGATCGATATCAGATGAAGGTGATGCTCGAGCGGACCACGAAGCCGCTTATGTACGTCACCAACGAGTTCGCCGGGTGCGTAGATGCCGTGGCGATGGCCGAAGCCGTGGTCGGAGGGGCGGACACGCTGGCGGAGAGGCCGCTGGCTGCCTGCTACATCAACGTGACCACCGGCCTGCGCCACAACGAGGAGGCGCTCCAGAAGGTTCTCTTCCTTTCCGAGAAGAACCTCCCCGCGGCGTACATCCCGGTGGCCCTGGGCGGGGCGACTGGGCCGATTACCGTCGCCGGGAACTACGCCATCTGGAACGCCGGCTGTCTGGTGGGCCTGGTCCTCTCGCAGCTCAACCGGCCGGGAGCGCCTTTCATCACCAGCGGCTTCGGTGGCGGTGCCATCGATATGCGGACAGCGACGAGCCCGTACGTGGAGCCGGAGAAGCAGTTCATCCCCCAGGAGCTTGCTCACACCTATCGACTCCCTATGTTCTCCATGGGTGGGTGCAGCGACGCCAAGCTGCCGGATCAGCAGGCAGGGATCGAGTCGGCGTTGACCCTGGTGCAGGCGATCCTGGCCGGGAGCCATCTGGTGCACGACGTCGGCTACCTGGAATCGGGGCTCACGGGCTCGTTGGCCCAGGTGGTGATATGCGACGAGGTCATCGACTGGCTGCGCACGTCCATGGCGCCGTTGGAGATCACGGAGAAGACGCTGGCCCTGGACGTCATCGACGAGGTCGGCCCCGATGGGAGCTTCATGGAGACCGACCATACGCTGGAGAACTTCCGCTCGCGCTGGTACCCGCGCCTCTTCGAGCGCTGGGACTTTGGTGGGTGGCAGGACCGAGGCGGTCAAGACTTGGGAGAACGGGCGGCGGAGCGTGTCCAGGAGATCCTGGAAGAGCACGTCCCCGATGCCCTGGCTGAGGACTTGCGGCGGCGGCTGTCGGATATCGCCCAGGCTGCGCGGTGATACCGGGTCCAGGTGGCGAACTTCGCGTGCCGTCTTGGAGCGCATAAGGTGAGCGCAGACGAACACGTACGTTCAGGGACAACGGGCAAGGATCGCGGCCCTATGCAAAACGTCTCACCCGCGGACACCATGGACGACCGCGCCAACGGGGTAGCCATAACCCTCAAGCTCTTCGGTGGGTTTCGTCGCCATCTTCCTGCTGAGAGCGAGGGACACGCCTGCGAGATCGAGGTTCCTCGAGGCTCAACGCCCGGGCACGTCCTGGCCCATTTCCATATCTCCACCGAGGGGGCCGTGGTTCTGATCAACGGCCTTACGGCGGGGCTCGATTGCCCTTTGGAAGCGGGCGACGTCCTGGCCGCCTTTCCCTCGCTGGCCGGCGGGTGATTGGCGCCAGAGGGCGCGGACGGACGCCCGGTTGAATGTTGGAACGACGATCAGCATAAGAGAGTTTCACAGGAGGTAGAAGGATGTTCGGATGGCACGGCAAAGTGCTGCGCATTGACCTGGCGCACGAGACGACTCGCGTGGAGGAGATAGACCCGCAGACGGCCAGGGACTACATCGGGGGCCGGGGTTGGGCGATCAAAGTGCTCAGTGATGAGGTCGATCCCCGGGTCGATCCCCTGTCGCCGGAGAATCACCTGATCTTCAGCACGGGGCCTCTGACCGGTACCCCGGCTCCCACCGGCAACCGTTTCATGGTGACGACCAAGGCGCCTCTCACCGGAGCCATTGCCTGCTCGAACTCAGGCGGGATGTATCCTACGGAGATGAAGCGGACCGGCATAGACATGATTGTCTTCGAGGGCCGCGCTGACCGGCCGGTCTATGTGTGGATCAACGTATCCGAGGCCGATGACGATCCGCAAGTCGACATACGCCCGGCCGACCATCTCTGGGGCGAGCGAGTTCCGGAGACGACGGAGACGCTCCTGGCGGAGACCGACGAGAAGGCGCGCGTGGCATGCATCGGGCCTGCCGGCGAACGGCTGGTCAAGATGGCGAGTATCATGAACGACAAGCACCGCGCAGCGGGCCGCTCGGGTGTCGGCGCCGTCATGGGCAGCAAGAACCTCAAGGCCGTGGTGGTGCGGGGCACGAAGGGAGTTGAGTTGGCCGAGCCGGACGCCATGCGGGATCTGTGCGCAGAGGTGCGCCGTGAGGTCGCGGCCGACGTCAAGAAAGGTTCGTCTCTCCGGGACTACGGGACGGCCTACGTGCCCATCGTCACGAACGAGCTGGGCATCCTCCCCACACGCAACTTCCAGACGGGCGTGTTCGAGGGCGTCGAGGGCATCACGGGTGTGGTGCTGACGGAAGAGTACCTCATCCGGCCCAAGGCGTGCTACGGTTGTCCCATCGCCTGCGGCCGGAGGACGACCCTCGAGGGCACGCCCTACGGCGGGGAGGGGGAGGGACCGGAGTATGAGACGATCGCCTCCCTGGGCAGCGCGTGCGGTCTGGACGATCTGGGGGCCGTGACGAAGGCGAACTACCTGTGCAACGAGCTCGGGCTGGACACGATCTCGGCGGGTATGACCATCGCCTGCGCCATGGAAATGGCGGAGAAGGGGATCCTGTCGGACGACGAGGTAGGTATGAAGCTCCGCTTTGGGGACTCCGACGCGGTCATCCGGCTCGTTGAGCAGATGGCTTTGCGGGAGGGCTTTGGAGACGTCCTGGCCGAGGGCAGCTACCGCATGGCAGAGCAGTACGGGCACCCGGAACTGGCCGTCACCGCGAAGAAGCAGGAGTTCCCCGGCTACGATCCCCGTGGGTCCAAAGGGATGGGGCTCCTCTACGCCACGTCGAACGTCGGAGCGTCGCACATGGCCGGTGACCTGGCCTACATGGAGGTCTTCGGCGTTCCCGTGAAGCTCGATCCGCTGAGCCTCGAGCGGAAGCCGTGGTACATCAAGCATTTCGAGGACCTCTTCACGATTATTGATGCGGCGGGGTTGTGTGTCTTCCTCTCGATTCGGTACCTCTGCGATGCGACAGAGGACGTGATGCCCGGCCGTATGGCCCGTCTTCTCAATCTTGCTACGGGCGCCGAGTACACGGTGGAGAGCTTGCTGGAGGCGGGCGACCGCGTCTATACCCTGGAGCGGCTTTTCCTGACGAAGGCTGGGTTCAGCCGGGAGGACGACACGCTGCCGAAGCGGATGCTGGAGGAACCGATGCCCGAGGGTCCGGCGAAGGGCCACGTGGTGGAGCTGGACGAAATGCTGCCTGAGTTCTACGAGCTCCGTGGTTGGGATGAGGACGGCGTGCCCACGAGGAAGAAGCTGACGGAGCTTGGGCTTGTCTAGCAACGGGTGATGTCGAATCGCACGGATAGACGAATGAGACGAGTGTCTTGTGGGGTAGGGCGGGTGCGGAAACCCACCCTACCGAAGGCTGGAGTGACATCAGCTATTCCCCATGCGTTGTTTTCGGGCGATTCGTGCCGCCCGGGATGTGAGCGTTCAGATGACTGATTCCGAGCGACGCTGGTACGACGAAGTCAAGAACCTAACCGAGAGGCTGGTCAGGATCAACTCCGTCAGCCCCTCCGTGGAGCGGGAGAATGCCTGCGCGGCGGAGATTCGACGGGCGCTTGAGGAGCGTGGTGTCTCATCCGCCACATGGTCGATGCGGTCTGATGCGCGTCAGATCGTCTGGGCCATGGTTGAGGGCGGTGCGGTTCCCCCCCCAACCGAGCGAGTTCCCACCGTGATCCTCCTGGGACACCTGGACGTGGCCGGGGTCCAGGACTACGGCTCCAGTCTCGATCCCTTCGATCCGGACGCGCTGAGGGCGCATTGGCTCGACCAATACCGGGCTGATCCGGCGTCCGAGGATGAACGGCTCCTCGACGCCGCCTCGGGCGAGTGGATGTTCGGCCGAGGCAGCTTCGATATGAAGAGCGGCGTAGCGGCCCAGATCGCCGTGATGGGTGCGCTCGAGCGAGAGAAGGAGACCCTGCCGGGGAACGTGTTGATGATCACCACGCCGGACGAGGAGGTGGAGTCCGCCGGGCTGATGGATGCCCTCGAGCCCCTGGTGAAGCTCCGTGATGAGCGGAGCTTGGATCTTATCGGCGTGATCAACGCGGACTACACGGCGCCCCGGCAGCCCGGGGACGAGACGCGGGTGATCTACCGCGGCACCATAGGGAAGCTTCTCTGCTGCTTCTACGTCCGCGGGTGCGAGACGCACGTGGGCGAGGCTTTCCGCGGCCTGGACGCGAATCTGATCGCGGCGAACGTGGTGCGAGCGACCAATCTGAACCCGGCGCTGTGCGACGAGGCGGACGGCGAGGTCACTGTGCCGCCGGTGACGCAGAAAGTGCGGGACTTCAAGGCGCGCTACGATGCTCAGACGCCACTCGCAGCCGTGGTGCACTGCAGCCGCCTTATCCACGGCTGGACGCCCCAGGATCTCCTGGAGCAGATGACCCACGCCGCTGAGGAGGCGCTACAGCAGGCCGATGAGCAGCGCCAGGCTGCCTGGCGCGAGTACACCCGTCGCCAGGGACGCGTCAATGTGCTGGATCCTCTTCCGGGCCAGGTCTATGCCTATCACGAGTTGTACGCCGCCGTCGCGGCGCGGCTTGGAGGAGAGGACCTCAAGGTGGAACTCGAGGGGAGATCCTTCCGGGCCATCGGAAGAGCCCGGGAGGCTCTTGATAGGCTCCCGCCGTCCGAGCGTGAGTCTCTGGTCGACCAGGCCCGGCTGACCGATCTGGACAGTCGAGAGAGGAGCTTGATCGCCGTGCGGATACTGGTGGACATCGGGCTGCGTGAGGGCGTTATCGACAGCCGCCGACCAGCCGTCGTTGTCTACTTTGCTCCGCCCTTCTTCCCGCCGGTGCGAGGCGTGCCCACGGCGCCCCTCAGTCGGGCCATCGCGGCCGAGGCGGCGGCGGGTGCTTACGAGGCCACAGGCCCACTACAGTTTCGCGGTTTCTATCCCTACGTCTCCGAGCTCAGCTTCCTGCGGGTCGACGACTCGGTCTACGACAGCCTCCCCGTGCTGAAGGCCAATTTCCCCTTGTGGCGGGACGGAGGTCAGGACGTGTCCGCGGATCTGAGGAGGGAGGGGTTCGGCGTCCCCTTCGAGACGATCCGCGAGCTTGACTGCGACGTCGCCAATATCGGACCCTGGGGCAAGGAGGCCCATGGGCGAGGTGAGCGGGTCCATATGCCCTACAGCTTCGAGACAGTACCTGAGCTCACGTACAACGTCGTCTTGAGACTACTGGCCGACGATGTGGTTGGAGAACCGGGCCAGGAGCCGATCAATCTAGAGGAGAACCCATGACATCTCAAGTATCGCACGCCGCGGAGCACGTGCCGCACCTGGTCACTGAGTTGCCTGGACCCAAGGCCCGGGCCTGGATTCAGCGGGACAAGGAGTTGGTATCGCCCTCGATCCCCCGTGCCTACGCCCTGGTCGCCGAGAGCGCCCGTGGCTGCACCGTGACGGACGTGGATGGGAATCGCTTTCTGGACTTCGCGGCCGGTATTGCCGTCTGCTCCACGGGGCATTGTCACCCTCGGGTGGTCCGTGCCGTCCAGGAGCAGGCTGGGCGAATGATCCACATCTCGGCCGACTTCTACTATCCGCCTTACGTCGAGATGGCTGCGAAGCTGGCGGAGATTGCGCCCGGCGAGGACGACTGGCAGGTCTTCCTTACCAACTCCGGCACGGAGGCTGTGGAGGGAGCCATCAAGCTGGCCCGCTACGCGACTGGACGGCATCGCTTGATCGCCTTCTTGGGGGCGTTCCACGGGCGTTCGATGGGGGCGGTTACCCTCACGGCCAGCAAGCCTCAGTACCACCGCGGCTTCGGATCGCTGCTAGCCGACGTGACGCACGTGTCCTACGGCAAGTGCCTGGACTGTCAGTACAACCTGTCCTATCCTGAATGCGAATTGGCGTGCATATCGTTTATCGAGGATGAGATCTTCAAACGCGTGGCGCCACCGGAGGACGTGGCCGCCATCGTTGTCGAACCGATCCAGGGAGAGGGAGGATACGTGGTACCGCCTCCAGGGTGGCTGCCGGCTCTTCGCAAGCTCTGCGACCGGCACGGCATTCTCCTCATCGCCGACGAAATCCAGAGCGGCATGGGCCGCACCGGGAAGATGTTTGCCGTCGAGCACTTCGGCGATGAGGACGGACCGGTGGTGCCAGACATCATCACCGTCGCCAAGGGTATCGCTTCGGGGATGCCTCTCGGTGCCTTCATCGCCAAGGGCGAGTTGATGACGTGGGACAAAGGCGCGCATGGGACCACGTTTGGAGGTAACCCGGTCGCTTGCGCAGCCGGGCTGGAGACCATCAATCTGCTTCAGGAGTCTTTGATGGAGAACGCGGAACGGATGGGAAGCTACTTGATGGGCCGGCTGGATGAGATCAAAGATCGCCATCCCGGCTTGATTGACGTCCGCGGGTTGGGGTTGATGATTGGGATGGAGTTCGCGTCGGCCGACCTCGCGCACGCGCTGGTGAATGCCTGCTTTGAGCGAGGCCTGATCGTACTGGGGTGCGGCGATAAGGCTGTCCGCATGTCGCCCCCGCTGGTCGTGACCGAAGAGCAGGCTGACCTGGCCCTGGACATCCTGGTGGAGGCCTTAACTGAGGTGTCCGATGGTCGATAAGCTGGTGCCCATGGAAGAAGCGATCGCATCCCACGTTCGCGACGGCGACACGGTGGCCATTGAGGGCTTCACCTCCTGCATTTGCTTCGCCGCCGCCCACGAGATCATACGGAAGGGCCTGCGGGACCTGACGCTCTGCCGCATGACGCCGGACCTGATCTACGACCAGATGATCGCAGCTGGTTGCGCGCGGAAGATGGTCTTCTCCTATCTCGGCAATCCTGGCGTGGGGTCTCTCTACGGCGTCCGCCGCGCCGTCGAGGACGGGGTCCCGCGTCCCATCGAGCTGGAGGAGTATTCCCATTTTGGGATGGTGGGGCGGTATACCGCTGGTGCGCAGCGTCTGCCCTTCTTTCCCCTCCGCTCCTACAAGGGCAGTGATCTGGCCAACGTGAATCCCCGAATTCGGTACGTCGAGAGTCCGTACGACGACGGTGAGCGGATCGCTACCGTGCCGCCCCTCAATCCCGACGTGGCCGTGATCCACGCGGCACGGGCTGACCAGAAGGGGAATGCGCAGCTCTGGGGCCTCCTGGGCGTGCAGAAGGAGGCGGCCTTCGCGGCGGACCGCGTCATTGTGGTGGTAGAGGAGATCGTCGACGGGGACGTCATCCGTTCCGATCCCAATCGCACGGTCATCCCCGAGCTCATCGTGGACGCGGTGGTGCACGAGCCCTTCGGCGCCCACCCCTCCTACGTGCAGGGATACTACGACCGCGATAACGACTTCTATCTGGACTGGTATGACATCAGCAAGGACCGGGTCACGATGGAGGACTGGCTCGACGAGTGGGTCTACGGGGTAGGGAACCGCGCCGAGTACGTGGAGAAGATGGGCGAGGAGACCTGGGCCCGCCTCCACGCTGGCGACGCCTGGGCCGAAGCGGTCAATTACGGGGCCTACGGATGACCCCAAGGGGCACAAGGGGAACCACCAAGTACACCAAGGTGAAGCACAAAGATCACGAAGTGGATGTGGGGCGGGCATACAACAAGCGATGAGAGACGCGGTGAAGGGAGGCGCGTGAGCTCCAGGATGAGGAGAAGCAGCACCGGATGGAGGACTGCAACGCAGGTACACGAGCCGATTCCGAAGGAGACGGAGTGGCTCGGTAAGGCACTGTTGGATGCCTGCTTTGAGGTTCACACGCATCTTGGGGCGGGCTTCATTGAGCGTGTGTACGAGGATGCCCTCTGCCACGAGCTCTCCCTTCGTCAGGTCCCATTCGAGCGGCAGCTGATGATTGATGTCTCCTACAAAGGACTCCGTATCAGGGGGCAGCGTCTCGACCTTGTTATCGGTGGGGTCGTCGTGGCCGAGCTCAAGTCAGTGGCCGGGATTGAGCCCATCCATCAGGCTCAACTGCTTTCTTATCTCAGGGCAACCGAGCTCCGCCTGGGCTATATCATCAACTTCAACGTCCCCCATTTGCGCAACGGGCTCAAGAGGATGGTGGTGTGACCTCCCGCAGCCAGTCGCCGCGCCGGGCCGTCATTCCGGTTTTCTTAGTGTACTTCGTGTCCCTTCGTGTCCTTCGTGGTTTTCGATGAAACTGAGGTAACCTATGATACAATGCACACCTTCGGAGATGATGATCGTAACCGCGGCGCGGGCCTTGCAAGGCGTGCGCACCGTCTTTGTCGGCGTTGGGTTGCCCAACAGCGCCTGTAACCTGGCGCGGCGGACCGTGGCGCCGGATCTGGAGCTTATCTACGAGAGCGGGATCTATGGCGCCCGCCCGGCTCGACTCCCGCTCTCCATCGGAGATCCCACCCTCATCAGCGGCGCGACATCCATCTGTTCGATGGCCGACCTCTTCGGGCTCTACCTGCAAGGTGGGCTGGTCGAAGTCGCGTTCCTGGGCGGCGCGCAGATCGACCGGTTCGGGAATCTGAATACCACCGTTATTGGCGACTGGGAGAGGCCCAAGGTCCGTCTGCCGGGGAGCGGCGGCGCCTGCGAGATTGCGATCAACGCCCGGCAGATCTTCATCATCATGAGGCTCAAGCGGCGGGCCTTCGTCAACCAGCTCAACTTCCTCACCAGCCCCGGTCATATGGGGGGCAGGGGAGAGAGGGAGAGCCTGGGGCTGCCGGGCGCCGGGCCGCAGCTTGTCGTCACCGATAAATGCGTCTTCCAGTTCGAGGAGGAGACGGGAGAGATGGTGCTCCAGAGCCTCCATTCCGGTGTGACCCAGGCCGACGTCGAGGAGCAGGTCGGATGGGAGCTTCGTGTAGCCGACGACCGGGCGCAGACGCTGGCGCCATCGGAAGAGGAGCTCCATCTTCTCCGCGAGGAGCTCGGCCCCCAGGGGCTGTACCGATAGTGAGCTCGGTTGGACCATTCTCTGTCTTGCTGTGTGTTTCCCTCTGTATTCTCCGTATAGCTCTGTATAACGCCGTGTTTCTAGACGATAGGAGGTGTTGATGCCCGAGATCCGGTCTTATCGAAGCATTCCCCTTTGGCGGGATGTGACGGAAGAGCAGTGGAACGATTGGCGCTGGCAGATTGCCCATCGCATCACCACCGTCGAACAACTCGACCAGGTGATCCATCTGAGCGATGAGGAGAAGGAGGTTGTCGACCGCTCGCTCAGCCTGCTGCGCATGGCTATCACGCCGTACTACGCCAGTCTGATGGACCCGGACGACCGCGCCTGTCCCATCCGCATGCGCGCCGTTCCCACGGTTTACGAGACGGATATCCGGCCCGAGGACGAGGCCGATCCCCTTGCCGAGGACGTCGACTCCCCGGTGCCCGGGCTGACGCATCGGTATCCCGACCGAGTGCTCTTCCTGGTCACGGACCAGTGCTCGATGTACTGCCGGCACTGCACCCGGCGGCGCATGGCCGGCGAGACGGACCGGGCTCTGCCGCAGTCCCGCGTCGACGATATGATCGACTACATCCGCGAGACGCGGGGCGTGCGCGACGTCCTCTTGAGCGGCGGCGACCCTTTGACCCTTTCGACGGACCGCCTTGAGTACATCGTGGCACGGCTCCACGAAATACCTCACGTGGAGATCGTGCGCTACGGGTCCGCCGTCCCCGTCGTCATGCCTCAGCGTATCACGGACGAGCTGGTGTCCATGATGAAGAAGTACCAGCCGGCCTGGCTCAACACACACTTCAACCACCCCAAGGAGATCACGCCAGCCTCGCGTCGCGCGCTGGCCAAGCTCGCCGACAATGGCATCGTGTTGGGCAACCAATCGGTCCTGCTCCGGGGGCTCAACGATTGCCCCATCATCATGAAGGAGCTGGTGCAGCGTCTCGTCCACAACCGGGTGCGGCCGTACTACATCTACCAATGCGATCTCTCGCAGGGCATCGGCCACTTTCGGACCTCCATTGGAAAGGGGATCGAGATCATCGAGCACCTTTGGGGCCACACCACGGGCTTCGCCGTTCCACGGTTCGTCAACGACGTTCCAGGCGGGGTAGGGAAGACGCCCATCGGTCCGAACTACGTCGTCAGCCGGAACGACCGCATGGTGATCCTCCGCAACTACGAGGGCACCATCGGCCGCTACATCGAGCCGGAGGGTCTGGAGCCCAGCGAGTGTCCTGAGGAATGCAAGCTGTGCGACGAACGGCGGGAGCGGGGGCTCGACGAGCCCCAGATTGGCTTGTCGCAGATCTTTAGCGGTGCGGTCGGGGCCCTGGAGCCGGCCGATCTCGACCGCCACAGTCGAAACGAAGCGGCGAGAAGGAGGAGGAAGCATGCGTGAAGTCGTCATCGCGTCGGCGGTGCGGACACCGATCGGTAAGTTCGGGAGTGCTCTCAAGGATGTCTCAGCGGTTGAGTTGGGTCGGACTGCGGCCGCCGCATCGCTAGAGCGGATCGGGTTGACGCCCGAGGACATCGACGAGGTGATCGTCGGCCACGCCCGGCAGGCCGGCAACGGTCCCAACCTGGCGCGCCAGATTGGGTTCCGATTGGGTGTGCCGGTCGACCGCCCTGGGTACTCAATTAACAAGGCGTGTGCCAGCGGGTTGAAGGCCATCACCCTTGCCTGTCAGTCGATTCTTACAGGCGAGAACGACATCGTATTGGCCGGGGGTGTGGAGCAGATGTCGCAGATCCCGTACCTGCTGATGAAGGCCCGCTGGGGCTACCGGTTGGGGGGCGACGAGCTGGTCGACGCCATGCACCGCGACGGGTACTACTGTCCCATGGCGGAGATGATGATGGGCCGTACGGCAGAGAACCTGGTGGAAGAATACGGCATCGGGCGGGAGGAGCAAGATGAGTTCGCTCTCGAAAGCCATCAGAAGGCCGTACGCGCCTGGGAGGAAGGGCTGTTTGACGCCGAGGTCGTGCCTGTGGAAGCGCCTGCCCGCCGTGGGCAGACGATGCTGGTCGAGAAGGACGAGCGCCCACGCCCGAGCACGACGATGGAGAAGCTGGCGCGCCTGTCGCCGGTCTTCAAGGAGGATGGGACAGTCACCGCGGGTAATGCTAGCGGCATCACCGATGGTGGAGCGGCGACGGTGGTCATGGCCGCGGAGCGGGCTGAGGCCATGGGGATCGAGCCGTTGGCCCGGATTGAGGCCTTTGCCAGCGCCGGTGTCCATCCGCGACGTATGGGGATGGGGCCTGTCCCCGCTACAAGGAAGGTCTTGGAGCAGACGGGGCTCTCTCTCGATGATCTGGACGTGATCGAGTTGAATGAAGCTTTCGCCGCGCAGGTTCTGGCGGTGGAGCATGAGCTGGACTGGGACGTGGAGCGGCGGAACGTGCACGGTGGGGCGATAGCGCTCGGGCATCCGACGGGGTGTACGGGGACGAGGATCGTGGTGACGCTGCTGCACGCGATGCGGGAGCGTGATGCGGAGATTGGGCTGGCCACGCTGTGTGTGAGCGGTGGGCTGGGGATGGCGATGGTGGTGAGGAGGGTTTAGGGCGCAGCGCCGTCAACAGGCAACTCGGGATCTAGCGATCTCTTGGGAATGGTAGGTTGGACACGAAGTAGGCCGTAGGGCAGGTTTCCATACCTACCGCCGCCCTGTTCTCCACGTTCTGGTCAGGTCCTGAGGTTCGGCGTGGGTGGCGGGATGCAAGCGGATCATTCGGCCATTCGTTTTCCATTCGTTGACCGGATGCAAAGTGTGCGGCATTGGCGATAGGAACCTGGGGATCTGTCCATCCCTCGGCCACGGCGGGTTGGACCGCTGACCCCGCGCGTTGGGACGGTGGGGGTGCGTCGGGTATGGAAACCCGACCTACATTGCTTGGTATAGCAGGGAGATCATGTTGAACTCGAACAAGAAGAGCGCAACCAGCAGCAACCGCACGTACGCCCATCCGCGCGGGCACGTACTGTACCGCTCAGCCCGTCACGCCCGCCCGATGGTAGAGCGGGGCCAGGGCGTCTACCTCTACGACACCGAGGGCCGCCGCTACCTCGACGCGTCGGGTGGGGCCATTGTGGTCAACGCAGGCCACGGCATTGCCGAGATTGCCGAGGCGGTCCGAGAGCAGGCGGGTCGGGTGGCCTACGCCCACCCCACAGCCTTCACCAGCCGGCCCTCCGAGGCGTATGCCGATGCGCTGGCCGCAGTCGTCGCCCTCCCCGATCCACGCTTCTTTTTCCTCAGCAGTGGATCGGAGGCTGTGGAGACCGCGCTCAAACTGGCCCGACAGGCACAAGTCGACCTGGGCCGCGAGGGGCGATACCTCGTCGTCGCGCGCTCGCAGTCTTACCACGGGACGACGCTGGGAGCCCTGGCTGTGACGGGCAAGCCAAAGATGCGACGGCCTTTCCTTCCTATGCTGACCGAGGTGCCTCACATTCCTCCACCGTACTGCTACCGCTGCCCCTTCGGCCTCACGCATCCCGCCTGCGATCTGCGCTGCGCGGATGCTCTGGACGCGGAGGTCAGACGAATCGGCCAGGACTACGTGGCGGGCTTCATCGCTGAGCCTATCAGCGGCGCGACGCTGGGTGCGGTGGTGCCCCCTGACGGTTACTGGGCCCGCATTCGCGAGATCTGCAACGCCCACGACATCCTCCTTATCGCCGACGAGGTGATGACCGGGTTTGGGCGGACGGGGCGTTGGTTCGCGATGGAACACTGGGATGTGAAGGCCGATCTGGTGGCGTTGAGCAAGGGCACGGCGAGCGGATACGTGCCCCTCTCCGTGACCGCCGCGCGCGGGGACCTCGTGGATGCGATCGTGAACGGGAGCGGCGATTTCGTGCACGGCGGGACGTTCTCGCACCATCCGGTGAGCACGGCCGCCGGCCTGGCCACGCTGAGGTACCTCCAGGAACATGACCTGGTGGCGGCGGCCGAAAGGAAGGGGGAGATCCTCGGCGGGGCGCTCCGGGAGGGGCTGGGCGATCTCGGGTGCGTCGGGGATGTTCGCGGCCTCGGGCTGATGTGGGGCGTGGAGCTGGTGGCGGATCGGGAGACGAAGGCCCCGTTCCCACCGGAGAGGCACGTGTCGAATCAGGTGACCGAGGAGGCGTTCCGGCGTGGGCTGGTGATCTACCCCGGATCCGGCTGTGTTGACGGCGTCGCCGGGGACCACATCACCCTCGGTCCGCCTTTTGTGATCACGGAGGAGCAGATTGAGGAGTTGGTGGCCCTCCTCCGCGCGGCGATCGAGGATGTGCTGTAAGGCCGATTCCTATCCCAAGGACAGAGAGACCGCGCAAGCCGGAAAGGCCCACCCGTTACGCACGGCACGATTGGGCGAAGGGGCCGGAAGAAGGGATAGGTCTGGACGCAGGGGCGGTCTGCGCGCCTGTCGGCGGGGGCCGCGTCTCGCCAGGTAGGGGGCTTACGGTATCGCGAATGGCAGGAATGAACGAGTGAGACACAAGAGGGGGCGGGCGTGGACGCAAGGCTGTTTGGGATGCCTGCCTGAGTACCCGCCGCCCTCCACTTCTTGCTTTCTACTGCCTACTCCCCCGCCGCACCAGACTCTAGCGCTCGTGGCGCATCCAACTGCCACAGCGGACTGATGGACTCCCCGTGATAGATCCCGCGGATGGCGTAGGCCAGCATCGGCGCCACGCTCACCATCTTCAGCTTTGCATGGCGCTTCGCGGGGGGCACGAGGATCGTATCGGTGACCACCAGCTCCGTGATGTAGTCTCGGTCCAGCTCCTCAAGGGCCTGGGGCAGGAGCACCGGGTGGGTGATGGCCAGATGCATCTCCGGTCGCGCGCCCTGGTCGAGCAGTACGGGCAGCTGGCGGAGCACGCTTCCACTGCCGACCATGTCGTCGATGATGAGGGGGACCTTACCCTCCACGTCGCCGACGACGTGCGTTGTCTCAGTTTGCGTGAACGTGGAGCGGCGCTTCTCCATAATCGCAAGAGGGACGTCCAACGCCTCGGCATACTTGCCCGCCAGCCGCGCCCGCCCTACGTCCGGCGAGACCACCACGGCATTCTCAACGAATGACTTGCCCATGAAGTAGTTTGCCAGCGTCGGATACGCCGGAAGCTGGTCCACGGGTACGGTGAAGAAGCCCTGAATCGCCTCTGAGTGGATGTCGATGTAGATGACCCTATCGGCGCCCAGCATTTCCAATGTGGAGGCGACCACGCGTGCGCTGATCGCCTCCCGGCCGCGGGCCATGCGCTCCTGGCGGCTGTACGGGAAGTAGGGAAGCACAGCCGTGACACGACGCGCTGAGGCGCGTCTCAGCGCGTCCACCAGCAGCATCAGCTCCACCAGATGATCGTTGACGGGAGCTGAGCAGGGCTGGATGACGAAACAGTCCTTCTTCCTGACTGTCTCGTCGATCTGGATGTGCACCTCGGAGTCCGGCAGGGGCGTGACGGAGAGGGCGGATATGGGAAACCCCAGCCGGTGGGCCACTGCCTGAGCCAGCGGGCGGTTCGCGCTCCCCGCGAAGATGCGCATCCGCTCCTCCGAGGCAGCGTGGGGCGCGATGTGCTCCAGACCCAGGACGCGCGCCTCGACCGCATTGATGGCTCCCGAGAGCGGGCCATCCTCTGCCTCGTACGTGTGGATCTTGGAGGGCGCGTGGAAGCCCTCTGAGTATTTGACGAGAGATTCCTCCACACGGCTGAGCGGCAGATGCCGGCTGGCCAGCCTGTGGGTGATGTGATGGACGATCCAGTGGAGCTCATCCATGTTGTGGTGGAGGTAGACCCCCTCAGATCTACCTCCATCCACAATCTCGTAAAAGAACCCCCAATACTGCCAGGCAGACGGTTTCAGCCCCGGGCCGGATGCCTGCTCCGGCCAGCGGGCTTGAAGCACTCGGTATCGTAATTTCATCGATTAGTAGGACAAGCCTCCCGCCGGCCGCGCCCTTACTCTTCCGGCTCCCACCAGACGTAGATCAGGGCCTCGCCGCCCTGCTCGAAGTACTGGACCAGAATCTCGTGGACCCCCTCAGTGACGTAGGTCTTGCCGCAGTAGGCGATGCCGTTGCTTGGGTGCCACTCATCCATCACCAGTTTCCGGTCCACGAAGATGCGCGCGCCATCGTCGATCATGGCGCAGAACTTGTAGTAGTCGGCCTCCAGATAGACGCGTCGGGTCCAGCGCGCCGAGAAGTGGTCGACCGGGACGTTGGGCAGCGGCTGGAGCCCACCCCAGTCGAATCCGATCCACGGCACCTGGTGATTCGCCACCGGAGCGCCCGCGAGGCTCTCATTGGCGAAGAACTCGCCGTACCACATGTCCGTGGTCGGTTCCTGCGGCGGCTGCGCGCCGGCGGTTTGCTCCCACCAGACGTGAATCTGAGCCGTGCCGGAGGCCTCGTAGTAGGCTACCTCGATGGTGTGGTCACCTGGGCCCAGATAGATATCGCCGGTGTAGAGCCGGTACGGCCCCTGCCGCCAGCCGTCGATCACGCGGTGCCCATCCACGGTGACGCGAACGCCATCGTCCACCTTGGCGTAGAAGCGGTACGTGCCTGGGTCGAGGGGGAAGGTACCCGTCCATTGCGCCGAGAAGTAGTCCGCGGGGACGCCGGCCATAGGAGAGCCGTAGCCCCAGTTGGAGTTCACCGCCAGCTCGTTCCGCGTGCGCCAGGGCCCGCCCGTCAGGTGTGGATTGACGTAGTACGCCGCGTGCCACGGCCCGGGGAATGAGCCTGGCAGGGCGGCGTCGTGGTGCGGTGCCGTGGTCGTGGCTCCCGGAATCGTGATGACCTGCCCGGCGTAGACGCAGGTCAGGTCCGTGAGTCCGTTAGCCCGAGCGATGGTCCAGACGTCGATCCCGTATCGGAGGGCGATCTCGGTGAGCGTCTCCCCGGCCTGCATAACGTGGGTGGCGCCCGCCGGCTGATCACCCGGGATGACGAGGTGCTGCCCGGGGTAGATAAGGCTCGGATTTGCGATGCCGTTGAGCCGGGCGAGGGTCCAGGCGTCGGTCCCATAGCGGGAAGCGATGCCCGCCAGGGTCTCACCTCGTTGGACGACGTGGACGGCATCTAGCGTCGGTGCTGCCGACGCCGCGCTCGACAAGAGCAGGACCCATGCGAGCGCTGCAACTAAGACGGAGCAGAGTCGATTCCTGCGCACAGCGTACCTCCTTTGCCCGAAGGCTTTTTGGTCGGCGGCTTCTGCCAGCCGTGAGCCTGACCGGGTAGATCTGATGAGGGCTCCAAGCGTGTCAAGGCAGGTTACAGACAACGCTAGTATACATCAGCTTCCCGGGATTGCCAATTGGGCACGGGATACTGCACCGGGATTCTGCCTGCAAAGGGTGCAGGCCGCCGGGTGGTGGTTTCCCATGGTCTACCCGAGGGTCCTTCCTGGGCCGTGACCAGTTCTTCATCCTTCCTCACGTAGTCGAGGGTCCCCCATCCCACGGGACCGGGGCTGGTGGCACGAGGGTTCTGATCTTGTCTGCTGCGGCGTCGGTGGGAATGCCCGTGCCACGAACGTTGCCCATGTTGTGGCCTCATTCGCCCCGGACCTCTACCTGCGGGGCGGCGTGCGTGGATAGCCAATGCGGGGCGTAATCGGCGTGGGACGGCGAGGCCGAGGGCGCGCTGCGGCGGGAGGACTCGGCGACTCCCGTTACTATCCATGGGTCATGCCCGCCGGAGACCGGGTGTGGAACGCAGGGCACCCGTGGGACAGACCGAGACGCAGAGCCCGCAGGAGCGACAGAGCGCCGGGTCCAAAGCCTGGCGGCCGTCCTCCATCAGGTTTCGGGCCCCGTACGCGCAGACTATCACGCACCGGCCGCACGCGGTGCACGTGTCTCGATCAAACGTGAAGGACAGGTCTTCGTGGGACGTCTCCCGGCGGAGCCAGGGTAGTGCGCTGCCGTGGAGGTCTTCCAGAGAGTTGACGTCGTGGTCCTCCATCCAGCGCTCCAGCGCCCGGCGTACGTGCGCGAACCAGCGGA
>Ga0180430_10002253_pt1 | contig 17628 bp, 15 predicted proteins | sample SS_ome_9_FD_132999 | JGI IMG/M metagenome (GOLD analysis project Ga0180430, IMG submission 132999) | Hypersaline lake sediment archaeal communities from the Salton Sea, California, USA - SS_1_S_2 metaG | ecosystem: Environmental > Aquatic > Non-marine Saline and Alkaline > Hypersaline >... | reverse complement strand
GCTCGGGCGGAGACTGTTGTTCATGGCGGCGGCCCTGGCCATTGCGTGGCTTTTCACGCTGATGGTGGTGAGCGTGCTGAGTATCGAACCGACCGAACTGCGACAGGAAGCACGGTCGGTGCCGACACCCACTGCCGGTGATACCGGGCCGCGGGGCGCCGCGCCCACGTCGTCGCAGCGGGAACCCGACGGCCGGGTGCTGCGCTACCTCGAGGTGACAACCGTGGCCTTGGTGGTGATGACGCTCGTCGGAACGGTCGCCGCCGCTGTCCGGCGGTGGCGCATCACCGGCAAAACGCTGAGTGGGAAAACAGGCGCTGCCGGGTCTGCCGCCGGCCCATCCCCGCCGCTACCCGGACCAGAACCTCTCGCCCTCGCGGCGGAACGTGGGCTGGCGGAGGTCGGCGATCTCAGCCGAGGTCCGCGGGCGGCCATCATCGCCTGCTACGCGGCCATGGAAGCGGCCCTGGCCATGTCCCCCGGATCGGCCCCGCGGGAGTCCGATACTCCGTCGGAGGTGCTGGAGCGAGCAGTGCGGAACCACACGGTGCGCGCGGGCGACGCGACCACCCTGGTTCGGGTGTTCGCCGAAGCCCGGTTCAGCGGGCACGTGATGACCGAAGACCACCGTGAGGTTGCCGAACGGGCACTGCGGGCGGTTCTTGACGAGTTGGGGCGGCCGGTCTTATGACGACCACGATGACCCGGGTTGTGGTGGTCGGCGGTCTTTTTCTGGTCATCCTGATCGAGGCGACGGTCTTCCTCATCGACCGGCGCTGGGCCCTGCCGGTATCGGCGGCGGCGGTCGCCGTGTTCGCGATCGTGCTGCGCGACAGTTTCGTCGGGGTCGGGCGGCAAACCCCTGCCGAACCGGCGACCGACGACGCCCTGGAGTCCCTGCTGGGGTGGCAATCCAGGACCGAGGCCATGATCGGCTGGGCCGATGCCAGCCGCGCCAGTTGGGACCGGTATCTGCGCCCCCGACTCGCCCGGGAGTTCATGGTGGCCACCCGCATCAAGGACCCCGCACTGTTGGCCGCCACCGGCCGGATGGTCTTCGGAGACGAACTCTGGCCGTGGGTCGACCCCAACAATCCCGCACGGGGCGGGGGTGTCGAACCCGGCCCGGGCCGAGCGGCGCTCGATGAAATCCTGCGACGAATGGAGGATCTATGAGCGCTCAGGCGGGTTCCGGCACGGGTTCAGGGGCCGGCCCCACCACTGCGCTGTGCGAGGCCGTCCTCGATGAGGTCGAGCGGGCCGTGGTGGGCAAACGTGACGCCCTGATGTTGATCCTTACCGCGGTGCTGGCCGGCGGTCACGTACTGATCGAAGATCTTCCCGGTACGGGTAAGACCCTGATCGCCAGGTCGATGTCGGCGGCCCTGGGGCTCCGGTTCACCCGCGTCCAGTTCACTCCCGACCTGCTGCCCGCGGATCTGTTGGGCTCCACCATCTACGACATGCGTTCGGGTCACTTCGAGTTCCGTCGAGGCCCGATCTTCACCAACCTGCTGATGGCCGACGAAATCAACCGGACCCCGCCCAAAACGCAGGCGGCGCTCCTGGAGGCGATGGCCGAACACCAAGTCAGTATCGATGGCGAAACCCACAGGCTGCCATCGCCGTTCGTCGTCATCGCCACCGACAACCCGATCGAGTTCGAGGGCACCTACCCACTGCCGGAAGCACAACTCGATCGGTTTGCGGTAAAGGTGACGCTGAATTATCTCCCGGAGAACGACGAGGCCGCCATGCTACGCCGCCGGTTGCAGCGCGGGTCAGCGCAAGTAGAGATCAACGAGGTGGTGGACGCCGATCAACTGGTGGCGATGCGGGAGTCGGTCGAGGGCGTTTCGGTGCATGAGGACGTCCTGCGGTACGTGGTCTCGCTGGCCGCGGCCACCCGCAACCATCCACAACTGGTGGTCGGCGCCAGCCCGCGCGCCGAACTCGATCTGGTCCAACTCGCCCGCGCCCGCGCTCTGCTCAACGGTCGGGACTTCGTCCTGCCCGAGGACGTCAAGGGCCTCGCGGTCTCCGCACTGGGCCACCGGATCACCCTGCGGCCGGAAATGTGGGTACGCAGCCTGCACGGCACCGACGTGGTGGAACAACTGCTCCGCCGGGTACCAGTGCCGCGTGCACCGGAAAAGGCGTAGCCGATGGTTGCGGATGGCAGATCGGATGGCAAGGTAGACGCCCGATTGATTTGGCGCACATCATCTCTGGCCCAGGCGCTGTTCATCTGCGCGGCCGCAGCCCTGGCCGCGGCGATGTTGCCCGGGCGGTGGTCTCTGATCGCCTTCGCCGCTCCGATGCTGGGCGTGTTGTCGTCGCTCGGATGGCAACGGGTGCCGGCGACACTGGAGGTGCAGGCCAGCCCCGCCGCGCAACGCTGCTTCGAGGGGGAGTGGGCCCGCACCGTGGTCGCCGTCACCTCGGACCCCGGCGGCGCCGCCGTCAACCTGACCGTCCGCGCGCTATCCGACATGCAGATCGAGGTTGCCGAGGTGACGCCCGGGACCCGTCGTTCAGTAGCAGTCTGCGCGTCGAGATGGGGCCGCTACCCGCTGCAGGCCCATCTCGAGGTGGTCGCGGCGGGCGGGTTGCGCACCGCAAAGGCCAGCATCGCAATCGCCGAAATCTATGTCTTCCCGGTGGCAGCGCCGCCGTCCACCGCGACCCCGAGGGCCGAACTGCCGGGACGCCTCGGCACCCACCTGAGTCGTCTCACCGGCCCCGGGGTGGAATACGCCGACATCCGGGGTTATGTCCCCGGCGACCAGCTCAGGACGGTCAACTGGGCGGTCAGCGCCCGACGCGGCAGCCTGCATGTGACCGAGCGGCTCACCGACCGCGCTCTCGATGTGGTGGTGCTGGTCGACGCCAGCGCCCAGCCTGCCGGCCCGGCGACTGCCGAAACCGCGCGGGCGGTGGAAGGTGCGGTTCAGGTGGTGCAGTCGGCCCTGCGCAGCGGAGACCGCGCCGGAATGGTGGGATTGGGCGGCCCGTCTCCGCGGTGGCTGGGCGCCGACATCGGTCAGCGGCAGTTCTACCGGGTACTCGACGCGGTCCTGGGCGTCAGCGGACGGGAAACGACGGGGACACTCGCCCCGCGGCCGGCCGTGCCGCCAGGGGCCGTCGTGGTGGCCTTTTCGACGCTGTTGAGCACCGCTTTCGGGTTGGCGTTGATCGACCTGCGCCGACGTGGCCACGTCGTGGTCGCCGTCGATGTCCTCGGGGGCTATCCGCTCGGCGCCGACGCCGACCCCCTCCTGCAGCGGATGTGGGCTCTGGAGCGCTCGGCGATGCGCCGGGACATGCGGGTGATGGGCGTTGAAGTCATCGCCTGGCCGGCCGATATCCCGTTGGATCACGCGATGCGTTCACTTCCCGATCGCGGCCGCCGCGGTGGGCGGCGCCGGCGATGAGGTACGGCGCCCAGCTCTTCTCAGCGGTCTTCGCAGCTCTGATGGTTGTCGCCGCCGCCTGGCCGGCCGGCCAGGCCGGATTCGCCGCGGTGGCACCGGCCACCCTGGCCGTACTGGTGGCGGTGTTCTCACGACCGGCGGCGGCGGTGGCGGTGTTGCTGACCGTGGCAGCGGTGGCCCTCGTCGACACGCCGCCGTTATTCGCCGCCGCGTCCGGTCTCGGGGCGGCGGCCTACCTGGTGACCCGGCATGCGGCAGATCGGGGCGGAGTGGCGATCACCGTCCCGGCGGCGACGGCCCTGGTCGGATTCACGGTGACGGGACTGATCGCGACGACCATTCCGCTGCGGATGACCTGGGCACCGCTGCTGGCGCCCGCTGTTGTCGTCGCGATCCTGGTCCTGGTCGGCGCCCCTTTGTTGAGTCAGGTGCGATCCGATTCGACACCCCGCCGGGTTCGGCCACCCGCGGCCGACCCCGACCAGTCCGCCTAGGGTACGAATGGTGGGTGCCTGCTCCCACTGTGCTCCTGCTGTCGACCTCGGACACCGACCTGATCACCGCGCGTGCCAGCGCAGCCGGCTACCGGTGGGCCAACCCGACACGTTTAGCCGCCGGCCAGCTCAGCGACTTGCTCGAGGGGGCCGACGTGGTCGTCGTCCGGGTCCTCGGCGGCTACCGGGCATTGCAGAACACCATCGACACCGCCCTCGCGAGCGGACTTCCGGCTGTTGTGGTCAGTGGGGAGCAGGCGCCCGACGCGGAGCTGATGGAACGATCCACGGTGCCGGCCGGAATCGCCGTTCAGGCACACACCTACCTCGCCGAGGGCGGGGTAGCCAACCTCGTTCAGCTTCATAGTTTCCTGTGCGACACGGTGTTGATGACCGGATTTGGATTCAGCCCACCGTCGCCAACACCGTCCTGGGGTGTGCTCGAACGGGTCTGCACCACGACGACGGGCTGTCCGGGATGTCCCGGCGGCACTGCCTGCTTCACCGGGATGGCCGCCGCCCGGGCGGCGGTGCCCGCCACCGCCCCCATCGTCGCGGTGCTGTTCTACCGCGCCCAGCAGTTGGCCGGTAACACCGCGTACGTCGAAGCTCTGTGCTGCGCGATAGAGCGTGCCGGCGGGCGTCCGGTGCCGGTGTACTGCACCTCGCTGCGCACCCCGGAACCGGAGCTGCTGGAACTCCTCGGCGGCGCCGATGCCATGGTGGTAACCGTGCTCGCCGCCGGAGGCGCGCAGCCTGCTGCGGCGACAGCAGGCGGCGATGACGACAGCTGGAACGTCAAACACCTTGCCGCCCTTGATATCCCGATCCTGCAGGGGCTGTGCTTGACGAGTCCTCGGTCCCAATGGGTGGTCAACGACAACGGTCTCAGTCCCCGGGACGTGGCCACCCAGGTCGCCGTACCTGAGTTCGACGGCCGCATCATCACGGTTCCCTTCTCGTTCAAGGAGATCGATGACGAGGGGCTGATCTCCTACGTTCCCGATCCGGAACGGTGCGACCGAGTCGCGGGCCTGGCGGTCAACCATGCCGCGCTGCGCCGGGTCAGCGCCTCGGACAAGCGCCTCGCGTTGATGTTCTCGGCCTATCCGACGAAGTACTCCCGCATCGGAAACGCGGTCGGGCTGGACACGCCGTCCAGCACCATCGCACTGCTCAATGCGTTGCGGGACAGCGGCTATCAGGTCGGTGAGGTGCCCGGCATGGCCAGCGGCGACGGCGACGCGTTGATGCATGCGCTGGTGGAGCGAGGTGGGCTCGATCCGGACTGGCTCAGCGAAGGCCAGCTGGCAGACCGAGCGATCCGGGTTACGGCGGAACGCTATCGGGAGTGGTTCGCGACTCTGCCCGATGAATTGCAGGCGGCCATGGTTCGGCATTGGGGCGAACCGCCGGGGGACTTGTTCGTCGACCGAAGTCGTGACGCAGAGGGCGAGATCGTGATCGCCGCGATCCAATCCGGCAACACCGCGATCCTGGTCCAGCCTCCGCGCGGGTTCGGCGAGAACCCGATTGCCATTTATCACGATCCCGACCTGCCACCCAGCCACCACTACCTCGGGACCTACTTCTGGCTGCGACACGATTTCGGCGCCCATGCGGTGGTGCATATCGGTAAGCATGGCAACCTCGAATGGCTGCCCGGCAAGAATGTCGGGATGTCGGCGAATTGCGGACCCGACGCAGCCCTGGGCGACCTGCCGCTGATCTACCCGTTCCTGGTCAACGATCCAGGGGAGGGCACCCAGGCCAAACGACGTGCGCACGCCACCATCATCGATCACCTCATCCCGCCGATGGCCCGCGCCGAAAGCTACGGCGACACCGCCAGACTCGAGCAGATGCTCGATGAACATGCGAATATCGCCGCGCTGGACCCGGCGAAGCTGCCCGCAATACGCCAGCAGATCTGGACGCTGATGAGCGCGGCCAAAATGGATCATGACCTCGGGCTGGCCGAACGTCCCGCCGATGACTCCTTCGACGACATGCTGCTTCACGTTGACGGCTGGCTCTGCGAGATCAAGGACGTTCAGATCCGCGATGGCCTGCACATCCTGGGCGCGGCACCGGCCGGGGAGGCAGAACTGGACATGGTGCTGGCCATCCTGCGGGCCCGGCAATTGTTCGGCGGCGAGGTCAGCATGCCCGGTCTGCGCCAGGCCCTCGGGCTTGCCGAGGACGGCACCGACGATCGCGCGACCGTGGACCAAGCCGAAGAGCAGGCCAGGGGACTGCTGGCCGCCCTGCAGGCGACCGACTGGAAAGCCGAGGCCGTCGACACGCTGACCGCGGACCCGGGCGTCGCCCGGATCCTGCGTTTCGCGGCAGAGGAGGTGGTGCCGCGTCTGGCGGGGACCGGGACCGAGATCGATCAGATCCTTCGCGCTCTGGAGGGACGTTTCATCGCCGCCGGACCGTCGGGATCCCCACTGCGGGGACTGGTCAACGTACTGCCGACCGGCCGCAACTTCTACTCGGTGGATCCGAAGGCGATGCCGTCCAGGCTGGCCTGGGAAACCGGTGCCTCGATGGCCGATTCGCTGCTCGACCGATACCGGGCCGATCACGGCGAATGGCCCAGATCGGTGGGCCTCTCCGTGTGGGGCACTTCGGCGATGCGCAATTCCGGCGATGACATCGCCGAAGTTCTCGCCCTGCTCGGAGTGCGACCGATCTGGGACGACGCCTCCCGGCGGGTGGTCGATCTCGAGGCGATCCCGCCTGTCGAACTGGGCCGGCCGCGAATCGACGTCACCGTGCGGATCTCCGGGTTCTTCCGGGATGCCTTCCCGCACGTGGTGACCATGCTCGATGACGCGGTGAGACTGGTGGCCGGACTAGACGAGCCGATCGAACAGAACTACGTCCGCGCCCACGTACAGGCCGACCTCGCCGATCACGGCGACGAACGGCGCTCCACAACAAGGATCTTCGGATCAAAACCCGGAACCTACGGAGCGGGGCTACTGCAGCTGATCGACAGCCGCAACTGGCGCGACGACGCCGACCTTGCCGAGGTTTACACCGCCTGGGGCGGATTCGCCTACGGCCGGGGCCTTGACGGCCGTCCGGCCGGTGCCGACATGTCGATGCAGTACCGCCGGATCGCGGTCGCGGCGAAGAACATCGACTCCCGCGAGCACGATATCGCCGACTCCGACGACTACTTTCAGTACCACGGCGGCATGATCGCCACTGTGCGAGCACTGACCGGGCAGGCGCCGAGCGCCTATATCGGTGACAACACGCGTTTCGATGAAGTCCGCACCCGGAGCCTTTCGGAGGAAACCGCCCGGGTGTTCCGGGCCCGGGTGGTGAACCCCCGGTGGATGGCGGCTATGCGCCGACACGGTTACAAGGGTGCCTTCGAGATGGCCGCCACCGTGGACTATCTGTTCGGCTACGACGCCACGGCAGGGGTGATGGCCGACTGGATGTACGAACGGATCACCGAGCAGTACGTCCTGGACCCGGAGAACCGCAAGTTTCTCAACGAGTCCAACCCCTGGGCACTGCACGGCATGTCCGAGCGGTTGCTGGAGGCGGCCGGCCGCGGCATGTGGGAGCAACCGGAGCCGCAGACCCTGGCCGGGTTGCGCCAGGTGCTGTTGGAAACCGAAGGGGAACTCGAGGGCCGCTAGATTGGTCGGCATGGCTGCCACTTTCGACGATGTATCCAAAGCGCAATACGTGTCGCTGACCACCTTCACCAAGGACGGTCGACCCAAGCCGGTACCGGTCTGGATAGCGCGGGACGGGGATCGGGCGGTAGTGATCACCGAGAAGAACGCCTGGAAGGTCAAGCGGATCCGTAACACCCCGCGAGTCACCCTGGCGGTCTGCGATATGCGCGGCAATGTGAAGGGCGAACCGGTAGAGGCGGTCGCGACCGTGCTCGACGATTCTCAGACAGATGGCGTCTACCAGGCCATCAATCGGCGCTATGGCATCGTCGGACGGGTTTTCACCTTCTTCTCCAAACTTCGCGGCGGAGCCGGCCGCACCGTCGGCCTGGAGATCCGTCCGGCCTGAACCGGGCCGGAACCGGTCGCGGTCACGCTGAGCCGGCACGGTGCGCGAAGTAGTGCCATCAGTGGTGCCCGTCAGTGGCCAATCCGTGATCGGAGACGCGGAACAAGGCCGGTCTGCCGGACGTTTTCCCTACCATGGCGACACAACCGTTTTTGCGCTCCTCGGCCCGGTACCTGGGTCTTTACGCGCTAGCCGAACTCGCCGCGCTGACCCTGCTGATCTGGGCAATCGGCCTGGGCTGGACGCTCGTGGTACTGACCGCGTCGTTTGCGGCGGGGGTGCTGCTGGCCGCCACCCAACTCAAGAGGCAGTTCACCGCCCTGCGCGAAGCGCGAACCGACCCGCAAACCGCGGTGGCCGACGGCATGCTGGTCGGCCTGGGCACCTTCCTGGTGCTGCTACCCGGTGTTGTCACAACCGCGGCCGGCGCGCTCATCCTTGCCCCGCCGACTCGCGGGGCGATGCGGCCACTGGGGACGATCATGCTGACTCGCGGCGTCGTCCGGCGGATCGGTTCGCTGAACGTCGACCTCAACATCGACCCTGACCCGGAGAGCGGCGCCCGGGTCGGGCGCGGCGACTATATCGACGGCGAGGTTATCGGCGAAGTCGTCGATCGGCTGCCGGTCCGGCACTGACCCCGTCAGGCGCCGGGCAGTTCAGGCGCCGGGCACACTGTTACCCGTGATCACACTGCTGCTCAACGGGCAGGTATACAGCCCGTCGCACCCCGACGCCACCGCCCTAGCGATCCGCGACGGCGTGGTGGCCTGGCTGGGCAGCGACGCTGTCGGGCGTGACCAGTTTCCGGGTGCCGAACTCGTCGACCTCGCCGGTGACCTGCTCGCACCGGCCTTCGTCGACAGCCATGTGCACGTGACGGACACGGGCTTGCGGCTCACCGGGCTGGACCTGAGCCGGGCTGCCGACCGCGAGCATTGTCTCCGGCTGATCGCCGATCATGTCGCCGCGCATCCGGGCCGGCCGGTCTGGGGTCACGGCTGGGATGACACCGACTGGGACCGGCCGCTGAGCACTGCCGACGTCGATGCTGTCGTCGATTACCTGCCGGCGTATCTCGCGCGAGTCGATGTGCACTCCGCGGCGGTTTCCACGGCGCTACGTCAATCGGTCCCCGGCATGGCCGCGGTCGCCGGCGGGGAAGCACAGCTACCGGTCACCTCGACGGCCCACCACCTGGTCCGCGCCGAGGCCCGTCGGCTGCTCACCTGGCAGCAGCGCGATGAGGCGCGCCGCGCCGCGCTGGACCATGCCGCCGCCCACGGGATCGTGGCCGTGCACGAGTGCGCGGGACCGGATATCGGCGGCGCTGAGGACTGGACGGAGTTGCATGCCGTCGACCATGGTGTCGATATCGTCGGCTACTGGGGAGAAGCGGTGTCCACCGCGGCCCAGGCGCGTGCGCTGATTGACGCCACCGGAGCTCGTGGGCTGGCCGGCGACCTTTTCGTCGACGGCGCGCTGGGTTCCCGCACCGGGTGGCTGTCCGAGCCCTACGCCGACGCCCCGGACTGCCAGGGCATCCCCTACCTGGCTCCCGACACCATCAGCGAACATCTCATGGCCTGCACGGAGGCCGGGATCACCGCGGGGTTTCATGTCATCGGCGACGCCGCGGTGACCGCTGTCCTCGACGCGCTGAAAAGCACCGTGGAACGGTTCGGATCGCCGGCGGTGGCCCGTTGCGGACACCGGTTGGAGCACCTGGAGATGGTGTCGGCGGCCCAGGCTGCCGCGCTCGGCAGCTGGGGGATCACCGCCAGTGTGCAGCCGGTCTTCGACGCGCGGTGGGGCGGGCGGGACGGCATGTACGCCCGCCGACTGGGCCCAGAGCGGGCCGCCGCACTCAACCCGCTGGCGCTGTTAGCATCTGCGGGCGTGCCCTTGGCCTTCGGTTCGGATTCTCCCGTGACCACCATGAATCCCTGGGAGTGGATTCGGGCGGCGAGCTACCACCAGACCCCCGGAAGCGCGATATCAACCCGGGCAGCCTTTGTCGCCGCCACCCGCGGGGCCTGGCGGGCCGGCGGGGTGCGCGACGGTATCAGCGGCACCCTGGTCCCAGGAGCCCCCGCCTCCTACGCGATATGGGAGACCGGTGACCTTGATGTCACCGCCCCGGCCGACGCCGTACAACGCTGGTCCACCGATCCCCGGTCGCAGGTCCCCGCCCTGCCCCGATTGGATGCCGGGGATCCGCTCCCGCACTGCAGGCAGACGGTTCACCGGGGGGCCTTGCTCCATGGCTGATTCCATGGCTGATTCCCCCGCCATTTCCCTGCCTGACGCCCTGCCGGAGCGGACCGCCCGGACGGCGTTGACCGCCGCCCTGCTGCCGAGGGCGGTGCGGCTTGCCATCAGCGTGCTGGCCGGACTGCTGCTGTGTACGAGCTTTCCACCGATCGGATGGTGGTGGGCGGCGATACCGGCGCTGGCGTTGCTGACCGGTGTGCTGGTGCATCCGATGACCACGCCGGCCGGCGGCTTCGGATACGGATTCCTGTTCGGGCTGGCCTTCTACCTTCCGCTGCTGCCATGGGTCAGCGGACTGGTCGGTGTGCCGCCCTGGTTGGCGCTGTCGGCACTGCAGGCGCTGTTCCCGGGGATCTTCGGGATGTTCGCCGTTCTGGTGGCCCGGCTGCCCGGCTGGCCACTGTGGCTGGCTTGCCTGTGGTCCATGCAGGAGTGGCTGAAGGCCAGTATCCCGTTCGGTGGATTTCCCTGGGGGGTGGCGGCTTTCGGTCAAACCAACGGCCCCTTCCTGACCCTTGCCCAGCTGGCGGGGGCACCGTTGGTGTCATTCGCCATCGCCCTGCTCGGTACCTCGCTGTGCGCATTGGTCATTGAGATCGGCCTTCGGGCCCGATCACACGGCGGCCCGCATCACGGACCGGGCGCCCTGGTCTCGGCCGGGGCATGTATCGGTGTCGTGCTGCTGACCACCGCAGTCGCCGCTCCCGGGGTCCGCCGCGCGGCAATAGCGGTGGGAGACGAGCCCGCGGTCACGATCGCCGCGGTCCAGGGGAACGTCCCGCGACTGGGATTGGACTTCAACGCTCAGCGCCGGGCGGTATTGGACAACCATGTCCGGCAGACCCTGCAACTCGCCGAGGATGTGCGTGACGGGAAAGCTCCTCAGCCGGCATTCGTCATTTGGCCGGAGAACTCCTCCGATATCGACCCGCTGACCAATATCGACGCGGCCCAGCAGATTGACGTCGCCGCGCGAGCCGTCGGCGTGCCGATCCTGGTCGGCGCGGTCGTCGCCCGAGCGGAAGCGACATCGGACAATCCGGCGGCCTCCAACACCGTCATCGTCTGGGATCCCGACGACGGTCCGGGTGAGCGTCATGACAAGCAGATCGTCCAGCCTTTCGGGGAGTACCTGCCCTGGCGCGCTTTCTTCACCCGACTGTCCTCCTTCGCCGAGCGGGCCGGGCACTTCGTCCCCGGAAATGGCAGCGGGGTGGTGTATCCCGCCGGGGTGCCGGTGGGAGTGGCGACCTGTTGGGAGGTCATCTTCGATCGTGCGTTGCGTCAATCGGTTCGTAATGGCGCCCAGGTGCTGGCAGTGCCCACCAACAACGCCACCTTCGACGAAGCCATGAGCGAACAGCAGCTGGCCTTCGCCAGGCTGCGGGCGGTCGAACACGGCCGCTATCTGATAGTGGCCGGCACCACCGGTATCAGTGCGGCCATCACCCCCGACGGCCGGGAAATGGCCCGCACCGCCTTCTTCAGTCCCGCCTACCTCGACGTGGAGGTGCGGTTGCGCACCACCGAGACACCGGCGACCCAATGGACCCCTGCGGCTCAGTGGCTGATGATGGGCACCGCGGTTGCGGCGATCGCCGCGGCGATACTGCAGAATGGGTGGGTCGTGCGGCCGCTGGGCAACCGGCGCAGAGACAACGACGAACCCGGTGTCCGCCAGGACACCGCCGACGAGGGAGTCTGATGAGCACCTCCGGGAGCGGGCCCCGTAAGGCCGGGGCGCAGCAGGATGCCCGCCGGAACCTTGAGCTCCCCAGTCGGCGAACCCTGGTGATCATCCCGACCTACAACGAGTCGGAGAATCTTCCGCTGATCGTGGCGAGAGTCCGAAAAGCCCGCCCGGACGTGCACGTTCTCGTGGTCGATGACGGTAGCCCGGACGGCACCGGACAGCTGGCCGATGAGTTCGCCGCGACCCACCCGGAGCACATCCGGGTCATGCATCGCACCGCCAAGGATGGTCTCGGCGCCGCATATCTCGCGGCATTCGCCTGGGGGCTGGAGCGTGGCTACAACGTGCTCGTGGAGATGGATGCCGACGGCAGCCACGCTCCTGAACAGCTCTACCGACTGCTCGACGCCATCGACGAAGGCGCCGACCTGTCCATCGGCTCCCGGTACGTCGACGGCGGCACGGTGCGTAACTGGCCCTGGCGACGGCTGGTGCTGTCCAAGACCGCCAACACCTACGCCCGGGTGCTCCTGGGGGTGGGTATTCACGACATCACCGCCGGGTACCGGGCCTACCGCCGCGAGGTCCTGCAGAAGCTTGACCTGTCAACCGTCGAGTCGAAGGGCTACTGCTTCCAGATCGATCTGACTTGGCGGGCTATCAACCAGGGTTTCACCGTCGTTGAGGTGCCCATCACATTCACCGAGCGGGAACTGGGTGTCTCAAAGATGAGCGGCTCGAACATCCGCGAGGCGATGGGCAAGGTAGCCCAGTGGGGGATCGGCGGACGACTGAACCGATCCGACCGCGTGTAACCCGGCCGGCCCGGTCAGCCCCCGCGCCGCTTGGTCTTGATCAGGTCCAGTCGTTCCTTGAGCAGCTCGTCGAGTTCTTCGACCGAGCGGCGCTCAAGCAGCATGTCCCAGTGTGTCCGGGGCGGCTTGACCTTCTTCGGCTCCGGGATCTCGCCCTCGATGAGTGTCCCCTCCATGCCGTTGCGGCACATCCAGTTACCTGGAATCTCGGCGTCATCGGCGAACGGGACTTCGAACTCCTCACCGTTATCCGTTCGGTACCGCGCGACCTGCCTCGGCGCCAAGTCGTGGTTGCGGTCGGTCTCGTAGCTCACGGCACCTAGCCGACTGCCTCTCAGCACACGATCAGCCATACGTAATTCTCCTTGCTTTTGTCAGGACGCAAGCCCGGGGCTTCACCGTTCCCGACGCGTAATTCCATGATACCGGTGAGGGCCGGTCGTCCCGCTACTCTCGAGACGTGACACGTCGCACCCGACCACAGCCCTGCCGCTGGTGCGGCCGGGAGGTGGCCGACGCGGGAATGGGCCGACGCCGCCAGTACTGTCGGCAGTCGTGTCGCCAGCGAGCCTACGAGCAACGTTCCATGGTCAAGGGCACCGCACTACCGGCGGATGCGGTGGTCCTGTCGGCAGAAGAGGCCGCCGACTGGTCTGACCGGGTCTATCAGGTGAGATGCGCCGCGGAGGACGTGGCCACCGCAGTCGAGGAAGGCGCCCCTGCCGCTGATCTACGCAAACTCTGCGGGGGGTTGCTGCGCGCAGCCCGGGCCGCGGACGGCTGGCGCTGAACCGTTCCTAGCCGACCCCTCCAGCCCCGCGGGCGAACCGGCTAGCAGGTGTACTGCACCCCAATGCCGGGCGGCGGTGAATACTCACGGGCGCAACCGTAGACGTCGATACCCTCGGCGCCGTAGCGCACACCGGTCTGCCGGGCGAAGTTCACGCACACCAGCACCGTCGCGTCACTGCGGCAGCGAAAGTCGCCGAACGACAATGACCCGCCCTCCGGCAGCGGTGGGCCCTGGCCGACGCTGAACCGGCCCGGGTCACCGTGCGCGGACCCCACCTGCACGCTGGCTCCGTCGAAGTCGACCCAGCCGCCTTTCCACACCCCGTAGATGCCCGGAGGCTGAGGCGGCGGATAGGCCAGGTCCACCAGGCAGGCCAGCCCCGGCGATCGGCGGGTGTCGGTCATACAACTCGTGCCCGATGGGGTGGTGAAGGCAACATCCCCGCCGAGGGTGGTTGTGGTGCCGCCGCGCAGCGCCACCTGGAAATCGGCGCCGTCGACCGGGGGAGCCGATTCCACCCACTCGATGGCGTCGGCAACGCTCGCCGAGGCCGCCGGGGCGGCGCTGGCGATGGCGCCGGAACTGCTGGTCGGTGGGCTACTAGTCGCGGTGCCGGGGGCCGCGGCGCCTGAAGTGCGGGATGGGGAAATGGGTGTGAGCTGGGTCGACCGCGGCCGGCTGTCCTGTTGGCTGACACATCCCGCCACCAGCGCCGAGGCGGCGAACAACACGGCGATCCGCATCCCGCAAGGCTAACCGCCCACGGCGTTTGAGCAGATCAGGCGCGTCGGACAGCCCGACTTCGCTACCGTCGTCTCATGCATGAGCACACCATCCGAGCGACCACCGCCGAAGGTGTGGTGGAAGGGTTCACCCGCGATGGGGTGAATCGGTGGCGTTCGATTCCGTACGCCGCGCCGCCGGTGGGCCCACTGCGGTTCCGCGCGCCGCAGCCACCACGGCCCTGGAGCGGGGTGCGATCCGGGCACAGCTACGGCAACTGTGCCCCGCAGCAGCGCATGTACACCATGACGGGCCTGGGCAAATACCAGCCGATGGGCGAGGACTGTCTGACCCTCAACGTGGTGACGCCGCGTTGGGCAGGAACGGAACCGGACGGCGATCCGCTGCCGGTCATGGTCTTCATCCACGGCGGTGGCTACATCCTGGGCAGTTCAGCCACTCCGCTCTATGACGGCGCCGCCCTGGCACGGCGCGGCTGCGTCTATGTTTCGGTCAACTACCGCCTGGGCCCACTCGGCTGCCTGGACCTGTCGTCGCTGTCCACACCGGATATCACCATTGACAGCAATATTTTTCTGCGCGACCTGGTGGCGGCCTTGCGCTGGATACAGGTGAATATCGGGGCGTTCGGCGGCGACCCGGATGCGGTGACCATTTTCGGAGAGAGTGCGGGGGCCCACGCGGTGGCCACTCTGCTTGCGGTTCCTGAAGCGAAAGGACTTTTCGCTCAGGCGGTCTCGGAAAGCCCGGCATCGGGAATGGTCAGTTCCACCGAAGTCGCCGCCGAGTTCGCCGGCCGATTCGTCGACGTGCTCGGACTCGACCGCGGCAATGCCGCGGCGGCCCTGCTGGCGGCGCGGCCGGCCGATATGGTCCGCGCGATGAGCACGGTGATGACCAAGAGTCTGGACAGCATGATGGGGGCCGCGGCGGTGGGGCCCACCCACGGTGACGAATACCTGCCGCTCGACCCGTTCGACGCGATGAGAAAGGGCACGGCGCATAGGGTCCCGCTAATCGTGGGAACCAACGCCGACGAGGGAAGGCTGTTCACCCGCTTCCTCAAACTGCTGCCGACCACCGAACACGCCATCGAAAGGGTTTTGGCGCACACCCCCCCGGAGGTGCGCGGCCGCGTCCTGGCCGCCTATCCGCACTATCCACACCCGAATGCCTGCGTCCAGTTCGGCGGCGACATGATCTTCAACACCGCCGCGTGGCAGATAGCCGAGGCGCACGCCAAGCTCGCGCCCACCTACGTATACCGATACGACTTCGCGCCCCGCACCCTGCACTGGGCCGGATTCGGAGCGACTCACGCCACGGAACTGCTGGCGGTTTTCGGTGTGTACCGCTCACGAGTGGGTGCCGTGCTGACCGCCGGGGTGGATCAACGGGCCGCCGTCAAGGTCAGCCACCAGGTCCAGGGCCGTTGGAACGAGTTCGCGCACACCGGAGTCCCCGGCGACGACTGGCCGGTCTACAACCACCAGGATCGCCCGGTGCTGGTATTCGACCGGCACACCCACGTGGAGTACGACCCGCATCCACACCGCCGGATGGCGTGGGCCGGGTTCTCACTCGCCGGCCGATAAGCCATCGGGGGCGGGTGTGATTGACACCCGTCATAAGTTCTAGGGGTGACCCACGCCGACACCCTCATCGAGCGCCCCGACCAACTCACCGCGGAGTGGCTCACCGAGGCGATCGGGGCCGGCCGGGTAAGCGGCTACACCACAGAACGCATCGGCACCGGGCAGATGAGCGAGTGCTACCGGGTCGCGTTGACCTACGCGGAGGGAACCGGACCGGTGTCCGTGGTGCTCAAGGTCGCCGCCAGCGACCCGGTGAGCCGGCAAACCGGCCACGCGCTGGGGCTCTACCAGCGGGAGGTGCGGTTCTACTCCGATATCGCACCCCGGTTGGACGGACCAATCGCCCATTGCTACCACGCGGCGTATGAACCGGAGACCGGCATGTTCAGCCTGCTGCTGGACGACGCCGCACCGGCCGAAGTCGGTGACGAGATCTGCGGCGCCCGCCTCGATCAGGCCAGACTGGCTCTGACCCGCCTGGGCCGGTTGCACGCATCGTCGATCGGCCGCACGAATCTTGCCGATACGGTCTGGCTCAGCCGTGACAACCCCATGAACCAGGCGCTGCTGAGCCAGCTCTGCACCGGGTTCACCCAACGGTACGGCGCCGCCGTTACCGGCGCACAACGGCAAGTCTGCGACCGGTTGGTGGACAGTTTCGATGCCTACCTGGAGCAGGAGACGGCCCCGGGGCGGATCAAGGGGCTGGTGCACGGTGACTACCGGCTCGATAACCTGCTGTTCGGCCGACCCGGTTCGCTTCGCGACCTGACGGTCGTTGACTGGCAGACCGTCACCTGGGGCCCACCGATGACGGATGTCGCCTATTTCCTTGGTTGCGCCCTGCCGGTGGACGATCGGCGGACGCATTACGACGAACTGTTGCGGGCGTATCACGAGGGGCTTGGCCCCGATCCGGCGCTGACCGTCGAACAGGTCCGCGAGGGCGTGCGACGGCAGAGTTTTTTCGGGGTGATGATGGCAATCGTGTCCTCGATGCTGGTGGAGCGCACCGAGCGTGGCGATCAGATGTTCCTGACCATGCTGGACCGGCACAGCAGCCATGTGCTCGACACCGGCGCCTTGCAGATCCTGCCCGGAGCTGCGCGCAGCCAAGCGCTGCAACCGGATTCAGCTGACGAATCAGCGCACACTCCGGGGGCGGAATCGCTGTGGAACGAGAGTTGGTATTGGGACTTCGCCGACCCCGCGCAGGGGATCGGCGGCTGGATCCGGCTGGGACTGATCCCCAACCAGAACGTGGCCTGGATCAATGCGCTGATCTGCGGGCCCGATATGCCCACTGTAGCCCTGCTCGATTTCGAGGCTCCGATTCCGGCCGATCCGAACACGATGGCTGTTGCCGGCATCGAATTGCGGCACAGCGCAACGGTTCCGCTACAGCGGTACCGGGTCGAGGTCAGCGGACCGGCGCAAGCCTATGACGATCCGGCGACGCTACTGACCGGCGGTCCCGGCCGGGCGACACAGCTGGCGATGGACCTCACCTGGGCCACCTCCGGCGCCCCCTACTCCTACCGGATAGCCGAACGATACGAGATCCCCTGCACGGTAAGCGGAACCGTCACGGCCGACGGACGGAACTATGACGTCACCTCGGTCGCGGGGCAGCGGGACCATTCCCACGGGGTGCGGGACTGGTGGGCAATGGATTGGGTCTGGAGCGCACTGCACCTCGACGACGGCACTCACCTGCACGGCGTCGACCT
>Ga0180430_10002252_pt1 | contig 17629 bp, 12 predicted proteins | sample SS_ome_9_FD_132999 | JGI IMG/M metagenome (GOLD analysis project Ga0180430, IMG submission 132999) | Hypersaline lake sediment archaeal communities from the Salton Sea, California, USA - SS_1_S_2 metaG | ecosystem: Environmental > Aquatic > Non-marine Saline and Alkaline > Hypersaline >... | reverse complement strand
TTCCTCATGCACATCGGCCCAGTCGAGATGCATCACCTCGACGAGAAACGTTTCGACCAACCGGTGCCGCCGCAACACCTGCAGGGCCTGTGCCCGCCCCTTTTCGGAGAGTGCCACGCTCCTCCGCGGCACGTATTCGATCAGGGCGTCGTCCGCCAGGTGACGCATCATGGCCGAGACCGTCCCGGGAGTCACCGCGAGCGCTTCGGCGATCGCACCGACACTGATCGAGCACTCCGGGTCCTCGTCCAGCGACAGGATCGCCTTTAGGTAGTCCTCCACCGTGCTCGACGCCATCGGGATGAACTTTGCGACACCCAACCCGCCCTGTCCAGCAGACTGTCTGATCACTCGATATTTTTATCTTGATTACTCAAGTAAGAGCACCACAGTGCGAGCGATGAGTTCGAACTGCCGACCCACTCTCGCGTTTCGACGTCACCGGACACGCATTCTCGCCAGCCTCGCCGCGCTCAGCCTGGGAAGCGGCCTCGTCTCCTGCAGCGACAACGCCGAGTCCGCCACGTCCGCACCGGACATCCCCTTCCATGCCGTCGCCACGGTCGGAATGATCGCCGACGTCGTGGAGAATATCGCAGGCGAACGGGCGACCGTGACCGGGCTGATCGGCTCCGGAGTCGATCCTCACCTCTACAAGCCGTCCACGAGTGACATCAAGGCCCTACAGTCGGCCGACCTCGTGTTCTACAACGGTCTCATGCTGGAGGGCAAGATGGGTGATGTTCTCGTCCGGGTCGCTCGCACCGGCAAACCGGTCTTCGCCGTGACCGAGGAGATCCTGGAACAGGGTGACTATGTCATCACCGACGACGAGGATCACTATGATCCCCACGTCTGGATGGATGTGCAGGGGTGGATCCGCGCGGTCGATGTCGTCGCCCGGGCCCTGACCGCCTATGATGCCGCCGGTGCGGAACTCTACGCGGCCAATGCCGAAGCCTACCGGAACAAGCTCGAGGCACTCGACACCTACGCGAGAGATTCGATCGCCTCCATCCCCGAGGGACGCCGCGTGCTCGTGACCGCGCACGACGCCTTCGGCTACCTGGCACGCGCCTATGGCCTCGAGGTTCGCGGGATCCAGGGCATCAGCACCGAATCGGAGGCAGGAATCAAGGACATCGAGGACCTGGTCTCGTTGCTGGTCGAGAACGATATTCCCGCAATTTTCGTGGAAACCTCCGTTTCCGACCAGAACATCAAAGCCTTGGCGGAGGGCGCCGCTGCTCGTGGCCACGAGGTACGGATTGGAGGAGAACTGTTTTCCGATGCCATGGGCCCCTCCGGCTCCTACGAGGGAACCTACATCGGCATGATCGATCACAACGTCACCACGATCACGAGAGCACTCGGAGGCCAGGCTCCCGCGACCGGAATGAACGGCAGACTTTCCCCCTGACGCGATTGGCCTATCGTTGCGCATGAGCCAGGTGTTGCAAACCATGTCGCCTCCCGGCGACGCAACGGGAGAGGACCTTTCCTTCCATCCCGACAACGTCCCGCTCGCGGTGCACGACCTCACGGTCGCCTACCACCGCAAGCCAGTCCTGTGGGATGTCGACCTCGACGTCCCGGAGGGAAAACTGGTCGGTGTTCTCGGGCCGAACGGCGCCGGAAAGAGCACCCTGCTGAAAGCCTGCCTCGATCTCATCCCCCGCGCCTCGGGCGAGGTCGGGATCTACGGGAAACCCTACCGGCAACAACGCCACCTCGTCGGCTATGTACCGCAGCGGGAGAGTGTCGACTGGGATTTCCCGGTCAGCGTGCTCGACCTCGTCGCAATGGGCACCTACCGCAAGCTCGGCTGGTTCCGGCGGGTCGGCAAGGCGCAGCGACGGCAGGCGATGGAAGCCCTCGAACAGGTCGGGATCGGCCACCTCGCCCATCGCCAGATCAGCCAGCTTTCCGGCGGACAACAGCAGCGCACCTTCCTCGCCCGCGCCCTGACCCAGGAGGCGCGTGTCTATTTCATGGACGAGCCCTTTGCCGCCGTCGACGCGGCCACCGAGGAGGCCATCGTCCGGATCCTCCGCCGTCTCAATGAGGAGGGAAAGACCTGCCTCGTCGTCCACCACGATCTCGCGACGGTGGCGCGCTACTTCGACTGGGTCGTCCTCCTGAACATGCGCGTCGTCGCCTCCGGCCCGACGGACGAGGTGTTCACCAAGAAGAATCTCGAGCAGACCTACGGAGGCAGTCTCACCCTGTTGAACGACGCCGCCCACGCCCTCGCTCATGTCGTGCGATAGAGAGAGTTCGCCACCGAATGACGATCGACCCGGCCTTTCGACAGGGTTGCCCGTGCGATTCAACCCTGTCGGCCTCGAAGGGAAACAGGGTCGCTTCGCCCTCCCCACCCTATTCCTCATCGCGCTCGGTCTACTGTTCTGCCCGGGGACGGTCGTCGGTGCGAACGGGCCAACACCCCACGAGGTCGCCGACGTGCTTCTCCTTCGCAACTACAACACCCGGCTCGTCGTCCTTTCCACCTCGGCCCTGGGGGTGGCATCGGGCATCGTGGGTGCCTTCCTCCTCCTCCGCAAGCGATCCCTGATGGGGGATGCCCTCGCACACGCCACCCTGCCCGGAATCGCCGTCGCCTTCGGGGTGATGGTCGCCCTCGGAGGAGACGGGAAATCCCTGCCCGGACTGCTCGCCGGAGCCACGGTGGCTGGCGTGATCGGAATGCTGCTCATGCTCGCGATCCGGAACACGACCCGACTTCGCGAAGATGTCGCGATGGGATTCGTCCTCAGTGTCTTCTTCGGTCTCGGACTCGCCCTTCTCGGAGTGATCCAGACCCTGCCCCAGGCGAGCGCCGCCGGACTGGAATCGTTCATCTATGGCAAGGCCGCCTCGATGGTTTTCTCGGATTTCTATCTCATCGCCGGAGTCACCCTGTCGTCGGCCCTCCTCGGCGTGCTCTTCTTCAAGGAGTTCACCCTGCTCTGTTTCGACGAGAGTTTCGCCACCGCGGAAGGATTCTCCTCGCTCTGGCTCGACCTCGTGCTCCTCGGTCTCGTCACCGCGGTGACCGTGATCGGGCTCCAGTCCGTCGGCCTCATCCTCATCATCGCCTTTCTCATCACCCCGCCGGCGGCCGCACGTTTCTGGACCGAGAACCTGGGTAGAATGGTCACGCTCTCCGCCGCGATCGGCGCCGTCAGCGGATGGCTCGGCGCTTCGCTCAGCGCGCTGGTTCCCCGGCTTCCCGCCGGAGCGGTCATCGTCGTGGTCACTTCGACGGTGTTTCTCGGCAGCATGATCTTTGCGCCCCGGCGGGGGGTCTTCGCCCGAAACCTGCGCCAGCGCCGCCTGCGGAAAAAGGTGGAGCGACAGCACGTTCTTCGCGCCGCCTTCGAGATCTGCGAGTCGCGTTCACCCGACTCCTCGCATGTCGCCAACCTCCCCTTTGGCCGAGAGGAACTCCTCGCCAAGCGCACCTGGAAACCCCATCACCTCGATCACATCCTGCGGACCGAGATCGCCTTCGGGCATCTCGAGCGGGAGGAGGGAGGGAAGGTCAGGCTGTCGGAGTCCGGCTTCGGCGAAGCATCCCGCATCACGCGCAATCACCGACTCTGGGAAGTCTACCTCGTCACCCACGCGGACATCGCCCCGAGCCACGTCGATCGCGATGCCGACATGGTCGAGCACGTCCTCGAAGCGGACCTCGTCCGCCGGCTCGAGGATGAGCTGCGCAATCGCGGTGCCTGGATCGCGAGCCCGCACCGGATTCCGGCGGGCCAGCGGTGAACACCGAGGGAAGCGCCGCCCAGATCCGCTCGATCCGAACCCGGCCACCTCGTCACCGAGGCGGCTACGACCCAGCCCGGACGCGATCCGTCCCTTGACACGCTGCAGCAAGTGGCCACCCTTTTTCATAGTGATCTTCCTTCGCGTCAGCTGCATCGTCCTCCTGAGCTTCCTTCTGGTAGCCCCGCCCTGCCTGTGCCAGTTTCTCGCCGCGTTCGGCCTGGACTCGCACGATCACGAAGGGAATGCGTCTCTCGCGGAGGTGTGCATCGTCTCGCCGGGTCATCACGGTGGCGAACCTCCCTGCCACTGCGACGATCACGACGAGACTCCCGCTGTGATCGCGGCCGGCAGCGATCACCGTGTGACATCGCTCGCCTTCGTCGCGGTCCGGCTTTTCCGATCGAACCCCGTGGCGCCGGTGGAACGGCGGGCGGCCCGCCCCGCCCGTGGCCCGCCGAGCTCGATGCCTCCCCGGTTCGCGCCCGAGGTCTCGGGCGTCTTCCTGCTCTGATCTTCCCGCCCGGTCCCGCCCGGTCTGTCGCCAAACGTTCGGGCGACAACCGGCTGGACCGTGTCCCGTGTCGGGCTCTCTCCTCTCTTGCGGGGAAGCTGCGTCCCCGCCTCCCTCGCCGGCTCTCCTCGCCCGCCCCCTCTGCCTCTTTCCCTGTCACTCCGTTCCTTTCCATTCCCTGCAACATGAACCGCACCATTCTCACCGTCCTCTGCCTCTGCGCTCCCATCGCAGCAGCGGCGCAGGAGAGCATCACACTGGAGCAGGCCCTCGAGGTCGCCCTGGACCACAGCCCCGTGCTGCGGGCTCGCGCGGCCGACCCCGCGATCGCTCTGGCCGAAGCCCGAGACCGGCTCGCTCCGAAAAATCCCGAGGCGGATCTGGAGTTCCGCGATCTCCTCTTCGATGATCCCGAACTCGAGTTCGCCTTTTCGCAACCCATCCGGATCGGGTACCGGCAAATCCGTCACACCTACGCCCGTGCCTTCGAGGAAGCCGCCACCCTCGAGCAGAAGGCCGCCCGCGTCCAGGTGCTCAATGCGGTCAACGAAGCCTACTTCCGCGCGATCGTGACAGGCTGGCAGGAGCATGCCTATCGCCGCTCCCTCGAGACGGCGAGCCGGGCCGAGGAGGAACTCGCCGCCGCCCTCGAGACAGGCCAAGCGAGCGCCTCGGAAGCCGCGATCTTCCGGGCGCAACGGCATCGCTTCGAGGCGGAGATCGACGCCCTCCGCAACGAACGCGCCTCGCTCATGCTCGATCTCGCCCACCTGATCGGACTGCCCGGCAAGCGCCTCGGTCCGGTCGAGCCCGCGCTCGTTCCCATTCCCCGCGATGTCACTCCCCTCGTCGCGATGGCCCGCGAGCGAGCCCCCCTCCGCCGCCAGCTGCGGGCCAGGATCCTCCGCAACGAGCAGGAGCTCGTCCTCGCCCGCACCGACGCGAAACCCGAGATCACCCCCGGTCTGCTGATCGACCGAACCCCCAACCCCGAGGGCGACACCCGGGTCGGACTCGGGCTCTCGATGGAGCTTCCCTTCCGCAACAAGAACCGCGACGCGATCCGCGCCGCCGAGGAAAAGCTCACTGTCGCCGAATCTCTTCTCGCCTATGAGGAGGAGGCGATCGAGGACCGGGTGAGAGCGCGCCATGAGCAGGCCGTCGCCGCCGAGAGAGCCATGTATCGTTTTCGCCGCACCGTTCTTCCCGCCTACGAGGAGGCCTACGACAAGGCCGAGGAGGAACTCGCCGCCGGGCAGGCCAACATCCTCCAGCGCTGGCAACTCCAACGCGAAATCAACCAGCAACAGCAGCGCGCGGTCGAGTTCCAGATCGCCGCGATCGAGGCACGCATCCGACTCGAAAGGCTCGTCGGCGCACGCATCGAGGAACTGAATCTCGTCCGCGCCGAATGACCGCACTTTTCACCCTGACCTGATTTCCATGAAGAATCGAACCATTCTCCCCTTTCTCCCGATCCTGCTGGCCGCGCTGCCGCTCGGGGCCCACGATTATGAGGCGCCCGGCGCCGGAGGCAGCGTCGGGGGCCCCGTCGCCCTGAGCGAGGTTGCGATCGACAATCTCGGCATTGCGACGATCACGACGAAGATCGAGACGATCGCGAAGCCGCTTCTCCTCCCCGGCCAGCTCGATCTCGCTCCCGGCCAGCAGGCGCGCATCACCGCACCCTACAGCGGCCGCATCGACAGGGTCCACGTCTCGCCGGGACAGGGGGTGCGAAAGGGCGAAGTTCTCCTCGAGGTCGTACCCCTCACGATCGGCGCGAAACCGATGGAACTGAAGAGCCCGATCGACGGCTTCGTGCTCGGTCACGGCGCCATCGCCGGCGCGGCCTTCACCTCGGACGACGAGCTCCTCATGATCGGCAACGATTCCTTTCTCCACCTCCACGCCGCCGCGTTTCCGAGCCCCGAGGCGGCGCAGATCACGAGCGGGACCCGGGGCGTCCTCCTCACGGAGGCCTATCCCGGCGAGGAGTTTCCCGTCGAGGTGCTCGAGCGGGTCATCGAGCCCGACACCGGGATGCACTCCCACGGGCACTGGCAGATCCACTGCCGCGTCGAGAATCCGGACCGCAAGCTCACACCCGGCCTGCGCGGCACCCTGCACTTCACGCCGTCGGGAACCATCCACGGGATCAAGATTCCCCGCCGCGCCGTGCTCGGCGAGATGGGCAATCTCTACGTCTACCTGCGCGACGAGAACCATTTCGAGCCCCAGGCGGTGACCCTCGGCAAGCGTCTCGGACCCGAGGTCGAAATCCTGCGGGGACTCGTGCCGGGCGACCGGGTCGTCGTGCGGGGAAACTACCAGTTGCCCTATGCGGAGAATTCGCCCGGAGCGGAGGAGCATGACCACGATCATGACGAACACGAAGAGGAAGACCACGGCCACGAGGGAGAGGAGCATGAAGAGCACGGTGAGGAAGATCACGAGGACGGGGACGAGCACCACGACGAACACGACGAACACGATGAACACGACCACCACCATCACGGCCACGAGGCCGACGAGGAGGCGCTGAACTTCATGCGCGGGCTCTGGCTCGGCGCCGCCGCCGGCATCGCCTTCTTCCTCGTCGTGCACGTACTCGTCGGGTTCGTCTCCCTCCTCCGCCGTCCCGCCCGGAAGGCATCCTGAACCCCGTCCCCGCTTCACTTCATCATGTTCGACCGCATCATCCAGGCATCGCTCGCTTACCGGCCCCTCGTGCTCGTCATCGCGATCGTGCTCTTCATCTACGGCGCCGTCATCATCCCGAAGCAGCCTCTCGACGTCCTGCCCGACCTGAACAAGACGACGGTCACCATTTTCACCGAGGCGGGACGCTATTCACCCGAGGAGGTGGAAACTCTCGTCACCCGCCCGATCGAGCAGGCGGTGAACGGCGCCAACGGCGTCACCCGGGTCCGCAGCTACACCGGCCTGGGACTGTCCATCATCTGGGTGGAGTTCGCCTACGGGCAGGACGTCTACAAGGCGCGCCAGATCGTCGGCGAGAAACTGCAGCTCATCACCACGGAACTCCCCGCCGGACTCTCTCCCGTTCTCGGCCCGATCTCTTCGCTGATGGGCGAGATTCTCCTCGTCGGCGTGAGTTCCGACAACCCTGGGATCGGCGAACTCGAGCTGCGCGAGATGGCCGAGTGGGACATCCGGCGCCGCCTCCTCTCCGTGCCCGGGGTGGCCGTCGTCACCGCCATGGGCGGCAACGAGACCGAGTTCCAGGTGCTCGTCGATCCCGCCAAGCTGCGGCAGTACGATCTCACCCTGCAGGACCTGGAGGAAGCCCTCGAGGCAAGCAGCGCCAACGCCACCGGCGGCTTCGTCTTCGAGCCCTACCGCGAGAGCCTCGTGCGGATCAAGGGACGCGTGCAATCGATCGATGACATCGCCTCGTCGGTGATCCCCCACACCGGGGCGCCGGGCGAGGCCCCCATCTCTATCGGCGACGTGGCCGAGGTGAGAAAGAGCGGTGCGCTCGGCAAGCTCGGTGACGCCGGGGTCAACGGCGAGTCGGCCGTGCTCCTCTCGGTACAGAAGCAACCCGGCGGTGACACGCTCGGCATCACCGAGGCGGTCGTCGAGGAACTCGAGGCCATCCAGGAAACCCTGCCCGAGGGCGTCACGATCCATCCCGACATCTTCCGGCAGAGCGTCTTCATCGAGCGTGGCATTCACAACGTCGTCGAGGCCCTGCGCGACGGCGCCATCATGGTGGCGATCATCCTGGTGGTGTTTCTCTTCAACCTGCGCACCACCTTCATCACCCTCACCGCAATCCCGCTGTCTCTCGTCGTCACCGCGATCGTCTTCCAGATCGCGCGGGAGGGCTTCGGTTTCACCACCCTCACGATCAACACCATGACCCTCGGCGGTCTCGCCGTCGCGATCGGGGAACTGGTCGACGACGCCATCGTCGACGTCGAGAACGTCTTCCGACGCCTGCGGCAGAACCGCCAGAAGGATCAACCGAAACCCACCCTCGAGGTCGTCTTTCGCGCCTCGAAGGAGATCCGGAATTCCGTCGTCTACGCGACCGCGATCGTCGTGCTCGTCTTCGTTCCGCTCTTCGCCCTCGGTGGCGTCGAGGGCCGCATCTTCACTCCGCTCGGCATCGCCTACATCGTCTCGATCGTGGCCTCGCTCTTCATCTCGCTCACGGTGACCCCGGTGCTCTGCTCCTACCTGCTACCGCGGATGAAGGTGATGGCGTCGGAGAAGGACACGATCTTCGTGCGCGTGATCAAGGGCCTCGAGGCCGCGCTCCTGCGCTGGGCCCTGCCGCGTTCCTACGTCGTCATTGCCGCGACCGTGCTTCTCCTCGCCGTCGCGGTGGCCTGCCTGCCCTTCATGGGCCGGACCTTCCTCCCGGAGTTCAACGAGGGCAGTGCCACGATCAACGTGATCCTGCCTCCGGGCACCTCGCTCGCCGAGTCGAGCCGGATGGGCCGCCTCGCCGAAAAGCTGCTCCTCGAGGTGCCCGAGATCGAGAAGACCGGGCGCCGCGTCGGGCGCGCCGAACTGGACGACCACGTCATGGCGGTGAACTCCAACGAGATCGAGGTCGAATTCCAGGACCGGGGACGCTCGCGCGAGGAGGTCCTGCGAGACATCCGCGACCACCTCGACAAGATCCCCGGCGTCACGCTCGGCGTGGGCCAACCCATTTCCCACCGCATCGAGCACATTCTCTCCGGTGTCGAATCGCAGATGGCGATCAAGATCTTCGGCGACGACCTCATCCAGCTGCGCGAGACCGCCGAGACGATCGAGCATGCCATCGAGGACGTCGACGGTCTCGTCGATCTCAAGGTCGAGAACCAGGCGCTCATCCCGCAGATCCACGTCGAGATCGATCGTGACCGCGCCCTGCGCTACGGGGTCACCGTGGGCGATGCGTCGCGCTATGTCGAGCTGGCCCTGCAGGGACGCCCCGTCTCCGAGGTGCTCCTCGAGGGGCGCTCCTACCCGGTCGTCCTCCGCCTCACCGACGAGGACCGGAACAGCGCCGAATCGATCCGCAACCTGCCCCTGCCTTCGGCCGGCGGCAACCTCGTGCCGCTCCACTTCGTCGCCGACGTCGAGCCGGTCAAGGGCTTCGACCGAATCCAGCGGGAGAACGTGCAGCGGCGGATCCTCGTCCTCGCGAACTTCGAGGGGCGCGACCCGCACAGCATCATGACCGATGTGAAGGCCGCCGTCGACCGCGAGGTCGAGCTGCCCGATGGCTACTACCTCGCCTACGAGGGGCAGTTCGAGAGCCAGAGCAAGGCGACCCGCCAGATCCTTCTCCTCAGCATGCTTTCTCTCGTCGGCATGGCCCTTCTGCTTTACCTGCACTTCGGCAGCGTGGCGCTCACGATCCAGGTCATGCTCAACATCCCCTTCGCTCTCATCGGTGCCGTCGCCGTGCTCGTCTTCACCGACGGCATCTTCAGTGTCGCGACCATGATCGGATTCATCACCCTCACCGGCATCGCCTCGCGCAACGGCATCCTCATGATCGGCCACTACCTGCATCTCATGCGCGACGAGGGCATGAAATTCGACGAGGCCACCGTCATCCGCGGCACCCAGGAGCGGCTCGTGCCCGTGCTCATGACCGCGCTCACCGCCATCCTCGCCCTCTCGCCCATCGTGTGGGGCGGCGACAAGCCCGGGCGCGAGATCATCTACCCCGTGGCACTCGTCATCAGCAGCGGTCTCGTCTCGAGCACCCTGCTCGCCTTCTTCGTCACCCCGGCCGTCTTCTGGAAGTTCTCGCGCGGTGCGGTGCGGAACCTCGTGCCCGCAGCGCTGGAGAAAGAGTGAATCGCCACCCCGCCTTCCTACCCTGACACCACAAGAATCATGAAACCCAGCCCCATCCTGTTCCTCCTCGCCGCGGGCGCCGTGCTCGCATGGCCCGCCTTCGCCGACGAGGACCGCCCCGACGGCAAGTCTCACGACGAGGAGGAAGCTCACCACGAGGTCGACTACGCATCCACCGCCGAGGGACGCGAGGCGGTGAGCGATCTCATCGCCGAGATCGGGAGGAAGATCGAGGCGGAGCAATTCGATACGGTCGAGGAGTCCGAGGAGGAGCTGCACCACACGGTCGAGTTCCTTCTCGAGCGGGCCACCGCGGAGGTGAGCGACCCGGAACGGTTCATCCGGCTCGAGGGTGCGCTGCACACCGTCACCGACCTCGCTCACACCGTCCACACCGAGGCCGAGGAAGGCCACGCCGAGCACGTCGCCCACGCCTTCGAGCGGCTCAAGGCCTCGCTCGAACTGCTCGACGCGAAGTACCGCGACGCGGAAATGCCGAAGTAGTAGCCGCGGCGGTCACGCCGTGGCCCCCACGACCCGCGCCAACCCGGCCACCTCGTCACCGAGGCGGCTACCATTCCGCCCGGCCACCGTCCGGTTGCGCATCGCGTCTCCGGAGTGAATGGTTGGCCAGGCATTCCCCATGACCTGGACCTCTTTCGATACCTGGATCGTCGTGACCGGCGCCGTCACGGCCGTCGCCTGTGCTCTACCGGGATGTTTCCTGGTCCTGCGCAAGATGAGCATGATGGGCGACGCAATCAGCCATGCCGTCGTGCCGGGGATCGCGGTCGGCTTTCTCCTGAGCGGATCGCGCACCAGCGCTGCGCTGTTCGCCGGGGCGGTCGTCTCGGGGATCGTCACCGCCGTCTTCACCCAGTGGGTGACGCGCTTCGGCCGGGTCGACCGCGGAGCGGCGATGGGAATCGTCTTCACCACGCTCTTCGCGATCGGACTGATCCTGATCGTCCGGGCGGCCGACCACGTCGACCTCGATCCCGGTTGCGTGCTCTACGGAGCCATGGAACTGGCCCCCCTCGACACGACGAAGATTCTCGGCATCGACGTCCCCCGCGCCGTTCTCAGTATCGGAGGCGTCCTCCTCGTCAACCTTCTCGTCATCTGCGCCCTCTTCAAGGAACTCCGGATCAGCGCCTTCGACTCCAGCCTGTCCGACACGCTCGGATTCTCCTCGAATCTCCTGCACTACCTCCTCATGACTCTGGTCGCGGTGACAACCGTCGCGGCATTCGAGGCTGTCGGATCGATCATCGTCATCGCGATGTTGATCGTGCCGCCGGCCACCGCCCTGCTTCTCACACAACGCCTCGTTCCGATGCTCGTGATCGCGTCCGTTGTCGGGATCCTGGCCGCCATCCTGGGGCACCTCTCGGCCATCACCGTCCCCACCTGGTTCGGCTTCGACAGCACCAGCACCTCGGGCATGATGGCCACGGCGACAGGCCTTCTCTTCGCCCTCGCCTGGCTCTTCGCCCCCCACGGAGGGCTGGTCACCCGCCGCCTGCGGCCCGGCCCGGGAGAAGACGCTGCTCAACGCGAACCCGAACCGCTCGTCGGATGAGTCACTTCACCGGCGAGTGAGAACCGGAGATCGATGGACCGCACTTCCGCTCACTTCATCGCCGCGAAACGCCCGGCGATCAGGTCCTTCGCCGAGGCTTCGCCCGTCTTCTCCCTCGACGCATCGATCCACCGCTGCTCGAGTTGGTTCTTCGTGGGACGATCCGCCTGGTAGAAGACACCGAACTTCCCGGGATACTGCAGGCTCGCCAGCTTGTAGGCCTCGACCCCGTCGGTCACGTCATGACGGCTCTCGTCCTCGGCCGAGTCGTCCCACTTCTTCTCCTCGATGATCTCGAATTCCCCCCCCTTGCGCGGGTTGCCGTCGTCGAAGGCACCGGGGTAGAAGACGACACACTCCGACAGCACCTCGACAACGCTGAAACCGTCGTGCGTGATGGCCCGCTCGAACATCTCCATCATGTGCTTGACCTGGGCCGCGTGGGTGCGCCCCACGAAAGTGGCTCCGCCGTAGACCAGCTTCTGCATCGGGTTGATGGGCCGGTCGATCGAGCCGGTCGGGTCGGTCTTCGACTTGAATCCCTCCGGGCTCGTGGGTGAGGTCTGCTTCTTGGTCAGGCCGTAGACGAAGTTGTCCATCACCACGTAAGTGAGATTCACGTTCTTCCGGGCGGCGTGGTCGAGATGATTTCCCCCGATCGAATACCCGTCCCCGTCGCCCCCGAACGCGAAGACGTGCAGGTCGGGACGCGAGAGACTCACGCCCGTCGCCAACGGAAGCGCGCGCCCGTGGATGAAGTGCACCCCGTGACTGTTCACGAAGTAGGGAAAGCGGGATGAACAGCCAATTCCCGCGATCGTGCAGATCTTCTCGTGGGGAATCTGGAGTTTTTCCAGCACCTTGAAGAATGCGGCGAGCACGGCGAAATCCCCGCACCCGGGACACCAGGTCGGATGGTCCGCGGTGAGGGCTTTCTTCGTCAGTTTCTTCGGTTCGGCTGCGGCAGACATGGCAGAGTGGGTTGGCGAAATGGAAATCAGGCTTGCGGCGGGGAACCGATCCCCTCGATGATCTCGCGGACCTTGAAGGTGAGTCCGTCGGTCTTGCAGATCGAGCGGATCCGGGAATCGCAGTAGCGGGCGCGCAGCAGGGTGGCGAGCTGGCCGTTCCCGTAGAGCCCCTCGTCGTTGATCTCGACCACCACGATGTCGGAGAACCGCGCAAAAATCTCTTCGAGACCCGAGGGCAGCGGATTGAGGTGACGCAGGTGGATCGCCCCGACCTTTCGTCCCCCGTCGCGCAAACGGATCGTGGCTTCCCGGATCGGTCCCCAGGTCGATCCCCATCCCACGAGCAATACGTCACCGGATTCGTCGCCCTGAATCGCGGGAGGTCCGATCTTCTCTCCGAGCGCCTTGATCTTCTCGCGGCGACGGGCGTTCATTCGCGCGTGCATCTCTGGGTTGCCGCTGGGATGCCCCCACTCGTCGTGCTCCAGACCCGTCACCACCGGATAGGTTTCTCCCTCCATCACCGTGCCGGGAGGGGCATGCCGGGTGAGACCGTCGAGCGGATAGGGCTTGAAATCTTCTCCGCGGGGCTCCTGGTCGAGTGCGGGCTCGACGAGGACCTCATCCAGGTCCGGCTCGGGAAACGCCTCGATCCGCGTCGCCAGTGCCTGATCGGTGAGGATAATGACGGGGCAGCTGTATTCGCGCGCCAGGTTGCAGGCCTCGACGCCAACGTGAAAGCAGTCCTCGACATTCTTCGGTGCGATGACGATACGCGGGCAATCCCCATGACTCCCGTAGATCGCCTGCATGAGATCGCTCTGTTCCACGCTGGTGGGTAGTCCGGTGCTCGGCCCCCCCCGCTGGACATTGATCACGACGAGCGGGAGCTCTGCCATGGTCGCGTAACTCAGGGCCTCCATCTTCAGCGACAGTCCCGGCCCCGAGCTCCCCGTCACCGAGGTGTGACCCGCGTAGGCGAATCCCAGCGCCATCGAGACGGCTCCCAGTTCGTCCTCGGCCTGGACGAACAGTCCGCCATACTTGGGCAGCTCCGACCGCAACATCTCCATGACCGGCGACCACGGAGTAATCGGATACCCCGAACCGTAGCGCACGCCGCCGGCGAGCAGCCCCAGGGTCAGGGCCGTGTTCCCGTCGGTCGTGACCTTGTCCTGGCCGCCCTTGGCTCCCTGACGCAGGTCATAACGCACCGCGCTGAGATCACCGATGGGATAGGCATACCCCGCATCGAACGCGAGCATGGCGTTGCGGAGAACGTCCTCCCCCTTCCGGCCGAACTGCCGCTCGATCAGCGTCACGAGTTTCTCCTTGTTGAGGTCGAACAGTTGGGTGACGAAACCCAGCACGAAGATGTTCTTTCCCCGGTCGCGGGCACTGCCACCGATCGCCTCGACCGTCGTGCTCGTGATCGGGATCCCGATGTGCTTCACCCCACGCTCGTTGTCGCGCAACTCCTCGACGTGATCGGAGTCATAGATGCAGATGCCGCCGTCGCGAAGCGAATCGAAATGGCTGTCGTAGCTGTGCTGGTAGAAGGCGAAAAGGAAGTCGGATTCGTCTCCCGCGGAATGCACCTCGCCCGACCCAAGATGCACCTGGAAAATCGACGGACCACCCGAAATCGTCGACGGGATCGTCATGTAGGTCATGACCTCCCGCGCGCTGCGCCCCGCCAGCTTGGCGAGGAAACCACCGATCGTCTGGATGCCGTCCTGGGAGTTCCCAGCAAAACGGATCACGACATCCTGAAGTTGGACGACTCCGTCTTTGTCGGGGGATTCTGAGGGAGAGAGGGACTGGGAATCGAGCGGTTGGGCGGACAGGCTCATTAAGCGGAAAGTCAAAGACGAACTATCGTAATGAACCCCCGATGCCGCAAGGGCAATTCGTGAAAATCGCTCCCTAATCAAGCCACTTTCTGCAACGATCCGGACACCTCTACCCGTGCCAACTCGCTCGTCGAAATGGGACGTCGCGCGACTACTCGGCGACCATGTCGACCCTCTCGTTGATGGGCCGGTCTCCCGGGTCGACCAGGCGAACCGTCACGAAGACCATCAGGGCCTGCTTCCGGTGCTCGGATGTGCTGGAGCGAAAGGCGTTCCCGATCACAGGCAGATCGCCCACGAAGGGGATCTTGTCCTCCGAGTCGATCACGCTCTCTCCCTGCAACCCGCCGATCACGATCGTCTGCCCGTCCCAGACCGTCACCTCGGTGGTCTCCTTCACCGCATCGAAGACCGGCATGAGGATGCGGTTGTCGGTGATGATCGAGGCACTGCCATCCGGATTGCGGAAATTGGCGTTCCGGATCGGAGTGCCGTAGTTGATGAATCCGGTGAAGTCGGTGAAGTCGAGCAGCACATTGACGCTGATCGTGAGATTGTCCGCCGCAACCGTCGGCTCGACCTCGACCGTCTTTCCGACCGAGCGGGTCTCGAATGCCGTCGGCGTGGCCGGGGTGACCGGAAAGGTCGGAGGAGGAGGACCGATAAAGATCGTGTTGCCGATCTGCACCCGTCCGAAATCGTTCGGCACTTCCGGCGGGTCATACTCCGTCGGATAGATGAACTCCCGCACCTGCTCGATCTTGGCGCGCTGTCCGGGAATGACGAGAACCTCGGAACTGGAGAGAGTGTCGCTTCCCTTCAGCTGGTTGAGGGCGCGAATCACCGCCTGGAATTGCGGATCGGTGAAAACCCCGGATACCGCGAAAACGCCCGGCGCCGCCGCGCTGATCTGTGCCGTCTGATCCCGGTTGATCACGTCGTCGATCGACACGTCGGTCTTGAAATCGCCTGTGCGCAGCCCTGACGTCACCGGGAAGATTCCGACCGGAGGTCCTCCCGGCGGGACGAAGGTATAATCGGAGGCGTTGGTGGGCACGGCCGCGTTCCCGTCCGTCCCGCCACCGAGGAAGACGCGGGGCGTGTCGCCGACATTGAACTGGCCGAGCAGGAAATCCATTCCCGACTCGCGCAAGGTCTCCTCCCGCACCGTGATCATCTTCACGCCGACCCGCACCATCTTGTTCCCGCTCTCGCGGGCGGCCCGGATCAGCGTCTCGACCAGAGACAGTTGCTCCACGGTATTGCGCACGATCAGCATGCTGCCGCGGGGAAGATACTGGGCCATCGCTCCGTCCTCGAACGTGACCCCCTGCTGCTCGAGAAACTCCTTCGCCGTGATTCGCTTGACCAACGCACCTCCACCCGGATCAGCGGGCGCCGCAAAGGGATCATTCGTGACCGCTCCGCCTCCGGCGGCGGCATTCTCCCCGGAAATGAAACCCGGCGGGACGGGGTAACTCCGCGTGACCATCGCGGCGGTGGCGGAGACCGACTCCGGAATCACGGTGACCGCAAAATTGTCGACCCGGTACTTCATCCCCACCTGCCCCGCCGCATACTCGATCGCCACCCCGAGCGGAACATTCGACAACTGCAGGGTCAGCGTGCTCTGCGAGGGGTCCTGCCCCTCGGCGGCGCCCCCCGCGTCGACCACGATATTGACGCCCCGCTTCGCCGGATCCGGCTCGGTCGTGTCCAACTCCTGAGACTTCTGCATCAGGAACCCGAGTACGTCGACGAGCCTTGCATCATTGAACTCGAGCCGGGGAATCCGGATCGACTTCAGTTTTTGCTCGATCGCCACCTGGTTCGAACCCGGGAGGTCCCCGTCGGGAATCTCCGCCCCCTCTCCGTCGAGAAGCGGGGGAACGGGCGACTCCCAGCCCGCCGCCACCTCGGCCAGTTTCCGGGCCCTCGTCTGGTTGCGGGCCACGTCGTAGTAATTGAGCCGGTGGCGGTCGACCTCCTCGAGCCCGCGACGAGCAGCCTTGCTGTAAGGATCGATCGCCAACACCTTCTGGTAGGCCATCTCCGCTCGATCGTAGTCACCCAGGTCGAGATATCCCTTCGCGAGGATCAGGTTCTTCTCCACCTCGTCGATGTTCCGGATATGACGCGGGGAATTCGCCATGTTGTAGTAATCCCCGCTCTTGAGCCTCTCGAGGAGCTTCCTCACCTCCGGATTCATCCGCACGAGGGGGACGCCCCCGTCACGGCCCAGGCGCATGACCGTCTCCAGGGTCAATTCCGCCTCCGCCCACTCGGCCTGCTCGATCATCTGCTCGGCGTAGGCGATCGAGGCGCTCTGGTAGCGCTGAAAAAACACATCCCGCATTTCGCTGCTGGCCGGAACGTCCGGCGTCGCTTCGAAGGCGGCCTTGAAATAGTCCATCGCCTCGCCGTACGATTTCTCGGCCAAAGCGGCCGATCCGGCCGTGAAGAGTTGCTGCGCCGCCTCGATCTGTCCCTGCTTCTTGATCACCTCGCGCGAGGCAACCCCGGCGACCCCACCGGGTGTCTCGTTTCCGTCGCCGCGGGAATCGGCAGGAAGCGCCGCCACGAGCCAGGCAGTGACGACGAGGCAGGGTAGAAAAAGACGGTCATTCCCCCGACGAGTCGGATTGCAATCGCTGGAGGACTTCACATTCACGGCTGGAATTGATGCACGCGGAACCACCGCATCAGAGGATTGGCTGGAGTGTAGCAGCACGAAGAGCGGATAATCAAGCGATTACACGCGTCAGGGCGTGAATGAAACCGGCGGACAGTCTGGGCAGTCAAAGAGCGGCGACGCTCTTGTCGCCGGTAGGAAATCCGCCTCGATGACTGCGGTGGAGAGGCGAACAACGGAATGACGGGCGACAAGAGAGTCGTCCCTCCCTGCAGGGCGCGGCCGCGGCTCGACGGCCGGCTTTGTTCTTCGCTTTCGTTCACGCCCCACGCGTCGATCCGGTATCCGGACCTCCGCAGGGCGAGGGCGACGGTCTCCCTCAGGCGATCCGAATCCTCCACCAAGAGCAGGCGCATCGATCAATGAAACCGGTTTTCGCTGTGGAGAAAAGTAAAACCGACAGGG
>Ga0180430_10002250_pt1 | contig 17648 bp, 10 predicted proteins | sample SS_ome_9_FD_132999 | JGI IMG/M metagenome (GOLD analysis project Ga0180430, IMG submission 132999) | Hypersaline lake sediment archaeal communities from the Salton Sea, California, USA - SS_1_S_2 metaG | ecosystem: Environmental > Aquatic > Non-marine Saline and Alkaline > Hypersaline >... | reverse complement strand
GCCGCGGCGCGCTCGGGTCATGACGCGATCGTCTCCCCCACGAGCCACGCCTATTTCGACTACGACATCGGAACGACCGACCTGAGAAAAGTCTATTCCTTCGAACCGATTCCGCCTGGATTGACGCGGGACGAGGAGCGCCATATTCTCGGCGGCGAGTGCAACATGTGGACAGAACGCGCCCCCCAGGAGAGGGTGGACGGCAAGGTCTTTCCCCGGATCCTGGCCATGTGCGAGGTGCTCTGGTCCGATGTTCAGGGCCGGGACTATGCCGAGTTTAATAGCCGGGTCGAGGATCATTACGCGCGTCTCGATTACCTCGGCGTCGAATACGGACCGGCCGCCCGGCCCGTGGTGATCGTCCCATCGTGCAAGGGCGAAACGAGATCCTTCGAGATCGTTCTCGAATCGGGCGAACAGGGCCTGATCATCCGCTACACCCTCGACGGGACCGAGCCGACAGGCGACGCGCCCCTCTATGCACACCCCCTGCGTTTGAGTGGGTCGGCCGAGATCAGGGCGCGCGCCTTCCGTGACGGCATCCCCTACGGTGAGGAGGCACGAAGAAAGGTCCGGATGCATCAGGCCGTGGGCGCGGCGGTCTCTGTGGCGGCGCCGTACAGCGACAAATATCCTGGAGGCGGCAAAGAGGCCCTTATCGATGGACTGACGGGCTCGCTGAACTTCGGCGATGGATTCTGGCAGGGTTATCTTCACGATGATCTCGAGGCGACCATCGACCTGGGTGCGCCTCGGACAATCACGACGATCACCGCACGCTTCCTTCAGAACTCGAACTCCTGGATCTTTTTGCCCACTGAGGTCGAGTTCTCCCTTTCGAGCGATGGCAGCACCTTCGACCCGCTCACAACCCTTTCGCACGATGTCGCCCAAAAGAATCCAGACGTTGTCATCGCCGACTTTCCGGCGCAGGCGGACAAGAAAGAGGCCCGGTTTGTTCGCGTCAGGGCGCGCGGTGTGGGAATCTGTCCCGAGTGGCATCCCGGTGCGGGACAGAAGGCTTGGCTCTTCGTGGACGAGATCATCGTCGACTGATGAGGGGAGGTCCTTGTGACGGTCAATAGTTCTCCACCACGCCTCGTGATGCACGTCGACATGGATGCTTTTTTCGCCGCCATCGAGCAGCTCGATGATCCCTCGCTCGACGGTAAGCCGGTCATCGTCGGAGCCAAGCCCGGAGGCCGCGGCGTGGTGTCGACCTGCAACTACGAGGCGCGCCGATTCGGCCTTCATTCGGCGATGCCCATCTCCCAGGCTTCGAAGCGCTGCCCTCATGGCGTTTACCTTCGGCCGCGCATGAAACGCTACGCGGCGGTTTCCAAGGAGGTCATGGCGGCGCTGTCCACGATCTCGCCCGTGGTGGAGCCCGTGTCGGTCGACGAAGCCTTTGTCGACGTGACCGGGCTTGGCGCGCTTTTCGGAAATCCCCCGGCGATCGGCGAGCGCACCAAGAAAGCAGTCCTCGAGAGGACCGGTCTCGGCTGTTCGGTCGGCATCGGGCCGAACCGTCTTGTCGCCAAGATCGCCTCCGATCATGACAAGCCCGATGGTTTGACCATCGTGAACGCCGATGAGGTCGATGCCTTTCTGGCTCCCCTCCCGGTCTCGACGCTGCGCGGAGTGGGGCGTGTGCTCGGCAAAAAGCTCGCCGCCGCCGGCGTACGCACCGTGGCCGACCTGCGTCAATGGGACCGCCGGAAACTCTCAAAGCGATTCGGCGCCAACACCGGCGCCATGCTTCATCGCCAGGCGCGCGGGAAGGGGTCCGATGCGATCGGTCACCGGGAAGGGCGCAAGTCGATCTCGAAGGAAACGACCTTCGACAGGGACGTGAGCGACACCGAGAAGATTCGCGAAACTCTCAGGTCTCAATCCGCCAAGGTGGGCCGCTCCGCGCGGCGCAAGGGTCTCCATGGCCGCTGCATCCAGATCAAGATCCGCCTCAAAGGATTCGAGACCCACACGCGCAGCCGCACGATCCGGGAGGCAACCAATGGCGATGACGAGATCTTCAAGACCGGGTGGGAGCTTTTCAAAACGAGCGGCTTTGCGTCGAAACCGATCCGGCTCATCGGGATAGGGATCTCCGACTGGTCATCGGACAACCAGCTCGAGCTCTTTCCACGGGAACACAAAAAAATTGACGACCTGCTCGACACGCGGGACAGGATCGTGGAGCGTTTCGGCGCCGACGTTTTCGGATTCAAACACAAGAAGAAGTGAGGATTCGATCACCGCTTATCGTGGCGGAGTGTGTCAGAACCCAAAGCGGAAGAAGGCGAGCCATCCGGAGATCGTGAAAAGCGAGGCGACCGTCGTGCCGATAACGATCGCCGCGGCGAGTTGCTCGTCGCCCTTCATCTCGCGAGCCATGATACAGCTCACCACCGCCGTGGGCGCCGCGATGATCAAAACGGTCGACTTGAGTTCCACGCCCGTGATCCCGCACAGCGCGAGAGAGGCGCAGATCAGTCCAGGGTAAACAATGAGCTTGATGGCGCACATGGCGGCCGACAGTCCGAGGCCGTTTCGGAGACGGCCGAAATCGAGCCCCGCCCCCACCGACAGCAGCGCCAGCGGCATGGCGATTCGCCCCACCATCTCGAAGGACCGGTCGATGCTGATCGGCAAACCGATCCCCAGGGCGGAGAAGACGATCCCCGATCCGCTCGCCACGATCAGAGGATTCTTGACGACCTCGAGGCACGTCCGCCCCCAGACCGCGCCGAGACTCTGTCCGCGCCCATTGTGGGGCATGGTGAGGAGCAGCACGGCGAGAAGGTTGTAGACCACCACCATGAATCCGATCAGCACGGCGGCGGGCCCGAGAGCGTCTTCGCCGAAGGCGTTGACCACCACGGGCAGTCCCACAAAAACCATGTTGCTCCTGCTCGCCCCCTGGGCGAGCACGCCGCGGCGCGCCGGGCCGGCGGCTCCCGATAAAAAGTAGACGCCGAAGGCGAGCGCAACGCTGACCCCGGCGACAACGAGCAGTCCCCGGGGGCCGATCGATTGGGAGAGCGAACTCTGTTGCGCGCTCCGAAAAAGAAGCGCCGGGGCGGCCACGTAGAAGACGATACGCGAGAGAAAAGAGTTGGCCTGCGCTGAAACGAAACCGACCGCACCGAGAGAATAGCCGATTCCGATGATGAAGAAAACGGGGAGGACGATATTGACGATTTCGAAAATCTCGTTCATGGATCAGTGTTCGGCAGGGTGTCAGTTGTACCGTGGAGAAACGGCCCGGGCCGGTCCGAGAATTTTCCACGCGGCCAGTCCGAGGGTATCATATCCAAATGGCGAAGTAAAAATCCCATCGCCGCCCGCGGCTTTATTCCTCAACTTGCGCGGAATAAACGCAGCGAGCGGTCGGTCAAAGCAGCACCGTAAACAAAAGGGCAACCCATTCTCTGAACAGAACATCTCTTGGAGGATCTGCCATGACATTATCGGCGAGGAATCTCTATCTCCTTCCACTCTTATGCCTCTGCGTCGGGCTCGCCCTCGGCGTGGCGTCCGACAGTCCCTGTCTGGCCGCGCCCGATGAGGAGGCATCGGACGATTGCGTTGTTCTGCCGCTCGCCAAGGGCAACACGCTCGCCATGGAAGACCTGCTCAAGTTCGCCAGTGAATCGCTCGGATATCCCATCCTTTACAACAGGGACGAGGTCAGCGGAGCGACCTGCTCCTTTACGACAGCAGTCTCCATTCCCCGATCCGACTTCCAGGGCTTCTTCGAACGGCTCCTCTTGAGCAATGGATTTGTCTACGTGGAGAGCGGAGAAGGAACGTCGCGCGTTCACAGGGTGGTTCATGTCCAGGTGGTGGGCCGTTTTCTCGGAAGCGATGTCTCGAAAAACGTGAGCCTTGAAGAACTCGATCAGTATGCCGACCGGGGACTCGTGCTCAGCACGGTCATTCCGCTCAAGAACGTGGCCTGCCGCGACATGCTCTCATCGCTCGCCTCCCTCGTCGGCCAGGGTGGAGGAGCGATCGAATCGATCCGCTCCGTTGACAACGCCAACGCTCTCGTCGTCACCAGCGTCGCCGCCAAGGTCATTCGGATCGCCAAGATCTGCGCCGAAATGGATCGGGTGGCCGGGGCTGCCGATTCGGGAACGGTGAGGGCAATCGCAGAGCTCAAGACGTCGATGTCGGCGATGAAGAAAAAGATCGCCGCACTCGAGAGCCGTCTCGCACGAAGCGGAACGAAGTAGCCCACATCCCTCGCCTTCGATCGCAATGGAAAAGAAGGGGGGCCGCGAAGCGCCCCCCTTCTTCCGTCACAGCTTCAACGCTGTTTTTTACCCGCCTTTTTGTCCCTTCAAGAGCTCCATCTGCCGCTCGAGTTCCTGGAAGGCTCCGTCCTTCATCTTCTGAACGAATCCGACCATCCGTTCACGCACCCTGGAGGCGTTGTCCACGGCCTTGTCGATCTCGGCCCGGCGACGGTCGAAGGATTCGAGGCTGACGAGCTGGGAATTGTACTCCATGCAGAGCTGCTTGTACTTGACGATCAAGAGCTGGCAGACCTCGGTATAGTCGACTCCCCTCTTCCTGGCCCAGGTCATCTCGGGGCCGAAATCGAACCAGGTGACGTGCAGGCTGAGCCGCGTTTCCACATTCTGGGCAAAGAGATCGGTGTCGATCTTGTAGACGATCGCCTTGCGCGTCTGCGCGTCGTCGACCCAGACCTCGATCTGTTCTCCGCTCGGCGTGACCGCCACCTTGTCGACGCTCTGCTCGAACTGATCCATCTCCGACGCCGACATGGCATCGAGGTGATCGCCGCTCATCCTGTCGACGAGCGAAGGCGGCGCCTTGGTCTTTTTCGATTGCTCCCACTCCTTCGACTTCATCCGCGCGAGCGCTTCGAGAGCGTCGGTCTCCTCGGGCTTGAGTACGCCCCCCTCTTCCTCGATCATCTCGTCCATCTTGGAAAAGAGCTCCACCATGCGGTTGTGCAGGCTCTCGGCAAAGCGTTCGCGGGCGAAAAAGGCGCGCTCCTCGGCCTCGTGAAGTTCCTGCAGGCGTTCGAGGTACTCTTCCTGGGAAATGATGCACGCGTTGTACTCGAGGCAGAGACGCTTGTATTTGAGAATCAGCATCTGGGCGGCCTGATCGTAACGGGCCGATTGCTTGAGCGCCCACGTGGTGCGCGGTCCGAGGCAGACACTGAAGAGGCAGTTGGAATACTTGTACTGCATGGTGAGGCTTTCCTGGACGTCGTCGACGATGTTCTTCACGTCGAGCCTGGGGACGGTGATCCGTTTGGTGCGGGCACGGTCTTTCCAGATGGTGATCGGCTCCGACTTTGCCGAAGACCCATCCCTCTCGGGAGCGTCGACGCTCCGCTTGAAGTCGAGAAAGCACTGGTTCATTCCCTTTCTCGTTTTTTCCAGTTCGCGCTCCCACTCTGCTTGGGCGCTCTGAGCGCCGCCCAGATCGGGCGTCTCCAATTCGGGCGCAGGGCCTTTATAGGGAACGGCTTCCACCTCGCCCCTGAAAATGGCGAGCGCCTCGTCGACGTTGGCCTTGACTTCCTCGAGATTGCGGGGCGGAATCCCGAGCACCTTGTCCATCTTCACAAAGGCCTCTTGAGATTCCATGGTGAGTGTCGCCATGAGCTCGACCTTGAGGCGGCGGGCCATCTCGAGCGAGGCGTAAATGTCCCGCAGACGACGGCGGTAGGTCTCGAGGCTGAGATCGCCGTCGTTGAACTCCTCGCAGAGATCGTGGATCTTCTCGATCAGGTCCTCCATCTTTTCCGTGTAGTCGATCCCCTTTTTTCTCGACCAGCCGACGGAGACCCCGAAAAATCCCTCCGATGTCCCCAGGCCGAGGCTCAAACTCGAGGGATCGGCAATCTGGTCCGGATCGAGTTTGGGAACGGTTACTTTGCTGGTGTGGGCGTCGTCGACCCAGACGGTAACCGTATCACCCCAGATCGGGGCCGCTTCTGTTTCGGAAAAGAGCGGAAGCGCAATCGCCATAATAGTCGTGATCACAATGAGTTTGATCGCCACGGAACACCTCCGAATTGCATCGGTTTTTTTGATTCGTGCATCGTGCCTGATCAGGTCGAGCCAGACACCTGACAGTAATATTCATCCCTCGGTCCTGAAATATAGTAGTCGCTCCTCGCCGGTGCTTCCATATCAATTCTCTATTCCAGGCGGATTTGGGCCGGTTGCGTTTTGAAAAAGAAAAAAAGAATCAATCTCCTTGACTCAGTGTGTCGATGTGTATATGATTATACACACTGACGGAGAGATTGATGGAACGAATTCCCATACAGCTCAGCGACGCCTCGGGAGTGCCCTACTACCGGCAGATCATGGATCAGCTTTCGCAATTTATCCACTCGGGGCAGCTCTCTCCCAAGACGCGTCTTCCGTCGGTGCGCGATCTGGCCGCTCAACTCCTGGTCTCGCTGATCACCGTCCGAAGGTCGTACGCCGATCTCGAGGCGGCCGGACTCATCGTCCGCCGCCAAGGCCAGGGAACTTTCGTGGCCGACCGGATCGAGACCGCCTCGCGCGACCGGTCCCTGACCGACGCACGCAGCGCGCTCGCCGATGCCCTGGACAAAGCGCGGCGTCTCGGCCTGACCGATTCTGAAATCCGGCGATTCGTAAGCGACAGGCTCAAAGAAAAGGAACATCACGATGACTGATTCCGCACTCATCGCACTGAACGACCTCCGCGCCAAGCGCGGTTCGTTCACTCTCACCATTCCAAAGTGGTCGGTGTCGCCGGGAGAGGTCATCGGTCTCGTCGGCCCCAATGGAGCGGGCAAGACCACTCTCCTCGAGATTCTGTCGGGGCTCCTCTCCCCCGCGGATGGAGATGTGAAGGTTCTGGACCGCGATCCCTGGACATCGCCCGTCGAGGTGCGGTCGGCGCTCGGCTTCATGAGCGACGACATGCCGATCTTCGCCCTGCGCATCAACAAGCTGCTCAAAACCGTGTCCGGCTACTACGAAACGTGGGATCGCGATCTGGTCGAGACATTGCTCGAACGGTTCAAGCTCGATCCCCGCTTGCATGTGTCGCGCCTCTCCAAGGGGCAGGCGACGCGGATCCGTCTCGTGCTCGCCATGGGTTTCAGGCCCCGCCTGCTGCTTCTCGACGAACCCGCCTCCGGTCTCGACCTGGCGGGCCGCCACACTCTCCTCGAGAGCGTCCTCGACGTGGTGCGCGATCCGGCGCGCAGCGTCATCATCAGCTCCCACCTCTTGCAGGATGTGGAGCGTATATCCGATCGCCTCCTCGTCCTCGACCGGGGCGGGGTCGTCACCGAGGGATCCACAGACGAGTTGGTCGGCGACGGCCGCACCCTCGAGGAAGCGCTCATTGCCTGGGGGGCGGCGGGATGAGAGCGATCGCAAAACACTGGTCGATTCAGCTTCGACTCACCCTCTCGTCCCTTTTCGCCACCGCCGTACTCCTCTTCTGCGCCCTGTCGAGCCTTTTCTTCTGGCCCGGCATCATCGACTCCTCGGGAGCGATCGAGGGGATCAACGTGGGCGACGAGGGAATCGGAGGGGCGGCGATCTATCTTCTCTGGGTGCTGACCTGGTCGATGATGGCCGGCCTTCTCGTACCGGGACAGGTTTTTGGCGGCAAGCCGCACGAGCTCTTTTCCGTGCGCGCTCTGCCCACGCTTCCCATCGGTCCCAGGGCGCGCGTCGTGGGCGATGTTCTCGTCGTGCTCACCTTCGTCGTCGTCGTGCGGCTTCCCTTTCTCGCGGCCGGAATCGGGCCTTCCGAAATGTTTGGATTCGAACAGGCACCGGTGGTCGACGAATCCTTCCGCTCGCGATTCTTGATCGACGGAGCCATGGGCACACTGCTCGTGTTGCCCGCCCTCCTGATCTGGGCGTCTCCGGCGCGAAACCTCCAGGTCTGGTTCGTGAAACCGCTTTTTCTTCTCGGACTGCTCCTGGCGTTCATGACGCTCGGCTTCCTCGCCACTCCCCTGCGCCTGGCGGCGACTTGCGCGGGCCTCTCGGCCCTCTGCCTCTTCTCGGTCAACCGCGAGCCGCGACTGCCCAGCCTCTGGAACCGATCGGTCGGTTCGTCGGCGTCGCGGTGGCGGCCCGGTCTGAGGCCGATGAGACGCTTTCGGCGTGATCTCTGGCTCAAACCTCTGCCCCTCGCCGCGACGATCGTCGCCATCGAGGCGGTTCTGCTCGCGGCCGACGGGATCTTCGACCTTTCGCGTTACCACCTCTTCTACGGGGCGAGCAGTCTCAACATCGGCATGGGTTTTTCGTTCCTCGCCTTCCGACCGATGGCGAACAATCTCATCGCCGCCGGCCTGAGTGCGGCGTCGGGCAGCCGGCCGAGCGACTTTCGCGCCGCCTGGGCCGTTTTGCCCCTTCGGTCCGAGTCGGTGATGCGCGGCGTCTATCTGCACGGTGTGGTCTCCGGCCTTTTTCTCTGGCTCACCGTTCTCGCCACTAATCTCACGAACACGTGGATCAAAACGGGCGCCCTGCGCCTCGAGGATTTCGACGGCGATCCGGGCGGACGGCTTCTGCTCCCTCTCGTAGCGGCCATCCCCTGCCTCGCCGGAGGATTGACGAGCGCCGCAGTTGGAGACGCCTTCCGCGGCTGGCTGTGCCTCGGCGCCGGAATCGGTGTTTTCGTGGGCAACGTGGTCTGCCTCGTGAACAAAGTCCCCTGGCAAGCCCACGGCGCACTGCTCCTCGCTCTCGCTCTCGTGGGCGGGCTTCCACCGCTCGTACATCTGCGCGGCCGGACGGCGCGCGCAGGCGGCACTGGATGATACAGACCGAAGCGACCGCCCCAGGACGGTTGCGCACTGAGCTCTTGTCGGCACCCAAGACAGAAGGGCACCCCCCTAAGGAGTCACGGCCATGGTCCGTCTGATCAAGTGGATACTCTTTGCACTCCTCACCCTGATCTTTCCCCTCGATTGGGTGAACTCGCAGGCTGAATTCGCCCCGGCCAGCCCCGAAAGCCAGGGAATCAACAAGAACGCGCTCGACGAATTGGCCGCCACCGTCGAGGAATACGTGAAGAGCGACCGCATCGTGGGCGCAACCCTGCTCGTCGTCAAGAATCGGCGCACCCTGCTTCACGAGGCTTACGGCTGGCAGGACCGCGAAAAAGAAATCCCCATGAAAGGGGATACGATCTTCAATATCCGGTCGATGACCAAACCGATCACGGGCACGGCGATCCAGATGCTCATCGACGACGGGCGGCTCTCGGCCGACGATCCCGTCTGCCGGTACGTTCCGTCCTTCGAAAAAGAACCTCTCAACACGATTACCATCGATCACCTGCTCACCCACAGGAGCGGCCTGCCCCTCGGTCCGATCATGGCGAGTTTCCATCAGTTCGACAACATCGGCGCCGTGGCGGCACGCGCCGCCGAGGTGGGTGTCTCCTCCGAGCCGGGTTCAGTCTTTCGCTACAGTGATCCCGGTTCCGATACTCTCGGCGCAGTTCTTGCAGCGGCCGCGTCGGAGCCGATCGGGGAGTTCTTCCAGAAAAGGATCTTTGATCCCCTCGGCATGACCGACACGATCGCCGCGGTCACCGCCGACGATGGGCGCACAAAACGGATCGCCAGCCTCTATGTCGGCCGGGAGGGAGAGTGGTACAGGCTCTGGAAGCCCGACGCGCGCCCGCTCTACCCGTTCACCTACGGATCGCAGAGCGTCTACAGCACGGTGACCGACTACGCCCGCTTTCTCGCCCTCTGGATCGATGGCGGAATGGCGGGACAAAAACGGCTCCTCTCGAAAAACGCCGTGGAGCGGGCACTCACCGCGCGATCGTCTATGGACTATCCCAACGGTTTTTCGAACACCACCGTCCACTATGGCCAGATGTGGATGCTTTACATGGATGGGCGATCGCAAAAGGAGCGATCGACATCGCACGATGGACGAACTGCGAGGCGCCGCCCCGTGATCTTCGGTCACGGGGGCTCGGACGGTACCCTCGCTTGGGCCTGGCCCGACGAAGACCTCATGGTGCTCTACTTCTCCCAGTCCCGCGGACAGAGAGCCGGTATGGAGCTCGACTCCGTCGTGGACAGGCTGCTCATCGCCCCCCGAAGGGTGGAAGACGAACCCCCGCAGGGGGAAGACGTCCCCCCGCAGGGGGAAGACGCCCCCCACATGTCCGTCGACTCTCACGAGAACGAAAAGCGGCTCGACGCTCTCATCGCCCAACTCGAAAGACGACGCCAGGCAGAACACATTCCCGGAATGGCGATCGCCATCGTGAAGGACGGCGCCCCGATCCTCACCCGTGGCTTCGGCCTGGCAGACGTTGAAAAGCAGTCTCTCGCCACTGACGAAACCCTCTTTCAAATCGGCTCCACCACCAAAGCCTTCACGGCAACAGTCGTGGCCATGCTCATCGACGAGGGGACGATGCAGTGGGACGATCCGGTTTCGCTCCATCTGCCTTGGTTCACACCCAAGGCGGAAAGCGCCGATCCCGCGCAGTCGATCACCATCCGCGACTGTCTCTCCCATCGCACCGGTTTCGCAAACCTCGATCTTCTCTGGGTGAGCGGCCTCCTCTCGCGCGAAGAGGTGTTGCGCCGCGTCAACGACGCCGAACCGGCTGCGCCCCTCGGGGAGAGGTATTTCTACAACAACGTGATGTTCATGGCCGCCGGGATCGCGGCTGCCAGAGCGGCCGGAACCGACTGGGACAGCCTCGTGGCCGAACGAATCTTCGTGCCCCTGGGCATGACGAGTTCCAGCACGTCGACCGATACCGCCCGCCGCGACAGCCGCTATGCGCACGGTTACAGATGGAACGAGAAAAATAAGAAGCACGTCAAGGTTCCCATGCGAACGATCCAGGGTATCGCTCCATCGGGAGCGATCGTTTCGAACGCCCGCGACATGGCCAGATGGCTCCAGTTCCAGCTCGGCAGAGGCCTGTTCGAAAAAAAGCGTCTCCTGAGCGAGAAAGAGCACCGTGAAACGTGGTCGAAGCAGATCGCCGTCAACGACACCATGTCCTACTGCCTCGGCTGGGCGTCGGTGAAGGGAAAGAAGGGAACGCTCATCACCCACAACGGCGCGATCAGCGGATACACCTCCGACGTGACCCTCTACCCAGATCACGATCTCGGTGTGGCGCTCCTCGTCAACCGCACTGCCACACCCCTGCTCGGCGATGTGCGAAAAATGGTCTTCGACGCTCTCGTCGTCGCCGACGCTCCCCCCACCGAGCCTGGCCACGGAGCGCTCACACCCGAGGAGAAGAGGCTCAACGTCGCATCCTTCGACCACGTCTGGAATCGTGTCAATGAACGGTTCTGGGATCCCGATTTTGGTGGTATCGACTGGCAGGCGGTGGGCGATGAGTTCCGGCCCCGGATCGTAGCGGCACAGAGCAAGGACGCGGTGCGCGCACTCATGGAAGAAGCCGTCGGCAGGCTCGGCGCGTCCCATTTCGCGATCATCCCTTCCGAGGTTTACGAGAAACTCGACGATTCCGATGCGCGGGATTCGTGGGAGGGCGTGACGGGACTCGATTTTCGCGTCGTCGACGGCCGGGCGCTCGTGACCGCCGTGGTCGACCAATCGCCCGCACAGACGGCCGGCGTGAAACCCGGATGGGAGATCGCCGCCATCGGCGACTTCGATGTGCGCGCCTGCGTCGGCGAGCTCCACGCCGCACTCGAGCCGGGCCTGACCAAGCCCTTCCGTCTCTGGGACAGGGTGGCGCCGAGGCTCAGAGGTCCCGTGGGCGATGAGCTCACCCTCGGCTTCGTCGACGGCGAGGGCCGGGAAGTATTGCGATCGATCATCCTTGCGCGCGAGAGAGGCTGGAAGGTTGACTTCGGCCACTTTCCGGCCTTTCGCGTCTGGATCGACGTCGCCACCATCGGCGACGGAATCGGTTATATCGCCTTCAACGGTTTCTTCGATCCCCCCCATATCATGAGAGCCTTCAATCAGGCCATGGTCTCCTTTGAAAATGCGCGGGGAGTCATCATCGACCTCCGCGGCAACGGCGGCGGCATGGGAGAGATGTGCCTCGCCATGATGGGCTGGTTGATCGAGGGCGAGAGCCGCCACCTGGGAACGATCCTCGCCCGCGACTACAGACTCAAAGTGCTCGTCAATCCGCGGGCAGAAAACTATTCCGGACCGGTGGCGGTTCTTGTCGACGGGCTCTCGGGATCGTCGGCGGAAGTTTTCGCCAGCGGCCTGCAGGATCTCGGCCGTGCGTGCATCGTCGGATCGACCACGGGCGGCGCGGTCCTCGGATGCCGGCTCGAGCGGCTCCCCAACGGCGATGGCTTCGAGTACGCCGATTCCAACTACATCTCTCTCAAGCGCGGCGCGGCGATCGAAGGCGTCGGCGTCGTTCCCGACATCGAGGTGAAGTTGACAGGGGAGGCGCTCCTCAGCGGCTCCGATCCCGTCGTCGATGCCGCAGTGCGTTGGATCGCCACACAAAGGGACCAATCGACAGAGTGACAACTTTTTCCCCTTTTTATCTCTTGGAGGTTCATGACATGAATAAGGCAACAGGAACGAGCTCTTTCTCTTCCCTCTTCGCTGGAGGCGCCCTGCGTATTGCGCTGGCGCTCGCAATCTCTGTTCTTATCGGCGCCGGCCAAGCCAACGCCCAGGACGGCGCGCTGCCCGCGGGCGACAAGGTCTTTGCCGACTACGTTGAAGCCTGTGGCGGCCAGGACGCATTCGACAAGATTCAGAGCCGTGTGACCAAATCGACGCTCCACATGCCCGCCCAGGGCCTGAGCCTGGCGCTCACCATCTACGCCGCCAAGCCGAACAAGAACTACATGGAGATCGAATCGGCCGCCTTCGGCCGGATCGTCAAGGGTTGCAACGGCGAGGTGGTCTGGGAGAATTCCGACCTCACCGGAGCGGTCGTCAAGGACGGCGCCGAGAAGGAGATGATGCTGCGCGAGATGGTTCTCGACAAGTTCGTCTACTGGCAACGCATCTACGAAAAGGTGGAGTGCGTGGCTAAGGAGACGGTGGGCGACCGGGAGTGCTACAAGGTTTCGGCCCTGCCTCCGGCTTCCCCTTCTGCCGACGGCGAAGAGCCCTCTCCCCAGACCCTCTATTTCGATACCGAGTCGGGACTGCTCGTCAGAATGGTCGCCACGATCGCCACGGCGGGCGGCGATATTCCCGTGGATGTGGCAATGAGCGACTACAAGGTGGTGGACGGTGTCCGCCTCCCCCACAAGGTCGTCACCACACTTCTCGGACAGGAGCGGGTGGGAACGATCGTGGGCGTCATGCACAACCTCAAACTCGCCGGCGATCTATTCGATCTGCCCGAGGAGATCGAGAAGTTGGCCGAAAAGGATTTAGCCGACTGAGATCGGCGTGATAATCACTGTTCGTGCGGCGGCAGACCGGCCTGCCGAAGGCCCTTCTGTCGCCGCCCCGGATCGGCGCGCCCGATCGGAGAGGAGAAAATCAATGAACAATCGCAGAGGCCGATCGATCCTCAAGGGACTCGTCGTTCTGCTCGTGGCGCTCGCCGCCGCCATCAGAGGCGAACCGTGCGACACCTGGGTGGCACTGCCCGACTCCACCGCCGGCGGCCACACGATCATGGCCAAAAACAGCGACAGAACCCTTCACGACTGCCAACCCCTCTTCTTTCACGCCGCGAAGAAGTGGCCGGCGGGGACAAAAGTCGAGCTCGGACGGATCACCATTCCGCAGGCGGCGGAGACTTTTGCAACCCTCGGATCGAGCCCCTACTGGTGCTGGGGTTACGAGGAGGGAATCAACGAACACGGCGTGGCGATCGGCAATGAGGGGATCTGGACCAAGGCGCTCATCGAAGCGCTCGCCGCAAGCCGCCGGGGAGAGGGCCCTCGGCGCGGTCCCACGGGAATGGATCTCGTCAGGCTCGGCCTCGAGCGCGGGCGGACGGCGAGCGATGCGGTCGACGTCATCGGAGCGCTGACCGAGAAGTATGGACAGTTCGGCTCCGGCCTGCCGGGAATCGACTTTGAAGGCGCCTATGAGAACTCCTACATCATCGCCGACCGTCGCGAAGCGTGGATTCTCGAGACGGCCGGCAGGCGCTGGGCGGCGCGTCGAGTCACCAGAGGAGTGGCCTCCATTTCCAACGTGACCAGCCTTGGAACGGATCTCGACCGCCTGGCGCCTGATCTTGTGGACCACGCCCTCGATCGGGGCTGGTGGCCGCGGGACAAGAAGGACGCCTTCGATTTCTCCGCCGCCTGCCGCGCCGTGGAGAGGCCCGATCTCCTGGCGCGCAACAGCCGCGCCATGATCCGCGCGGCGCGATCGCAATCTCTTCTCGAGCAGAAGGCGGGCGCCGTCGATCGGGAGTGGATGATGCGCATCGCGCGCGATCGCGGGAGTTCGCCGAGCATCGACCTCGACGTGACAGCCAGCTCGTGCGTGGCGATCCTTCCCCACGGCGAGACGAGCCTTCCCCTTTTCTGGTGGTGCCCGGCGGTTCCGAGCAGGAGTTGCTATGTTCCTTTTTTTGTTCACGGCAGCCGCCTGCCGGCCATCGTCTCCGCCGCCGGAACTGCCGGACGGCAGATCGTCCCGCCCCGCGAAGCGGCAATCGATCAGTTCTCGGACCGATCCTACTGGTGGGTGCTCCGCGACCTCTGCAACAAGTCTTCGGCCGGGGTGCAGGACCGGACCGCTGAGATTCGCGCAGTGTTTGATCCGCTGGAAAAGGAGTTTGCCGCCCAGGTGCCCACGGTCCTGCGTAAAGCGGAGGCATTGAGAAAAGCCGGCAATCCCCAGGGCGCAGCCCGCCTGCTCGATGAATTCTCCGCCGCCTGCGTCGACAAGGTCTTCGCCGAAGCCAACGCCCTGCGCGTCCGCTTCGAAGAAACGGTTGATCAAGAAATCCCCGACAAGCACAGGCCCTACGTGGGCAAGTACCGCGCCACCATCAACAGCGACACGGTCACCGTGCTCGTCCGCAACGGGAATCTCGCCGTCGACATTCCGCGCCAGATGGTGTGCGAACTCAAGGAACCCGATTCCGCGGGCCGCCGAAACCTGGTTCTCACCGATCAAATCGCCGTCTCTTTCGAAAAGAACGCAAAGGGCGACGTTGTGGTGATGTATTTTCACCAGAACGATCTCGACTTCGAACTCGTCCGCGAAGGGATCGAACTCCCCGCCGAAATCGACCTCGACGGGGCGCGCAAATATCTGGGACACTACCGCTCCGAAAAGTACGATGCAACGGTGAGGATCTTTTTCCAGAACAACCGTCTCGCCCTCGACTGGCCGGGGCGGATGATTTTCGAGTTGCGCCCTCCGACCGAAGACGGAGTCTGGCCATTCCGCCTCGGCAACAAGTCGGCGATCCGATTCAGGGAAGACGAGAAAGGACGGATCGTGAAGCTCATCCATCTGCGCGACGGGGCCGTCGACGACGAACTGCCCCGCGTTGACAGTGAGTGACAAGGCTCCCGATCGGCAAACAGATACATTAATTGTCCACCCACGGGCCATTCAAGGTACATCCGGTGGAGATTGCGGCCTAGAATCTCGAGGGGATCGCTGCCCCGCGCCGACGAAAGATGCCCATAACGCTTGAATATTTAACCGATTGTGGGCAACATACTCCTCGATGAAGAGATCGCTATTGACGCTGGCATCGTGCTTGCTATGAACTCGGTGAGCGCTCTTCGTCATCAATCCCACAGAAAAAAAGGATCAACCATGATCTCCAAAACCGCCCTCGTCGTCGGACTCCTCTTCGTTCTCGCCTTCGCCGATCCCACGCTTGCCGAAGAGACCTATCTCTGCATCCCGGCCCGATCGCTCGAGCTGTCGGCAGAGCTCCCCCAGGGAACGGAAGGCACGAAAAGACCGGAGAGGAGTTCGAGGCTCTACGATCGGAACATCTCCCGCTTCTACCAACCCTACGCTGTGGGCGACAGGGGCGAGGAGATCTACTTCGCGACCGCCTGGAGCCCGAATCAGTCTTTCGCCGAAAATTTTGAGAGCTGCGAGATCGCGATCCGTACCGACGGCCGGACCGATCCCACGACGGGAAAGATCTTTTTTCCCAATCTCGACCACTCCGGTTTCATCGGTGTCGACTTCACCGTACCCGAAATCGATCGGGTCGAAGGGATCGATCAGGTCGAGATCACCGAAAAGTTTCTCAAAGCCAAAGAGCTTCACTTCTCGAAGCTTCTCACCTGGCGCTCACCGGGCGCGGCCTGGTATCGCCATCAACTCCGCACCGCACACCTGGCGCGAAGGGGCGACACCGACGAGCCCGAGCCGCGCGCCCGGAGGCGGCCGACGGCCGACCTGGAGGACACCTTCAGCCTCTTCACCGGGGGCCGCGCCATCAGCGAAAATATCCAGCTCGACCGCACGCTGCGCGTGGCGGGCGATTCGGGCGATCTCACCGTGCCGATCGAATCGATCGAGGGCATCACGATCGGCGAGATCGACTGGAGCGATCTGATCGAGGGCAAGAGGCCCGAAACCGATGCACTGGCGGCAGCGATTCCCTTCGACCAGCATGCTCTCTTCTTTCCCGGTTTCGAAGCCATGGCCGAATGCATCGATGAGGCCCGCTCGCGGGGCACGCCGGTCTTGCGACTGCTCGACACCCGATCGGAGGATGCCTTGACTCTCGAGCGATACGAGCGCCAGCTCTGCCTGCCTCTCGATCACCTCGCCCGCGCCATCGGGCCGCGGCTCATCGCCAGCGTGGCCATGACCGGCTCCGATCCCTGCTTGCGTTCGGGATCGGATGTGGCGATCCTCTTCGAGGCTGTCGATCCGACAGCGCTCAGGACACTGATCGCAGCGCGCCACGCCGCCGCACGGTCGACGGTCCAAAAGACCGACATCGTCTCGGGCCATACCGCATCGGGCGTGAAATACACGGGCATCGCCTCACCGCGCCGGGAGATCTGTTCCTACCTCGCCTCGGTGGGCGACGTGGTCGTGGTCACCAACTCCCTCACCCAGCTCGAACGGATCGCGCTCACCATCAAGGGCGGTCTGCGGCCGATCGGTGCGCTCGACGAGTACACCTTCTTTCGCGACCGTTATGCCAGGGGCGACCGGGACGAATCGGCCTTTCTCATCGTGACCGACGCCACCATCCGCCGCTGGTGCAGCCCGCGCTGGAGGATCGCCATCTCGCGCCGCACGCGGGCGGCGGCGGCGCTCGCCGAATTTCAGGCCCAGTGCCTCCTTTCGATCGGGGAAGGAATGAAAGAGGATCGCAAACTCGAACTCCCCGATCCCGTCCCCGTCTTCGGAGATATTTACGTCGATGAGGGAGGCGTCTACTCGACCTGTTACGGATCGGTCGGTTTTCTCACACCGATCGTCGAACTGCCCATCGACAAGGTCTCGGTCGAGGAAAAGGACGCTTATCTGTGGTACCGCAACAGATACCAGAGGAACTGGAGCCAGTACTTCGATCCCATCGCCGCCCGCCTTAGCGTCACCCCCGGCAGTGTGAGCCTCGACGTGACCGTCATGCCCCTCATCGGGTCGAGCGATTACCGCCCCTTCATGGAGGCGATCGGCAGCACCGACCTTTCCCCCGGGGCGGGCGACCGACACCCGAGCGCGGGCTTACATTTTATC
>Ga0180430_10002249_pt1 | contig 17653 bp, 16 predicted proteins | sample SS_ome_9_FD_132999 | JGI IMG/M metagenome (GOLD analysis project Ga0180430, IMG submission 132999) | Hypersaline lake sediment archaeal communities from the Salton Sea, California, USA - SS_1_S_2 metaG | ecosystem: Environmental > Aquatic > Non-marine Saline and Alkaline > Hypersaline >... | reverse complement strand
TGGCCGATGCCGCGGCGTGTCAGCTGCCGTCCCACCTCATAGGAAAGGCTGCCGCTTTTGGACAAAATTCCCACCGGGCCGGGCATAAACATGGCGTCCGGGTGCACGCCCAGTTTTGATTTGCCGGGGGAAAGCACCCCGGGCGTGTCCGGACCCAGCACTTCGGTTCCCTTATCGGCTGCATAGCGCAGCAGGGCCATTACATCGTGATCCGGAATGCCTTCGGTCAGCTGCACCAGCAGCCGTACGCCGGCGCTGACGGCCTCCAGCGCTGCATCCAGAGCGAAGCGACCGGGCACAAAACTGATGGCGGCATCGAACGCACATATTTCCCGTGCTTCCGCCAATGCGTTAAAAACCGGGACGCCGTGAATTTCTTCGCCCCCCTTGCCGGGCGTCACCCCGGCGACGATGCGCGTGCCGGCGGCCTGCATGATGCGCGTCTGGAAGGCACCGACCGTACCGGTGATGCCCTGCACCAGCACCCTTGTGTGTTCGTTGATTAAGATCGTCATTCGCCATTCCAACGGTCGACAGCGGTGCGAACCGCTGTTTCAAGGTCCTCGAAAACGGCCACCCGGGCCCGGCGCAGCGTGCGGCACCCCTCTTCCGCCATTGTTCCGCACATGCGGACGACAACCGGCGGCAGGCATTCATGCCGGTTGAGATACTGCGCAATGCCGTCCGCCATTTGATCCATACGGGTCATGCCGCCGATAAGACTGATGAGAAGCACTTTGACACGCGCATCCGATAAAACGACCGCCATGGCCCGCGACATGGTCTGCGCATCCGACAAGCCGCCCATTTCGCAAAAGTTGGCCGCCCTTGCCCCGGCGTCTGCGACCATATCCATGGTCAACATTCCGGTGCCGGCACCATCTGCAATTAATCCAACGGCGCCGTTAAGACGCACATAATTCAGGCCCTCTGAAAGCGCACGCTCTTCCGCCGGGGTCCGTTTCCTGGCGACCAGCGTTTCCTGTTCGGATTTCAGCCGCCGGTACATCGCCGGATGGCGCCAGGCGCTCTTTTCATCCAGCATCATCTTGGCATCCAGACACATCCAGCTGTTTTCGGAAAATACCAGCGGATTGATTTCGATCAGCGTTGCCTCGGTCTCTAAAAAAAGCCGGTAGAGCGCTTTAACAAAAGCGCTGAATCCAGCTGTCGCTGATACATTCAGGGAACGGGCGAGGGCCCGGATGGTAAAATCTCTCAGACCCAAGGTCGTGTCCACCGGTGTGAATTGAACCGCATCGCCGCCGCCGGCCGTCGCGGCTTCCACATCCACACCGCCGGCGGCGGTCGTCATAAAAACCGGCTGATTGCAGCGGCTGTCGACATAAAGCGACAGATAATATTCGGCATCGGCGGCGATGGGCTGCTCGGCATACAAGGATTTCACGTAATAGCCCTTGATGTCGGCATCCCATAGCCGCTCCGCAAAGGCCAGCGCCGCCGGCGGCGTCTGAAGTATCTTCACCGCACCGGCCTTGCCGCGGCCGCCCACCGGCACCTGGGCTTTCAGCACCACAGGAAAAGACAGCTCCCGCGCCGCCAGCGGCGAACGCAGCAACCGCCCCGCTGGAACCGACAGCCCGGCTTCCTGAAACAGCCGCTTCGCCTGGAATTCCAACAAGCGCATGCCTCATGCCTCCGTTTCGTTCATCCGTTTCACCGCCAGATCCATTCCGGCGCGGGCCGCCTTAAGGTTCGGGTCCTTATAGCGCGCCGGTACGCCGTCGCTGATGGCCTCCAAAAGATCGTCGGCACTGAACAGACCGGTTATGCGCTGCAAAAAGCCGAGCATCACCATGTTCGCCGCCAGAGCGACGCCGATATCGCCGGCGATCGCCGTTGCCGGCACAGCATAAGCCGCCGTGCGGCTCGGCCCTTTTCCCGGCTGCGGTTTTGCCGGCGGTTCCCGGACAAATTCCGGGTCATAAATCAGAACGCCGTCCCGGCGCAGGATGGGCAGGTATTTATCCAGGGCCGCCTGGGACAAGCTGACCAGAATGTCACAATCGTCCGCCAGCGGTGAGTCAATGGGCCGGGAGGAAATAATGACCTCTGCCTGGCATTCACCGCCGCGGGCTTCGGAGCCGTACGACTGGGTTTGTACGGCATTCAACCCCGCCTTCTGAACAGCGGCGGTCCCCAGCAGCACGCCAGCCAGAACAATGCCCTGGCCGCCGAAGCCGCACAACTTGATGCACAATGGTTCTGTTTTCATATTTATTCCTCTGTCCCGCTCACCGATGTTCCCCTGAAAACCGGTGCCGCCGCCTGGTGAAAATCTCCCAGAACAAAAGCGCCCGCACGTTTTTCCGGATCCATGGCCGTCGCCTTGGCCAGCGTCACCGTTCGGTCCGCGATCCATTGGCGCACCTTGACGGCTTCACCGGTCGACAGCGCGCGCCGACCGAAATTGGTGGGGCACTGACTGATAATTTCGAGAAAGGCAAAGCCGTTGTGGGTCAGCGCCTTTTTGATTGCCCGAATGGTCTGTGCCGGCCGGGTGGTCGCCCAGCGGCTGACGAAAGTGGCACCGGCCGACTGCGCCAGCGCGCACAGATCAAAGGGATTTTCCTGGTTGCCGAAAGGTGTTGTGGACGTGGCACACTGCATCGGCGTGGTCGGCGCCATCTGGCCGCCGGTCATGCCGAAATTCAAATTGTTGACCACGATCATGGTGACATCCAGATTACGGCGGGCGGCATGAATCAGATGATTGCCGCCGATGGCCGCGGCATCGCCGTCGCCGGCGAAAATGACCACCTTCAAATCCGGTTTGTAAAGTTTGATGCCCATGGCCCAGGGCAGGGTCCGACCGTGAACGCCATGTAAAACATCGGCGTGCAGGTACACCGGAATTCGCGCCGCGCACCCCACGCCGCCGATGGCCACCAGTTTGTCAAAGTCAAGCCCCAGATCATCGGCGGCCCGCACAAAAAAATGCAGTACCTGACCGGCACCGCAGCCTGGACAGAACATGTGGGGCAGATAACCGGGTCGGATATAGCTGCGCAATGGATTGTTTTTCACCGCATCACCTCCTCGAGCGCCTGCAGTAATTCGCCTGTGGTGTGCATCAGACCACGGTTTTTCGTGACCCGCACCACCTCGCAGTGGCGGCCGCACAGCCGCTCGATCTCGGCCGCGTATTTGCCGATGTTCATTTCAACCGCCAGCATCACATCGGCCTGCCGGGCGGCTTGCGCCAGTTGTTTTTCAGGCACCGGCCACACCGTATCCAGCTTTAGAAGCCCGGCCCGATGTCCCCTGTCGCGGGCGATTTTGACCATTTGAAGCGCGGAACGCGCCTCGCTTCCATAGGCCGTGACAACAACATCGGCGTCTTCCATGAAAAACGACTGCACGCGCGAGATGTCATCCACATTGTTTTTTATTTTACCGGTAATGCGGCGGTAGAGGCCCTCGAAAACATCCGGATCCCAGTTGATGCCGCCGGCTTCGTCATGGGGATTGAGAGAGTGAATAATTCGATAACCTTCTCCGAGATCAGGCAGCGGCGGCACGCCGTCCGGATCGGCCCTGAACGGCATAAATGCGTCCGGCGGCACTTTCGGCCGTTCCCGGTGCCGACGCTGGAGGGCGGCGGATTGGGGAATGACCAGCTTTTCCCGCATCAGCGCGATCGTGGTTTCGGACATCACAATCACCGGGTTGCGGTATCTTTCGGCCAGATTGAAGGCCCGGAAGGTAAAATCAAACAATTCCTGCACCGAGGCCGGCGCCAGCACAATCATTTCATGATCGCCGCTCGGCCCCCAGCGCATCTGCATCACATCGGACTGGGTGGCGAAATTCTCCCCCCGACAGCGCTGCACATCCACGATCACGGCCGGAATTTCAGCGGCGACCGCATAGCCGATGCCCTCCATCATGTAGTTGTAGCCGGCGCTGGCGGTGGCGGTCATGGCCCGCGCCCCGGCCAGCGACGCACCGGTGACGGCATAGATGGAGCACAATTCGTCTTCACCCTGGATAAATCGTCCACCGACAGCAGGCAGACGTTCCGACATCCGCTGTGATATTTCATTTGCCGGTGTGATCGGATAGCCTGCAAAAAAATCGCATCCTGCGGCGAGCGCACCCTCCACAACGGCATGGTTGCCAAGCATGAAGTGCGTTCCCGTTAAAATCCTGTCCTTCATCGTCGTATTCCGGTTGTCTGAGTGTGTTCCATGTGGTTTTTGCCGCGCGGCGCCGTCCGCGCCGGCAAGCATCTCATCGCGTGTCAGCCGCGCGGAACGGGCGGCGCCGATTCATCCCCGCGCGACGCAAAAAAAGCATTAATGCGCCGAAAGGCTTCCTGGATCTCCGCGGTTGTCGATGCATAAGAAAGTCGCAGATGTCCTTCTCCGCATTCGCCGAAGGCGGCACCCGGCAGGGTGGCAACGTGCACCTCCTTCAGCAGACGCCGGGCCATCTCAACGGATGACATTTTCGCCGAAAAAGAAGGAAAACAATAAAATGCGCCCCACGGCGCCGTTGGCAGCGACAGATGTTCACAGGCGTTGATCAGATCGATCATCAACTCTCTTCGATCAGCATACCCGCGACGCATGTCCAGCGCCGCCTTTTGTGATTCCTTCCCCTTAAGCGCTTCCAGAGCACCGTCCTGTGCAAAGGCCGTAACACAGCTGGTTGAATGCTGATAAATCTTGAGCATGCCCTGGATGACCTCCCCGGGTGCCACCGCATATCCCAGCCGCCAGCCCGTCATGGCAAAACTTTTGGAAAATGCATTGACGGTGATGACATTGTCGAATTCCGCGGCCGGACTGTAGTGGACGGCAGTGCCGTAGCACTGGTATTCGTAGACTTCGTCGGAAACCAGCAGGCTGCCGTTGGACTGCGCCAATTCAGCGATGCGCCGCAGATCATCCGGCGAAAAAACCGCACCGGTCGGGTTGCAGGGGGAATTGACGACCACCATTTTAACCGTGCCATCCATGTGGGCGGCGATGCGGTCCAGATCCGGCTGAAAGCCGCGCGCCGCGTCTGTCGGCACCCGCACCACCTTTGCACCGGCAAGCATGGCGGCCGGTTCATACGACACCCAGCAGGGATCCACGAGCAAAATGGTGTCGCCAGGCGCTAAAACCGCTTGAAACGCCAGGAAGATGGCGAACTTTCCACCCGCTGTCACGACAATATCTTCCACACGCGCATCAATGCGGTTTTCCTTTTTTAATTTGTCGGCGATGGCTTCGCGCAGCCCGAAGTCTCCGGCGGTGGGCTGATACCGGGTATTGCCGCGTTCGAGGCCCTGCATGGCCGCGCGGCGGATGTTCTTCGGGGTTTCAAAGCATGGTTCGCCGACACCCAGGGAAACGATGTCGTCAATGCCTTGTCGACGCATCGTCTTCACCTGGTTGTCCACCGCCTCCGTGGCCGAAGGCGGCAAATTCAGTACTTTTCGGGCAAGCATAAGCGTAAACTCCATATCAGCGCGCTGCTTGTGCGTTTACATGCGATCCGCGTCCATTCCCGGCACGCCGGCGCCGGCGGCCGCCGGTTTTTCAGGCTTTGTCGATGATCGCGGTGAGCTTTTGATGCAGCGCTTGGTCCATGGGCGGTGCCGGGTGCGCCGCCAGAATTTTTTCCACCTTTTCCGCGGCCCGTTCCTTCATCGTTTTGGAGCCGCTGTGCACCCAGCTGTCGTAATCGCCCTGATCCACCAGTTCCGGGTAATAATCCTCGCGGAAATGACGGTAGGTATGTTCATGTTCCAGGAATTTGCCCTGGGAACCCACCGCGTTGATGACATCCAGGGCCAGCGTCTCCGGCGATATTTCCAGGCCCCCCATGTATTCTTTCAGCCAGGCGATGATCTCATGACAGATCGCCGTTTGAATCAAAGACCCTGTGGTTGAGGAAGCCATATAGCCGACGTCGTGCAGCAGCCCCCCCCCGGCCAGCACACCGGTCACCAGGCCGATGGCGGCCTCCAGAGCGGCCTGCTGGTCCACGACTTTAGACGCGGTGGACCCGCCCAGACCGAATCCGGGCGTTTTGTAATAATTGGCCAGCGCTTCGTTGTAGCCCCGGATTTCCGGTGCCGAGTGCAGACCGACCATCGTCTTCATGTCAAAGGTTCCACCCGGACAGCAGCAGCGGATATAAGGTGCTCCCTCCCGTACCAGCTGCGACAGCACCAGACCTGCCAGGGCCGCCGCATTGTTGATCGCCAGAAATCCGGCCTGGGTGATGGGTCCGGTCAAGGCGCGGGTGGTAATGCTGGGCCGATAAATAAACGGCAGTCGTTTGCGGGACAGGTAAATCAATTTCTGAACGCTGTCCGGATTGTGCCGCAGCGGATGAGAGATGTTGATATAACAGGCGGCAAACGGCTTGCACCGCAGCGCATCCTCTCCACCCGCCACCGCTTCGGCCATCTCAACATCCAGCGCCGTGTTGTGCATATCGGTGGTGACGTACACAATCGGCTTGTTGGTATATTCCAGCATCACCCGCATCTGCTCCACCTCGACCTTTTCCACCGGAACATCTTTGGGTATATACTGGGACATGATGAAATCGTAGTGCGGCAGTGCATCCAGAAGCCGAACGATATCGAGGATATCCTGCAGCAAAGGCTCCCGGGTCGCATCCGTGCGGTGGTCGATCATGCGCAGCAGATCGGATCCATTGCCGAAAAACGTCCGATACCGTGCCAGGCGGATGGCCGGATCGCCGGTCTGGTTGTAGAGTATAATCTGCTTGGGCGATATGCTCAGCGCCCACTCCACCCGCCAGGAGGGAATGTGAACCAAATTGCCGTCGGTGACGTCGCAGCCCCCCTTTTTCAGAATGTCAATCGCTTCCTGATCTTCGAACCGGACACCGGTTCTCTCCATAATTTCCAGCGAGGCATTATGCAGCGCTTCCAGCTGACTTTCGGAAAGCCGCTGGTAATAAGACGTCTCCAGTTTTGTCTTGTTGACCTCAATCATTGTTTTCCTCCTGATGATTTATCTGCTCATAAACACACCGTCGCAGGTCTGCTTCGGCGGCGATGTCGGTGCGGCAACGGAAGTCATCCCGGCAAACGCATGCCGTAAAAACGGCATCAACAGAAATGACAGACGCAATCCGATGACTGCGGATCAAAACAGTGCAGTTTGGCCATGTCGACCGCCACCGCCATGCGTTGGCCCGGGTGCATATCAATGTCGGAGGGCATGCGCCCGATGATCGACAACTCACCAACTGAAAAATAAACAATGCTTTCCGATCCCAAAGGCTCCACCACTTCAATGACGGCGCTGAAAGTGTTTCCGTCATCGGCGCCCGCAAAGTGTCCGGCCGGATGCAGATATTCCGGTCGAATGCCCACGGTCAAGGAGCGATCGCCGTATTTTCGACAGGCTTCGACATTCTGAGGGGGAACGGCCAGCTTCAAGCCCGGCGCAACAAAAAACAGCGTATCGTTTTCGGATGTAACATCGCACTCGATGTAATTCATGGCAGGGCTGCCGATAAAACCAGCCACGAATTTGTTGGCCGGACGGTTGAACACTTCCAGCGGGCTTCCGATTTGCTGCGTGCGGCCGTCTTTCATAATGACGATGCGGTCCCCCATGGTCATGGCCTCGGTTTGATCATGCGTGACGTAGATCATGGTGGCTTCCAAGCGTTTATGAAGATTGATCAATTCCATGCGCATGTGGACCCGCAGCTTGGCATCCAGGTTCGACAACGGTTCATCCAGCAAAAAGACCTCAGGTTTGCGCACGATCGCCCGACCCAGCGCCACCCGCTGGCGCTGGCCCCCGGACAATTTATCCGGTCGGCGCTGCAACAGATTTTCAATGCCGAGGATATGCGCCGCATCCCTTACACGGCGTTCAATTTCCGCCTTGGGATGCCGCCGCAGCCGAAGGCCGAAGGCCATGTTGTCATAAACGTTTTTATGGGGATACAACGCGTAGTTTTGAAACACCATGGCGATGTTGCGCTTCTTGGGCGGCATGTTGTTGACCAGCTTGTCGCCGATAAAAACATTCCCCTGAGAAATGGTCTCCAACCCGGCGACCATGCGCAGGGTCGTGGACTTGCCGCATCCCGACGGGCCGACCAGGATGATGAATTCACCCTCACGAATATCCAGCGAAAAATCGATCACGGCATCCATGCGCCCAAATCGCTTATAGACATTTTCTAATCTGACGCCTGACATTCATACACCTCTTTTTTTGTCGGCCCTTAGCTTCCCGGGCATCCTGACGAATGGAAGATCGCATTCATACGGTGCAGCCGTTCGACTTTCGAAAAGCCGACAGCAGCGATCATCATTTCTCACCGGTGACGGCAAAAATGAAGCCGGCCAGCAGCTTGCGCTGTACCAGCAGAAAGAACAACAGCATGGGGGCTGTAATCATTACGGCGGCGGACATGATGATACCCCACTGCAAGGTCTGGCCGTCGGCCATTTCCGCTACGCCGACAGGCAGCGTCTGCATGTTTTTGGTCGCCATCAGGGTAAAGGCGAACAGGTAGTCGTTCCAGGAATTGGCGAAAATGATCACCCCGGTAGCGGCGATGCCCGGCAGCGCCAGGGGCAGCACCACCCGCACCAGCGCACCCAGGCGGCCGCTGCCGTCCACCATGGCGGCCTCATCCAGCGTGGGCGGAATATTGTTGAAATACGCAGCCAGCGTAAGTGCCGAAAACGGCAGCATAAACGATGAGTGGCCCAGCGCCAGGCCCAGATAGGTGTTGGTCAGGTGCAGCCGGCTGAATACCAGCAATATGGGAATCACCATCAGCACCGGGGGAATCATGTAAATAATCAGCATGGCCTTTTCAAAACTCCACCGCTGACGAAACCGGGACAGACTGTAGCCGGCGAGGGTGGATATGGCCAGGCAGATCAGGGTGGCGGCGACGGCCACAATCACGCTGTTTTTAAACTGGATGAAAAAAGGCGTTCGCTCGAACAAATGCACATAGTGGGACAACGTCAATTGAGACGGCAGGAACTGGTCGCTGAACAGATCTTTCTCGGAGCTGAACGAGCACAGGGTCATCCAGAAATACGGGAACGCAACGAAGCTGATCGGCGCCAGCAGCGACAACACGACCGCCAATCTGCGGACAACGACTTTGTGTTCGAGTGAAATCACTTTTTCCCCACCTTGAAATAAAAGCCCATTAAAATAACGAGAATGACCAGACCGGTGGTCGCCGTGGCCGAGCCCAAGCCGATCTCGTACTCCTGGAAAGCCTGCAGGAATGAATACACCGGCAGAATTTGGGTTTTGCCGATGGGACCGCCGCCCGTCATCAGCCAGATGATGTCAAACATATTGAACATCCAGATGCCCCGCAGCACGACGATCACCCACATGACTTCTTTGATCCCCGGCAGCGTAATGTGCCAGAACCGTTGCCAGGCCGTGGCACCGTCCACCTCGGAGGCTTCGTACAGTTCCCCGGGAATGGCCTCCAGGGCCGGCACAAACAGCATGATCGCAAAAGGAAAAAACCGCCACACGGAAACCAGGACGACCGAAAACATGGCCCGCTCGACACCAAACCAGCCGATGGCTTCATCGATAATGCCGGACCATATCAGCAATCGGTTGACGATGCCGAAAACATCATTCATCATCCACTGGAATACCAGCACGGCGACGATGGTGGGTACCAGGTACGGAAAGGTTAAAATCGCACGGAAATAGTAATTCCCCCTGAATTTCTGCACCAGAAGGAGCGATGTCGCCAACCCGAGTACAATTTGGGCGATTGTGCAGCTGCCGGCGTAGACGAATGTGTTGACGGTGGCACGCCAGAACTCCGGACTCTCTGCGAGGGTGCGGAAGTTTTCCAGGCCGATAAAATGCATTCCGGTGCTGAAAAGATCGCGGTCGGTGAAACTCAGCACCACGGCGTAAATCAGGGGGTAGAGCGCAATCACCGCCACCATGATCAGCAAAGGTGCCAGCAGCAGGTAGCTGAACAGCACCTGCCGGCGTTCCATGGACAGGTTATTCATGTTGATGCGACCTCTTCATCATTGATTGCCGACGCCCCCTTTGCCGCCCGGCCGTTGCTTTTTGCATCGCGTCTACTTTCGCTTTATCAGACGTCCGAGTTTTTCCAGGGTATCAACAGCGGACCGGCCGCAGGCGTCCGCACCGATCCGGTCGGTCCATTGCTGGGTGACGCTGCCGCCGCCGATAATGACGACATACCGGTCCCGCAGATTTTTGGCGATCAAGGTTTCGATGACTTCCTGCTGGTAGGGCATGGTCGTCGTCATGATGGCGGAAAGACCGATCACATCGGCATTGAAGCGCTCGGCTTCTTCAATGAAGGTCAGACTCGGCACGTCCACCCCCAGGTCTTTCACCTGGTATCCGTTGATTCCCAACACGGTCGCCACGATGTCTTTTCCAATATTGTGGACGTCGCCCTTGACGGATCCAATGACGACCTTGCCCCGCGGCGGACGGTCTTTTTTCATTTGTTCAAGGGCCGGCTGCAGTATATTCATGGCCGCCGTGAACGTTTCCGCCGCCATGAGCAGTTCGGGAAGAAAAGCATCCCCGCTTTCAAAGCGGTCGCCCACATACGTCATCCCCTGCGAAAGCCCCTGTTCCACCGCCATCAGAGGATCCACTCCCGCCGCCAGCGCTTTGTCGGCATAGTCGGCGGCCATCGCGGCATCCCCGTCAATGATGGCGGTTTTCAAGGTTGCTAAAATATCGCTGTGTTCCATCTCGGTCCTCCCGCATTGTGCCGTTTCACAGGGAAATCAGGAATTGAATGGAATTCCCATCCCTGCCAGTTCCTCTTTGACCGCATCGTAAAGCTTCTGATATTCATCTCCCGGTTTTCCGGTCTCAGGGTTGAAGCATTCCTGGTAACAGCTGCCCGGCGGGGCATCCGCAATTTGATCTTCATATTTTTCCATGACCCTCAGCACCAGTTCGTTGGCCTTTGAGCGATCAAGCTGCGCGGCCGCCAGACCCATCTCAACGGCAAAGCGGGCTTCCATGGGGGTAATGCCGTCTATTTTCACCGCTTTGGCGGGATGTAAATTCATGATTCCCGGTGCACCCGATGTAACCCAGGCCAGGAAAACGGCTGCTGTTTCATAGAAATACATTTTGGTGGCGCATCCGGCCGCTGCATAAGGCGCCCAGAGGGTCGGGATGGGAATGTTTCTGGCGGCGGCCTGGACGGCGAGGCTCACCCCCCAGATGACGTCACGCGTGCTGCTGCATATGTGCTTGAAATGAAAAGGAAAATTATGGTGATAGTCTCCCTGGTGGACCAGTTGTCCCATGAGAATGTAGGCCGTGCAAAGAACGGCGAACCCTTCCGGTCCGCCGCAGTAGCCGCCGAGCATCGGGCCGGCTTCGGCCGCTACATTGGCTCCCCAGGTTTTCAGATAGGCCACCTTGTTCAGCGTGTCATGGCTGACTTTCATTTCCGCGATCGTGCCGCACAGCCAGGCGTCGGTTTGTCGGCAGCCGAACTGAGGCGCACTGGCGGCGATGTTCGTTACCGCCACGGCAGGCGTCGGGTGGTGGTTGACGATGGCGAGACCCGGACGTCCGGCCCGCTTAATCGCATCGAGGGCGATCCGCAGTCCCCGCAGGGTGGCATAAAACTCGGTCGGCGCGCCGGCATGCACCGGGAGGCCCCGGATGCTGTTCATGCCGGGCACGTTCAGGCAATCCACCTCGGCGATCGCCGCGTACCCTTCCACGATGTTGGCGGCATATTCATCGCGGCTGGAAACAATGCCGGAACCCACCAGAAACCAGGGCCGTCTGGCGTCGTCCACGCATCGCGTTTCAAATATGCGGGTGTCCCGGCCCTGCCCGACGCGGCACGTCCGCGGACCTTCGGCCGCGGCACGGCGCACCTCTTCACGGCTGAACTGCATCGCGCGGTTCGTATCCGTACAGTACACCCCCGTGCTGCTCACCAGATCAACGGCGGCCTCATAAACACGGTCGGCCATGGCGTCGTCTGTGGGCACCGGATTCCGCGCATCGTATCTGATTTCATATTCCTTGACCACGCGTCTGACCTGGGGAACGAAAACCCGCATATCGAATTCGTTTTCGGTCATGATCGGGCCATGCAACGCCTTTTCATAAACATCCAGAATACCAGCCATTTCAACCACCCTTTCTTTCCATCTCGCTGCATACAGTGTTCCAACGTGATGCCTCTTATTGAAACAAAATCAAGCGCCGGTGTCTTTAGGGAAATTTGATAATTATTTATCTTTTATTGCTTTGGAGACGACGTGGTTATTTATTGAATTTCTATATATTTTTTCGGGTTCAGGGAGGGAATGGACTAAAGGATAGACCCATCCTGCGGGCGGATCAACCCCAAAAGCGGGGTTCAAAAAAAACATGAAGCGGTTCATCGGCCTGATTGGCGCTGCCGTTTCAGCGGCGTCAGTTCCTTTCCGCATCCAGGCCTTTCTTTTTTTTGGTCATGAACCAGACCGGGCAGGAAGACCGGAACTTGCAATATAGGTCCGGATCCCGGCACGCAAGGCATTCTTCACACATGTAGATGCCGTGTTTTGAACACAAGAAACTGGTTTCCCGATCCGGATGATTGATGCATTTGCCCATCTTGTTTTTCCTTTGCCGGTTCCGGCACGGCATTGCGGCGTCCGCATCCAGCAGAGGTCTGTCATGTCGGGGATTACAAAAACAGCAAGGCGCGAATTACAATTTTTTCATCAGCTGATTGGCCGTGGTCAACAAGGGGTCCCACACGGGGCTGAAAGGCGGTGCATATGCCAAATCCGTCTGGGCGAAATCCGCCACCGTCATCCGGTTGTGCAACGCGACGGCCACCGCGTTGATGCGGTGGGCCACGCCCTCGCGGCCGACCATTTGCGCCCCCAGCAGCCGTCCGCTTTTTTTGTCCGCCAGCATTTGAATCGAGATGGTGGCTGCACCGGGATGCGCATGGGCCCGTGAACGGGCTTGAATCTGGACATCGACGGGTTCAAAGCCGGCATCCAGCGCCTCCCTCTGGGACAGACCCGTGCGTGCCACCTGAAGATCAAACACCTTGAAAACGGCGGTTCCCGCAATGCCGGGAAGCGCTACCGGCCTGCCGCAGATATTGTCCGCCACGGCCCAACCGGCCCGGTTGGCGCGCAGCGCCAGCGGCACCCAGGTTTTTTTCCCGGTGACCAGGTGGTAGGCATCGGCGCAGTCGCCGGCCGCGTAAATATCGGCATTGCTGGTGCGCAGACGGCGGTCCACGGCAATGGCGCCATTCAATCCCAGCGCCAGCCCGGCGTCAGCCGCTATTTGACTGTTGGGAGCCACACCGATGGCGCACAACACCAGGTCCGCCGAAAATGTCCGTTCCCGGCAAATGACGCGCAGCCCGCCGCCGCCGCGTTCAATGGCCTCGACCGGATGCCCGGCATAGAGTCCGACACCGTTGTCCGTTACCGTCTCGCGGACCACTTCGGCCAGCATCGGCTGCATCCAGGGCAGAAAAACAGGACCGGGTTTGACCATGTCCACCGCGACCCCCCGGCTGCACAGGGCTTCCACCATTTCCAGGCCGATGTACCCCATGCCGATAATCAGCGCTTTGCGGACGGTCTGCCGTGCCAGGTAGGCTTTCAGACGCCGGCCGTCCTCCAGATTCTTCAGGGCCATCACACCCGGCAGCGCCACCCCCGGGACATCGGGCATCAGCGGCGAAGCGCCCGCGGCAATCAGCAGTTTGTCATAGCCAAACCCAAATGGTTCACCGGCGCCGGTTTTTCCCGACACCGTTTTGGCTTGCGGATCGATGGACAGGACCTGATGCTCCGTTAAAAGATCGATGCCCTGTTTGCGCCGGAAAACATCCGCGGACCGCACCACCAGATCATCCATGTCGCGTCCGGCATCGGCGATGTTGTAGGGCATGCCGCACGCACTGTAAGAAACGTCGCGGGTCTTTTCCAGCACCTGGACACCCATTTCCGGAAGATGTCGTTTGGCACGGCTGGCGGCGCTCATTCCAGCGGCATCCCCGCCGATAATCAGAAACTTCATCGACACCCCCTTTTTCCGATGGTGGTCATGGCCGACGGCGGCCTTATGCCTTGCGGATGTCGGCCGAGATGGTGAAAGACGGCGGCTGCAGTATGTTGCGCTTGACCGTACACAGGCCGGCGGTCTTGATGACGGCCTTCTTGTACTTGGGGGGGAAATCAGGCGGCAGATCGATGTGGATGTGCACCGCCTCCGTCAGATGCTTGGCCTCGTTGCGTTCAAAGTCAAGCCGCAGCCAAATGTTGCTGGCGTCGATGCCGCGCTCTTCACAGAAATACACCACGTACACCCCGGCACATGTGCCGATGGCGGATAAAAACAAATCATAGGGCTCCGGCGCACTCCCCTCTCCGCCCTCCTGCCTGGTTTGATCTGTTTCCACGGTAAATCCCTTGTAAACCGAATGGACTTTTTTCCCACCGGGGAAATACACCTTCATTTCCATGTTCACCTCATCAGCACAATGTCGTCAGAACCACATAGTGGCCGCCACCGGGACCGGAAAAACCCATAAGGGTTAAACGTAAGGCAGGAACGCGGGAAGGTCAAGAACCGACGAGCGGTTCTTTTTTTCGCCGAAAACGGCAGGGTGGGATTCAGAAATCAAGAGCGCGGTCCCGGGGCGGCCACTTATGATCCGCTTTTGCCGATGTAAAAGGCGCGATTGTTGGTGGTTTCGACGCGGATTTTACCGGCGCGGTAAAGCTGGGCCAGATGCTTGACCACCTCGTTGATGTTGGTGGCAAAAGAGCCGGCGATCTGTTTGGCCGTGCAGGGCCGTCGGTTGATCATCGCCAGAATGGCTTCCGAAGTGCCGTGATTCACACTGGGTGGATGGATGCTCTGTTCACTGACGATTTCGGCCGGCGGCGCAAACAGTCCCTTCAGCGGCACCATTTCTTCCATCGGCACCGGCTTAACACTGCTGACCGCCGGCGGGCGGTCCACCGTGTTGAACTGGATGTGATCCGCGTGGATTTTGTTGGCAAGCGCTGCAATTTTTTCAACCTGTTCCGGTGCGGTGTTGATGCCCTTCATCAGGAACACTTCCAGGCGCAGCTCACCGGAAAACTGCTTGCGAAAGGCATTGCAGCCCGCGATTACGCCATCGAAATCCAAAGACGGGTGGGGGCGGTTGATGCGTTTGAAAGATTCCTGGTCCCAGGCACTCAAAGACGCTTTGACCACCGTGGCACCGGCGGCGGCGGCGCGCACCTCGGGCCGTTGCAGCAGGCTGCCGTTGGTTAACAGCAGCGCAGGGGTCTGCGTTTCGCCGCGGATGGTTTCAAGCACCCGCCCGAAATCCGGGTGCAGGGTCGGCTCGCCGGATCCGGAAAGGGTAATATAATCCGCCGTGTCGCCTGCTGTAAAAAAATCCATGAGCTCGGACAAAACGTCTTCGATGGGAACATACGCCCGGCGCTCGACCGTAAGGTGCGTGGTATGCCCCAGCTGACAGAAGATGCAATTTTGGGAACAGGTTTTATAAGGTGTCAAGTCGATCCCCAGAGAACGCCCAAAGCGGCGCGACGGCACCGGGCCGAACAAATAGCGATAAGGTGATTTCATGAGATCTCCATACAAAAGCCCGCATCGCAACGGATGCGTTCCGTTATTTTTCAGCCATGTTGATTGATGAGGGGTCATCCCCGCGTATTTGCCGCGTGTCGGCACCCATTGTTTTCTGATATAGCAAGCGGCGTGCCAGCGGGCGGGAATGCCGGGACCGGGAGCGGCCGCCGAAAGATAAACTTTTAACTATTTAAATTAATTGTAAATAATATAAAAACCGACTTTAAAACACCAGGGCGTCTACCCGTTGTTTCCGTCGGCGCCGTTGATAAAATTGCAAATTGCACTATTCATCAAGGTGATGGCGGCCATCCGAAGGCGGGGTCTGAATGCCATATGTTTTGATTTTGCGGTAAAGGGTGCTGGCGTCGATGCCCAGATCGCGCGCCACCTGTTTACGGTTGCCGCGGCGGCGGCGCAGGGTCTCGGTGATCATCAGCCGCTCCATGGCCTTGAGGCTCATCCCTTCCAGCGACTCCATCGAAGCGGACCGGGCCGGCCTGATCTCGGGCGGCAGATGCTCGGGTTCGACCACGCCGCCCTTGCAGAGCACAAAGGCCTGTTCGATGATGTTTTCCAGCTCGCGCACGTTGCCGGGATAGTCGTGGGTCAGCAGGCAGGCCATTGCCTCGCTGGAAACACCGGCGATTTCTTTTCCCTGAAGGTGATTGAAACGGGCCACCAGATGGTCGATCAACAGCGGAATATCTTCACGTCGTTTTTGCAGGACCGGCAGAACCAGGTGGACAACCTTTATGCGGTAAAACAAATCGTCGCGGAAGCGCCCCTGGCGCACCTGGTCCCTCAGATTTCGGTTGGTGGCCGCCACAATGCGGACGTCCACGTCGACGGCCTTGTCGGCGCCCAGAGGTTCGATGCGGTGATCCTGCAGCACCCGCAGCAGCCGCACCTGCATGGCCGGGGAGATGTCGCCGATTTCATCCAGGAAAATGGTTCCCCCGTGCGCCATGGCAAAACGCCCGGCGCGATCCCGTCTGGCATCGGTAAACGCCCCGGCCGTGTGCCCGAAAAGCTCGCTTTCCAGAAGCGTGTCCGGCAGCGCTGCGCAGTTGACCGCCACAAAGGGTTTTTTCCTGCGCGGCGACAAGTTGTGAATCGCCCTTGCAAACAGCTCCTTGCCGGTGCCGCTGGGTCCTTCAATCAAAACGCTGCTGCTGCTGGCGGCGATTTGCGGCAGAACGTCGAACAGCCGCAGCATGGCCGGGCTGCGGCCGATGATGTCCTCGAAAGTGTAGTGGCTGTAGAGCTGCTTGCGAAGCTGTTCCACATGACTGAGGTCCTGAAAGGTTTCCACGCCGCCGCTGACGACATCATTCTCGTCCTTGATGATCGCGGTGGAGATGCGAATGGGAATCCGCTTGCCTTGATGGTTGACGATGAAGGCCGTGATGTTGACCACGGGTCTGCCTGTTTTAAACGTCTGCTGCAGGGCGCATGCCTTCTCGCAAATATTGGCATGAAACACTTCCCAGCACGCCTTGCCGAGTGCGATTTTTCCACGGACGCCGGTAATGCGCTCCGCAGCGCGGTTAAAGGAGGTAATGCGCCAGTTGCGGTCTACCGTAAACACTCCTTCGTTGATGGAATCCAGAATGACTTCCCGGACCTGTGGCTTTTGCACCATTTTTCACCTGTCGTAAAGCCTGAAGCACCGTAAGCATGCATTTTGCTTTATTGCTTATCCGGATTTATTGCAAAATGCAATAAAATGTTTTGCCCGTGGCCCGCAGATGTGTTTAACTGCTTGTTTATCAAACCAAAAAAAATCATGCGGCCGATTGGTACAAAGCTTGCGAAACCGAGCGTCATGAGGCTCCTGGTTTCTCAATGGAAGGGTCGGGTGTCGCCGCTGTTTGATGTGGCCGACCGGCTGCTGCTTTTCGAACTGGACCACAAAAAAATTGTCCAGTGCCAGCCGGTTTCCCTGGCAAGCCGCGACCCCTTTGAACGCGCCGCACAAATTAAACATCTGGGAGCCGACG
>Ga0180430_10002248_pt1 | contig 17660 bp, 33 predicted proteins | sample SS_ome_9_FD_132999 | JGI IMG/M metagenome (GOLD analysis project Ga0180430, IMG submission 132999) | Hypersaline lake sediment archaeal communities from the Salton Sea, California, USA - SS_1_S_2 metaG | ecosystem: Environmental > Aquatic > Non-marine Saline and Alkaline > Hypersaline >... | reverse complement strand
TTCTAATTTTTGTAATTGTTTGATTAATTCTTTGAGTTTTATGGTTTTGATGTTATCTATTGTTTCTTTATCTGGATGTATGAAATGCTCGGTCATTACACTGATAACTAAAAAATTGTTATCAATAACCACCTCTTTTGTTCCTTTAACTTTTCCATACTTTTCTTCAATTGCTTTTTTTATTTTATCTGTCACTTTTCCGCACCTAATTTTTCTTTAATATTGTTTATGATGTCTTGTAATTGTTCTAAAGTTAAATTTTCTGCGTAAATTGGCGGGTTGTCAAGTAGAGGAGCTATAGTAGGATGATATTTCCTTAAAGCTAATTTACAAGCAACAAAATGAAGTTGTCGCCAACATAGATTGTCGAAATGTTGTTTCATTTTATCAAGATATTCGATTGGAGTATCTTTGGTTACATCAGTAAGGGAATTGTAATAAGTATGTAAAGCATCAGCAAACATAGCACAATCAAAACAATTTGTTTTCATTTTTTTCCTTCTTTTTGTCAAACCTATAATAAAATTCTGCTGTTAAATATCCTATAATAAGTCCTGTAAACAAACAAGTAACAAGCGTGATGCTGGCATTAATATTATGTGTAGAACATATGTATATAATGAAAATGGCAACGATAGATGATAAGAAACATGCCATAAACATTCTTTTTATGATTTGTTTTTTGCTTCGTTCCATAATTTACTACCACATTCTTCACACAGCCACATAGAATATCTTGTTTCTCCATCTCGTGGGTCAACAAGCCTATTTTCAATATAAATTTGGTATGGATGTGTTCCATCTATATATTTTTTACATAAATCGCATTTAAATGCTTGCATATTTCAAACCTTCTTTCAAGTAAAATTTTTCGTTTTTTATAACAGTAATAATTAGTTGATAATACTAAGAATAACATAGCAAAGATAATATATACTGTGATGATTGGTTCAAATATATCTGCAAATTGAAGTGCCAAAAACGTAAAGGTAATGATTATTTGTATCGTTATAGCTAACATTGGTAACTTATAATATTTACTAATTTGTTTGTCAATTTCTTTCAAATTATCAAATTCATGTTTACTCATTTAGCAAACCTTCATAATTATGATATTCAGGATGTTGATTTAATCCTCTTACTATAATCAAAGGCTTTTTGATTTCTTTAGCATAATTGATTGTGTTTAACGTTCCTGAATGTTCTTTTCTATCAAAAGCAACAACAATATCTGATTCCAAAACAATACGTTTGTTTCTATCAAAATATCGTTGTGGTGAAGGTTTTTTTGGGTCAGGATAAAAAATGATAAGTTGAGCACCTATTTCTTTCGCTATCCATTGAGCCATTATATCAATTCCTTTAGCCCCTCCTGAAACGATAACATCTGATTTATATAAACCGAGTTCTTTAAGTGTATCTTGTACTTGCCAGTAAATCCAGCCTTCTCGATTTCCAACTATCCCTATTTTCATTGTATCATAAATGTCATGGTAGTTTATTTATATTTGTATGATTATTTATCATCAGTTGATGTACTATCAATTGATGTTGTTTTGTCAACTTCATATGTTTTTTTGATTAATACACCTTGTCCTTTAATGTAAGGTGGAATAAAAATACGTGTTCCTGCTTTCTCACCCCAAAATTCTTTATCACGTAATACACGATAATGACCTCGCACCCACCATGAGTGAGAGTATTCCCATGTCTTTTTATCTTTTTTCAATTGTTCAGTATAAATCTTCAAATCTCCTGACAATTTGATTACGTTTCTTTTCGGGATTGGGAACTTTCCCTTTTCTACACGTTTTCTATTACGTTTTTCGTCTGGATTTACATTTACCAGCTTTACTCGTTTATCATTCAAGAAATTCAAAAAATTCAACGTAAATAAATGTATAAACTTACGAGCATGTGGGTCTGTTCCTTTATTCCTTCGTAAATTAAGATTAAAATCTTTATATTCATCATCAATGTTTACGTTGACATTAAACGTATCGAACCATATCCTTCCATGGTCCTCAATATCATGAATACTGCATATGGTAATTCTTAATCCTGTACCAACCTTGTGTTCACCGTTTTTATCATATTTATCAAGTATCGATTCATCAAACATACCAGATTTTATTTTATATTGCATGTGTTGAGCGTACTCGTCAGTAAATAGATATGTTTCTGCAACAATAATCCCAATTATTTCTTTATACCCAATATTGATACCAAGTTTTTTCATTTCGTCACGTTTGAATGAAACATCAAGAAACATAACCGGAAATGGTAAATGAAATAAATCATTTTTATTCGGACAATTCGTAAGTGCTAATAATCGTTTGATGTCGTTAGTAGTTTCAAATATATGACAATTAAATAGACTTTGTTTGATGTTTTCAATAAACATAGGACCAGTATCGCCTGTATCCTCTGTAACACCTAATTGAAAAAGTTCTGCATACGAAATGAAATTCGATGCAAACTTGGTATAGTTTTTCATTTATGCTCCTTTTACAAAAGCGTTCTTGATAAAAACCATTGCTACAACAAATGCGACACCAAGAAATGATGCCATACCGAGTATGTTGTATGGATAATAATTGATAAACGCATAGGTTGGGTATCCAAATAATAACAACCCACCGATAGCAATCATTTCAATTGCAAGTAGTTTTATTGTTTTTTTCATTCATCGTCCTCCTTTGATTTAAATACATCAGGTATTCTACCGTTATTAAAACCTATAATTCCTTTTTCTGCCATTGTTATAAGTACTTTTTTAAATTCTTCGTAGGTTGGTGTTTTTTCTTCAGGATGGTCCTTTTTAAATTTAGTGATTATTTTTTCATATTCCTTAGTTATATTTGCTTTTTCGATTCGTTTGACTATATCCTCACGGCGCTTTTTTTCATGTATATAATCCAATTCATCTTTAGGAATTTCTTCCATAAAGAAGTTCCATTTTGAAGTGAAGTCATTAGTTCTTTCTTCCTTTCCGAATATAATTTTTCCTTCCTTTTTTGTGAAAGGAATCATAACACTTACTCCTTTTGGATTATCTTCAGAAAACTCTCCTATTATCAATGCTTCCTTTCGATTTACATCACGTTTTGGGGATGATACGTGAATATTACTACTATACCAACCTTCCATTATTGTCCAATATTTTTTGAGTTTATGTTCACGGATAAATTCTCGAAGAGCGACACGCATCTCTTCCTTTTCATCGTCATCTTCAAAAGTTAATGGAAATAGTGCCAGTTTATTATTAATAGTAGAAACAACCAAAGGTTTATGTTCACCTTCATCTTTCATTATTTCTTTTGCTTTTAAAATAATATCATCAATGTTCATTTTTAATCCTCATATATTAGTCGTTTAACGACAGCTTTTCGTTTTTTGTATGCTGATATTTCTGCTTCAATAAATCCTTTTTGATTAATAACCGAACGAGCAATACGTGAACGTGGACCTGGTAAATTGAATCGTCTTTCCGTATCACTAATCAATACAATTCCTTTAGGATGGTCTTCGTAGGTAATGCATTTGACAACACTTTCGGTGTTAAATCGATATTTGTACCAACCAATACGAGTATTGAATCTATATATAGAATCAATATTCTTAATAACGAAACCTTCAATTTTATCCTTCATATCAAGGAATTTTTTTGGTGATTTGTGATATTCAATAATTTTGATGTGTTCCGTTTCATTGATATTTTTTGATAATATTTTTTTACGTTCAATTAATTTTTCATCAGAAACATCTTCATCATCGTTTTTTACAATATCATAAATGACAGCAGTGATAGGATATTTTTTTGAACGTTGCTCGATTTTCATTCGGTTCTCACATTGACGCTTCAGATAGAGGGAGAAGTCTCCCCCTTTGAAGCGTGGTGTAATAACGCATAGTTCCGCAATGTAAGTGCCGTCCTTGACGGAATTTTTCAAATCTTCGACCAGTTCAGGATATTTATATATCTGATTGGTACCGTTGTTATTGTGCCATATACCAATTTTGTTATTTTTCACTTCAATGACACAACTTCCGCCGTCATATTTCAGCTCGTAAATATGATTTCCTTTTGGGATAGTTTCGATTGCTTTAGGTTTCATCACGGTTGTTCTCATGATTTCACCTATACAGATGATACAAGACTTTGAATGACAGATTTAATGTAATCAAAAACAGATGACCAATTGGCAACAGCATAATCGAGTCCACCTTGCATATACCACATGACTGTTACGAGCATAATAATCATCACGGTAAATGCAGATAATGCCCGCCAAAAACCAAATTCAGCGCGTGGTCTATTTTGTGTTACAGGTTGTTGAATAACAGGTTGTTGAGCGGGTTGTGTATATATTGGTTGTTGGGCTGGTTGTTGAACAATGATTGGTTGTGGTGCTGGTTGTTGTGGTATTGTTATTGGGCGTGGTTGAAATGGGTTTTGTGTTGCAGGTTGTTGGACAGGATTTGATTGATGCTGTTCTTGTTTTTCGCGTTGTTCACGAAAATATTGACGCATCTTTTCTTTTCCTGATTTGACGGTATCTACCATTATGTTTCCTCCTTTACATCTTTTTTTATTTTTTCTCGTTTTAATTCATTGATAATTTCAGTAATTTGTTTGTGTTTGTATGGAGAAATAATTGTATGTTCCTTGTAATTTTGCAAAGCATTAATGATAAGATTTGTTTCTTCAATTGTAAATACAGGTTCAAGGAATGGTAGTTCAGGATTAGGTGTGTCGATTTTTTTAGGAGCTGTTATGTCTTTCCATACAACGTTTTTTGCTTGTACTTTCCCTGATGGTGTAACATCCCAACAACCTTCGCTCATACATTGAAACAACGGAGGGTCGTCACAATATTGATGAAGTATAGAACCACATCGCGGACAAGTTGGTACTCGTTGTGTTTTATTCATTTGATTCCTCCAAGTGTCGTACAATATTTATTTTTGTTAAATCAGAAAGATGTGGTAAATTCATGATGATTTCGATAATGTATTTCTTCAACGTTGCGTCTGCTCCGTCAGCAATATAAGTATCTTCAATGTGTGACCATCCACTATCGGATGCTAATTCCTCTTGACAGATAGTTTTTATATTCTCGATGATTTCTTTGAAATTCATTTTAAAACCTCTCAATGTCGTTTTCATAAAGTGGTATATCAGTTTCTTCAAATTGTGATTCGCATTCTTGACATGTATATTTACGACCTGTACCAGAAACAGTACAAATCGTAAACATATCACAATGCGGACAATAGGTCAGTTTATCATGTTCCATGTTTATTCATCCAAAAATGATGTTTGTGCAATAAGTTCATTTTCTTGTTTTTGTTCTTTAGTTTTGATATCGAGTGGTTTGCCTTTTGCTTTTTTGACTTTGTTAACGAATTTTGCGTATAATTCAGGTTCATTATCCTTCGATGCTTTTTCAAGTGTTTTTGTTTCCTTGATTTCGATAGGTTCAATACCCTCCTGTTTTGGGTGTCGTATGTTTCGATAATCGCGTATTTCTGCAAGTAATAAACGGTCGCTTGTTGGTATGATGATTCCTGCTCGTTCCTTTTGCCGGTTACCGAAAGAAACAACAAGTGCTTTTTTATGTTTCAATAACCATGAGTGAATTTTTACAATTGTTGAAATTGAAGCATCATCGTTGTTATTGTATAGTTCATCAAAGCTTGTAATGAAAGGTAAATTCATCATTATATTATCAACAGATATTTCGTCAACAACAACAATTTTTTGTTCCACTTCAGTATCCATGAATGCTTTTCGTTGTGCAAATTCATATACAATTTCATTGTTTGGGTCAAAGCGTTTTGTGATACTCCTTATAGTATACTCCTTTCCACAATCATTACAAATGTATTTTTGTGATAATTTGGTTTCACAATCATCGCAAATAAGATTACTTTGAATACCATTTCCTGAATCAACAGTTTTTGATAATTTAACGTTCATCTGAATATTGGAAACAATTTTACCGTTTTCTTTATGCTTCCAAATAAATGTATGTCCTGATTTTTTAGCTACCATTAACAATCACCTCGATATGCATGACGTTTATACTCACCAGCTAAAAATTCACGTTCAGCATCCATTTGTTCAAGTGTTTCAATCTTGATGCAATGAAAACACATTTTTCCGCTATCAGCGATATACCAGCGTTCTTTTTTTGCAGTCGATAAATCAACGGTACGACCGCAGTCCTTACAGGTTATATTTTTGGACATTTATTATTACACCATAATAAATATGTGTTTACAAGTATATAAATGTTTGCATAAAATTAATAAGAATATATAAAAAAAAATGAAAAAATGTTGCAATTTGAATGTCCTAACAACCGAAGCCCCCAATTCTTCTTGCTTTTCAGGTTATTATTTTGCTCTCTTTCCTTTGCCGAGTTCTGCCTCAGTTGTTTTTAGGTTCAAATTACAACATTATGATACACAAGTTTCCTAACAACCAAATGGTGTAATAATAGGTAAAAAACACGTTTTTTAGGCACAAAAAACATGAAAACCCGTTTTGATTGTTCTTAGGCTTATGCACCATCTTTTTCATTCACTTTTATATCAATCTTTTGTAGCGTTTCTTATTTTTTCAAGAAAAGCTATTGCATCATTAAGTAATTTTTTAATCTCATGGGAATAAATTTTTTCTAACATCCAAAAAGCAAACAACGTCACACATGTAATTGACAGCATAACTTCACTAAATGTTAGATAATTTAATTGTGCCATTACATTCAATATTATTAACATGATGATTTGGAACGTTAATGGATACACTCGTTTATTCATGGGTCTCCCTCAATTTTTTTATTTCTTGTTCTATTTCAAAAAGTTCCTGTTCAATTAATTTTTTAAGTTTTTTGTTATAAGAATAAAGATATAATAGATATACAATACCAGGTATTGATAATAGCAAATAAGCGATAAGATGTATTAATGGTAAAGGATATAGTATAATTATTTGTGATATACTCCATCCTGTCATAGCGCCTGTTATAACTGACAACAACATTCGAGCCATAACATTTGACGCTTTTAAAATAATATCACCGCATTGTTATTTTATCAATTTCATGTTGTGAATAAGATTTTTCTGAGTCAATATGTTCACAACAATCTTTAACAACAAAATGATGGTGTTTTTTATGCACATGAACATGTTTGTTACAAATTCTACATTTCTTTATCTGATACATATGTACCTCGTATATAACCATTTAATTCCATCAAATCGAGAGTTTTATCAAGGTCATCATCACAAATATTGATGTTTTTTTCGTTCAACATTTTTTTTAATTCATAACCATCAATTGAATTTATTCCGTTATTTTTCAATTCTTTTAACACTCGATAAACATCAATCATGTGCCTTTTTTGCATACATATGATTATATATTTGTTACTATATAAATTTTTTTTATTCGTTTTCGGCAATAAATTCCTTGATTGCTTCTATATTATCTATGATAAGTTTTGCCTTTTTCAAACCAAATCTAAAAGGATGTTCATCTTCTTCATGTTGTTTCAAAACAATCAATGGGTTTCCTCGAAATTCTGTAAATTCAACAGGCATACTACGTGTAATGAAAAATGCTGATTTAAATGTTATGGATTATGGGATTGAGAAGACGTATTTAGAAGAGGGCAAGGGGGGAGGCATTGGCCTTGCTTCTAGAATAAAAAATTGTCCTCTCAACCTTTCCACCCTTAATTTAATATTAAACAATCTTTCCTCAGCCTCCTTTAACATTAATAACGTTTATATGATATTTATTAATTGTTAATTAACATTAAATATGGGATGATAAGAAGCGTGTAAAAAATCTGAGAGCTAAAACAGAGTACATACACGCTTCTTACAAAACGAATAAAATATCATTATTTAATTTTTTTGAAATCTCCAATATCGAGTTCTGCCCACGCAAGACAGGTTTTTGTGTTATCATCATATTCACCTTTTATGATATCGTCTTTGTGTACTAACAACCAAGTTTTAAAAACTATCAAAGCTGTTTTATAATCAGGTGTATACTCGACACATTCATGACATCTTTTGATATCACTATAAGGTAAAAATGATATTGTATCAGGACTTTTATCACGTATTTTTTTACAATTATCCTGTTCATCCTTTGTTGGAAAATCAACAACACATATTGATGTGTTTCCTTTACACTTATCAAATACGATTCGTCCGTTTTTAAGACGACCGGTCATGAAACAATAACCCATGATAAAATATTATACATTTATCATATAAAAATATTTCGTTAAAAATAATAATACTATATAAAAAAAGGCCATTGTAGGTAGTGAGATGGATTGTTATGGGATATGAATGGATTTTCAGTCTCACTACCCATAATGACATATCGTATGAAGTTTTTAATTATTTCGTATCCTTTTTGTCGATAATTCTCTTTATGCGACTTCTACGGTCTTTGATTCCTTTCGTTGGTCTCAAAATTTCAATGCCTTCTTCATCGGCAGCTAATTGGATTTCTCCTCTGAGGAAACCAACATAATCAACGCCGTATTCGCGTATATTCCTTCCGACTTGTAGGATTTGCCATAGGAACCAAATGACGAGAACACCGCCAATGATGCCTACTATAGCCCACAGAAAACCAGCTATCGTGTTCAATAAAACTACAGGGTCCATGTACATATCTCCTAATATTGTGAATACAGGGAAGAAGGGGTTTGAATAGGAAAGAACCCACCTTTTCCCTGCCTCACCACCTTAATATATAGAATGCAAAACGAGTTTATATAATTTAATAAATAATCAAAGTTTCATTAAATGTAAAAAGAACTCAGTAGGTTGAATAACCCCACAATACCTATAAAAATCTGGTTTTTCGTGCAATCGTAATATGATGCGTTCTATAAGGTCTTGTACTTGTTTTTCTGTAGGTTCCCAATCATTCATCAATGATGTGTCGTATACATCAAAATCGATGACTACGTTAGCGTTAAAATTTCGTTCACGCATTTCATGTTGTACTGCATTAAAACGCTTCTGTATGTATAAGAGTTTATCATGAAAATAAGGAACTACACGTTTTAAGTGATGTCCTTGCTTGTATTGTTTGTTCATGTTTTTTCGATAAAAACCCAACATACCACTTATTTCATGGTTCTCTGCTAAAAGGTGTTGGTCAGCTAATTGATAAGGTGGTATTAGATTTACACGTGTCATTCATTTTTATAACACAAAACATATATTTAAAATTTTTTTGAAAAGATTCAGGAGTAGCCAAGACCGAGCACAGTGTTTCCGGTTAACCATTTTTCTAACCTTGCAACGGAATTTTACATGGACTCCCAAATCTCTTATAACAAAAAATATAAACGAATTGCTACTATAAAAAACTTAATAATCCCATTGAGCATTTTGATTATTATGTTAAAAGACATGCCGAAATGTTTTGATGAAAAGAAGGTACATACACCTGAAAACATTAAGATATTACGAGCATTGATGCGTAAACATAGAACGATTAATGAATTGAAAAAAATAGGAACCCTACGTGATGTCAAACAACTATATGATATGGGTGTTATTGCAAAGGTATCTGACGATGGGGAACATTGGAAATACATGAATACGTTAATAGCAAGAGACCTTATTTTAAGTTATAAACCTAAAAAAAGTACTAGTTTAGATGATTGGTTAAGCTAATGACATTAAAATTTATTGTTGTTACGTAAATAACATTACTTAGTTAAGCAGATACGTTAACTTAGTAAAGGTAGTAAATTAACAACATTTACTTAGTTAAGCAGATACGTTAACTTAGTAAAGGTAGTAAATTAACAACATTTACTTAGTTAAGCAGAAACAATTAATATTAAACGTTATAACTTTATAAATTTAATTTTTTTTGAACTCCCCTTCTTTTTCATATACATATATCGTATAGCGTAATAACTAAAATTGAAGATTTATCTCAGTTCTATAGTAACATCGAATAACGTCAAATCCTCCAGCATTGTAATTGTCGAAAAACAAATATATGTCCGATGTCAGATATACGGTAGACACTCTCTCTAAATATAAATTATATCTCTTCTCTTGAACTTGATATAACGTCTTCGTGAGAACCAGCACAAAGTAAAAAAGAAAAAAACTCAAAAATTGATTTTTCATTTTTCAAAAAGAGAGGTGTAAATCAATATCCAGATTCAAAAAAAAATATAACAATATATAACTATCCTTGTTTGAAGAACAATTTTAGTGGAATTACAAACAAAAAGAAAGACAGCAATGTAATCCCTATGATAAACCAATACAGGTCAAGTCTTGAACGCACATAGTTCGAGAAGTATATCGTGAACAACATCAGTATAACAATGCGTGGTAACAAAAGGAACATGCGTTTTTGCTTATCACTAAGAGACTCAAACTTGGAGATGATTTTTTCTTGTATCTTAGCGATTTTCACATGTAAGAATATTCGATGCGATATTTAATAGTATGTGTTATCTCCTTCGAGAAACGGTTATGATATCCTCCAGGTATAGACTATGGATGACCTCAAAAACTGACTCGCCAAAAAGGCCACTATACCTGTATAAGGTCAGAACCATTTATTGAGTGATGATTTCGGTTTTGGTTTCGTTTCAGTTTTAACATCTTCAACTTTCGTTTTTTCAATAGTCGGTACTCTTTTTTTACGTGATGATGTTTTTTGTTTATTATGTTTTTTATTATTACCATTACGTTTTTTAAAGACGGGCTTAAACGACATCCTCTCGATAGGAATATCAGCATTATTCAATTCAAAAGGTTCGATTTCCTCGTATTGAACATGAGTACGATAACAATAATCATTCAACGCTTGACGTACCATCAATATCGATTTGCCAGTGCCTTTACTACCACTAAGAGAATCAAATATTAGTTTGATATTCTTTCTAGTGACTGGTTGTTTCATGTTTCGATTCTTGATGGAATCGAAGTATTGGAAAACATTTTCATCGGATTCAATCAGTTCATTTGCACCTGATTTTAATCCTAATTCTACACCACGATAACTAACAGATTTCTCGATAAGGTCTTGCAGTTTATCGTTATCTATTTTACCGTTAAATTTTTTCATTAAGTCTGAGGTTAACGGCTTTTTTACATACAATAATTTTTTATTGCGCTTCAAAGAATTTTCGATAAAGTCCTTCATACCAGATGGATAGCGCTTCATAGCATAAATAACAGGATATCGAGATATTTGTCCTATCTCGAGTAATCCTTTCCTATACGTTTTTGAGTAGTCATCAAAATCATCCACGAGTATGATTTTATGTGCTTTGCTATCGAGTGTTTTGATATTTATCGATTTGATAATATCATACATATCCTGCATTGATGTAATATCATTTGGTGTGATACGGAACAATTCAACATTGAACGTATCAGCTAACAATTTACATAGGTATGATTTGCCGTTACCTGAAGCACCAACTAATATTGCGTAGTTTTGACTTACGATGTCATGTTGAAAGTAATAATTCTCTATCCATTTCGCTAGTGTGTTAACAGTATTGAAATTATTTTTACCAACGAAATCATTGATTGTTTCCTTCATCTTCCTCGATAGCATCAACAAACCATTCAGGTAAATATTGGCGTACATCTGGATATTGATGATACATATCCAAAAAGTATTGTTCCCATTCATGAGCGGACCAATATGGCTGTTCCTCTTCCTCTTCTTTGGGTTCGGGTTCCATCGGTTTCGTTAATTCACGTAACGGTGTTGGTTTCAATGAAAAGGGTTTTGGATTGTACATTGGTTTATGCATTGACGTTGGTGATTTTTTTGTTTGTTCTCGTAGTGGTTTAGGTGTAAGTGAAAATTTTTGAGGTCCTCCATCCTTTTGTTTCTTGAATAGGTCCTTGAGTCCTTCATCTAATTCTTTTTGTGTTAGAACTTTTGGTTTATATACATCTGTCATTTCATTTTCTCCTTTCAAATACCCCATTTCGATAATGATGGTGCTTCCTTTTTAACACCAAACATCTCGAAGGTGGTTTTTATTTCGTCTAAGTAATAATCACGGTCTATATCATGTAATTTTGCTAGTTCAAACAGTTCATATCCCGTGAGTGTTTTTACATAATAATATTGATTTCCTATTTGCGGTTTGATATTCAAATACTCTTCAGCAAGTCGCGCCATTCGAGGAGCAAGTGCATTTTCATTTGTGTATTGATTAAGCCTTCTACCAAGTCGGACATTTTTAGCGAAGTAATTAAGAGGGAAGTCCAACTTGTTATATTTTTCGACAATCTCCTTCGTTGATTGTTTGTTTAATTTTGCAACAGCAAGGTCATGAATCAATTCACGATTCAATCGGTCCTTGTTACTCGCCTTCATAGCAACGCCGTGATAAATGAGTTTTTCTCCTTTTTGAAGAACGTAGTTTTTCGTTTTGTAGAAATATCCTTTATCGTATTCATCTACATCAATTGACAATCCTAATTTTTTGCCAAACTTATCAACAATGCGTTGCTCGAATGTATCGAATAATTCTTTTTTATTAAATGATTCTTTTGATGTATGGAAGTATACACCATCAGTATCAACCTCAAGTACAGAATTAGGATATAACTCATCAAGTAAATCAATAAGCAAACGAGCACATTCACGACCTATACCTGTTGTAGCAATAGCTATAGGAGCGAATCCAAATGCATGTGTTGAACTACCTTGTATACCATAGACACCACCGTTAGCCTTCACCTTACGATTATCAGATAAGGCACGAAACATCGGGTCGCCTGTTTCCTTCCATTTCTTTTTGTATTGGGAACGTTCTTGAAGGAATTTTTTTACAAGTCGTGATGCAAATCCTTCCTTATGTGATACTTGTATGACAACATTTTTATCAAGAATCTCATCAGGTATGTAATAAATATCCCACTGTTCATCATGTTCAATTTTGAATTCACCGCGAGGTTCAAATGCTAATAACGTTGTTGTATCAGGACTAAAATTAAATTCGGACATGATTGATGGATACATCGAGGAAAAATCAGCTTTGAATACAGGTTCATATCGACCATCCTTTTCAAGATAGACAAGCGCTCCTTGATAGTTGGCACGTTTTTTATTGAATATATCTGGGTATCGTTGCCTGTTGCTTCCATCGGCGATGATGTCTTGTTTTCTGTATTCATCACCTACAACAATCAAACCAAGATTGCCAACACGTAAATCAACAGCTTCACTAAGTGGAATACCTAAATCATCAGCGTTGAATTCAATATTAGGCCAGTATACATCGAAACAAATAAGCAAACGGCGTACATCGTCCTTGTTGTATTCGACAAGGTCTTTTGTACCAGTTAAATCTGATATTTCTTTTGCTGTTAATGGTTTACGTTCCTCTTTGAAACCAAACCAATTTGATACTTCCTTCAAACCTCGATTGATAACATTACCTGATAGTGATTGGTCACGAGCTGCTGAATCATACGCATCATAGATGGTTGCACCAGGTATGGTGATACTGTTCTTATCAACACGTGGTTTTGATTTGTCTTTCGATAAACGTGCTGTATTGATTCGATTACGTTTACATCGTTCAAGAATCGTTGGTATATCATAGTTCTGGTTGTATACGACTATAACATCAGGTTGATAGTTCTCCCACCACTCGATGAACTTCTCAAGGAGTTTTTTATCTGATGTGGTATCTTTTTTCAGATAACCACAACGTATTTTTCTATCATTACCACAAAATGATATTGCAGTGATTAAATCATCATATGTAGGAAACATTTCTCCTTCCTTTGTTTTTTGTTCAATATCAAGGAATAGAAATTTGAGTGGTTTATCATGAGGGAACTTCCTCCATAATTCAGGATTATCGATACGATGCCTGATAATGTAAGGTATGTTATCCTCGAATGTTTTATCACCACGTGATTCCTTCAAGTCGCCTCTGTTTTGAAATGAATATTTATAAAACGATGTTTCCTGTAGATTTGATAATGCTTTCGCTTTTACTTTTTTGACTTCAACTGCCTTTGGTAAATCAAGTTTTTGTTTCGTGTAAAAATATGGTTGTATAGGAGCAGGTATTTCCTTTTTCTTCCCATTATGCCATATAACGAAATATTCCTTGTTACGCCGAACCACCGAATCAACGGATAATGGTACTCGCATCTTTCCTCACCTTTTCACTTTTACATGGTTTTATTTGAGATTCAGCTTTTTGCTCAGAAGTTGAGACCCTAACATAAATCACCGCATTTTCACGAGTCATCCTTATTTCCTCAAACCTGTAAATAAATATGTGTTTTTTTACAACCAAGTCCGCTATCATAAAAAAACATCAATTCTGACGGGGGTCTATTATTTACTCGTTTTTAGCCCATCTTTGATAATATCCGCTTTTTCTCCTCTTCTTTTTATCCTTCGAACCTTTTGGTCTCCCAAGTTTTTTAATTTTCTTTCCTTCATCAGTAACGTGATAGCCTTTATCTTCAATATTTTTTTTAACTCTATTCAATCCAGCATTTACTCGTTCTACAATCAAAGCTCTTTCCATTTGAGCGAATTGAGCAAATAACGCAAATATAAATTCACCAGCAGGTGTCTTAGTATCTATATTCAAAGTAGTTATAGTAAATGTTATACCAAGTTTTTTCCACTCGTTAACAACCGTTTGTGTATGTATAGCATTTCTACCTAATCTATCCACCTTCCAGAATACCACATGTTGAAATTTTCTTTTTCTTGCATCATTCATTAAACGATTAAGAGCAGGTCGTGATTCTTTCGCTCCACTCGTTTTATCTTCATATATATCCCATAGCTCCAAATCTGGTTGTAGATTTACATATTCTTCTAATTCCAATAATTGATTTTCAGGATGTTGGTCCAATGTACTAACACGGACATAAATGGCCGTTTTTTTCCTCTTATCCACCATCATTTTTCAAATGTATATACTGTTTATAAAACTTATGAAATATCCAATTATTTTTTTAAAAGTCCCCACATTATTTTTTTTTGGAAGACCCACTAAAATTTTTTGAAAAGTCTCGTGTTAATTTTTTTTGAAAAGTCTCGTATCAATTTTTTTTGGTTTATTCAAAAATTTTCCACTCAGGATGTCGTTCTAAAAAACTCATTAACCATCTATTAGCACCCGCTTTATAGAAAAAAGGTGTATCCTGTATTTTATCTTTCGTGTAATACACAACATGATAGCTGCGTATAACTTCAAAGTTATGCCATCCTTTTTTGACTTTATCAAATTTTTTTACTAAATACAACATTTTACCGTTATGTGTTGCGATGGATGTTATTTCTATATTCTTTTTTAACCATGCTATCAACCAATCATTCGCTTCTTCTCTATTGTCGAAACGTTTGCTTAACACTGCATCGTCCTTTACCGTATCATACACAACAGCATCGTAACCACCGCCATGAAAATCTGGAATCGTTTCCACCCAGGCATCAACACCTGCTATGTCATTTGAATAACGATTTCTATAAGAATAAAACGTTTGACGGGTATCATGATGCCAAGTATGCGGTTGTTCCTTATGCCAATAATCATCTATTTTCATTATATCACAGAATCAATAATTCGTTTAATTTTGTCTTTTCCGTATGCTTTTATATCATCATCAGTTATTGACAATAATGTTTCAGGACCAAAATTTCCTTCATCATCTTGAAAATTGATAAAATGTGTTACCTTCTTATCTTTATCATATATTTTTAGTGTATCTCTATTATACAACGTGAATTCTTTGTTGTGCATTGCTTCTTGATAACCATTTAGTAATACACCTCGCAACGATTCGAAATAACAGTTTGCAACATAATCCATATAACTCCACATTGAACTGAAACTATACATACCTAACAACAATTCCTCTGGCGGATACCTTCGTGCGGATTTCATAGTCAAATCCATTCCGGTTATCTTATGTGTTTTTGGTCTACGTTTGTAACGCCGTGTATCCATCCAATCACTATTATAAGTTGTAGGCTTTCTTTTTCGTGCATCCATCCAATCCTCATGCTGTCGCCAATAATCGAATGGTCTACAATCTTTCCAATCCGGAACACCATCCCTATCAGTATCCATTCTAAAATGCGTTTTGATTGGTTTTATCCTCCATGTGTTATTTTTCCAATTCATTTTTACACCTCGGTTAAATCAAACGTATCAGTATACATTTTCAAAAATTTCATGGCCTGTTTTTTACTGTCATACATTGATACTTGCTTTCCCCGGCGCCTATTATCATAATATACTATTATAGCATAAAGGGGTTTATCTATGTTTCCTGTATCAAATTTCTTTACAAAATATACTACATCTTTGTTATGTATAGCAACAGGTTTTATTTTGATTTTATTTAATGTTGAAAGTAGAAAATCAGTCGCTTCCTTCTTTGTAGGAAAATTTCTACTGTTATATATGTTATTTTGATTGTAATCTTTAATACGCGCCATATAACCATCATTATCAAATCCTTCCTCTACCCACGCTTTGATACCTGCAATCGGATTTCTATAAATACGTGACGTATTTACAATAAAACCATCTAAAAGCTCATCTGCTATAATCCATTCCGCCGGATTGAACTTATGCCAATAGTCATCAATTTTTGTCATACTTATTACCATAAATAAGATAATATTTTCCATTTTTGTAATTGTGTTTTTTCTTTTTCTTCTATATATTTTTTCATGAAATCAATCGCTTTTTGTTTGGAAGGAAATTTTTTTAACACAGTATCGCCAACAATATATGGTTGTGTTATGATTAAAACGGAATAAAAAGGACCTGATAGTTTATTATTACGTGCTTCCCAGTGTGTTTTATTGTGTGTTTTATAAACATAATATCGTTTTAAAAGAAACATAGAACTCAAACGGAAACCTGTGTTGTTAATCCAACCGACACCGCCCGTATTCTCTTCCCATTGGTATATGGCAACAGGCAATACTTCTACTTGACGTACTATATGTTTAAACCATTTTATTGCATCCGCCTTTGTAGGAAAAGGTGCAGTTTCATAAATACCATCCTTTCGTAAATCATACACTACACCATAATAATTCTTTGAGTCCCAAGCAATCTCAAATATATTACCAGCTATATTATTTCTGAGAAAATAACCAGTTCTGTTTGGAGTCTGTGATGTATCCCAAAAGCTCTCAGGTTCTTTATGCCAATAGTCATCTATTTTCATTGTATCACGAATGTTGCTTCTGGGTGTTGTTCTGCCCATGTTAATAATGTCGCCAACGCTTTTCCTGCATTGCCAGGTGTTCTTGCCCAATAATCACTTGCAGGTTTTGTACCCAGAATTTTTATTGCTTTTTTAAGCAAAGGAATTGCATCCTTCGCTTTCATAAAATCCAATTTGCGTAATCCTTTTTCCTTATCAATTGTTTGATAATAATACGGACTATAATTGTACGTGATGTCTAAACACGCATCATTTGTTCCTCCGTATATTTTGTTATCTATAACAAACGGTTTATCGATTGCAATTGTAGCGCCTTCAGCATGTGTTTCTACCTGTTTTATGTTTCCGTTTTTGTCAACTAGATGAACTGTGAACGACATTAAATCACCTT
>Ga0180430_10002247_pt1 | contig 17663 bp, 14 predicted proteins | sample SS_ome_9_FD_132999 | JGI IMG/M metagenome (GOLD analysis project Ga0180430, IMG submission 132999) | Hypersaline lake sediment archaeal communities from the Salton Sea, California, USA - SS_1_S_2 metaG | ecosystem: Environmental > Aquatic > Non-marine Saline and Alkaline > Hypersaline >... | reverse complement strand
GCCTTGCAGGGTGCTAATGTCGTAACACTCCATGCGCACCGGCGGCTCGGCCAAATCCAGGGCCTGCTGAAGTTCGGTCAGTCCCTCGGTTTGTTTGGTTTCATCGGCAGCCCACCGTGCCCGCAAATGAGACAGGGTTTCGGCGGCGTTTTGAGCGGCCATATCCAGCAGTTTTTTCTGTTTGCCGCGCCGCGGCACTTTGAGCGTCACTTTTTGGCCCCGTTTACTTTTGAGCCAATCTCGAATAATCATCAATTCGTCCACTTCTTGCGGCAGCAAAATTTGGGGGGGGATGTTGGCCGCCTGATCGTAAAACTGCTTCAGAAAGGAACTCATAATTTCAGAATCGGCCTCATCAACTGCGCCGTCCAGTACAAAATAGTCGCGGCCCACCAATTTACCCCCCCGAATAAAAAAGACCTGCACACAGGCATCACCATCGGCCCGGGCAAAGGCGATGACGTCCTCATTCAGCGTACCGGCATTGACCACTTTTTGCTTTTCAACCACCTGGTCAATGGCTTTAAGTTGGTCGCGCAGTTGGGCTGCTTTTTCAAAATCAAGCTGTGCCGCGGCAGCCTGCATTTCCTGCTGCAATTCTGCCACCACCGGGCCGGTTTGGCCGTTTAAAAAATCACACAAATCATCAATAATCCGGCGATATTCCTCTTTGTTGACCGCGCCGATACAGGGCGCGGCGCAGCGACCAATGTGGTAATACAAGCAAGCCCGCTCATCCTGACCGGTGATGGTGCGGGTGCAGGTCAGATAGGGGAAAATTTTGCGAACCAAATCCAGGGTTTGGTAAGCGGCCCAGGCCGCGGTGTACGGCCCAAAATAACGGGCGCCGTCATTTTGCAGGCGACGGGTCGTGGTGACGCGGGGATAATCTTCCTGCCAGTGGACTTTAATGTAGGGGTATCGCTTGTCATCTTTCAGCCGCACGTTGTAATGAGGCTGATATTTTTTGATGAGCGTATTTTCCAGCAGCAGCGCTTCCAGCTCGCTGTCGGCCACAATAAAGTCAATATCGGCGATCTCTTTGACCAGCCGGTTGGTTTTGGCGTGCTGGCGGGCCGATTTATGGAAGTAAGAGCGCACTCGACTGCGCAGGTTAACCGCCTTGCCCACGTAAATAACTTTACCCTGCTTGTTTTTGTGCAGGTACACGCCGGGTTTGATCGGTAAATTGTCAAGAATTTTTTGCAGATTTGAATCGACCATAACCCAAATATTTTAGCACAAATCGGGTCACAGCCAAAGCAAGACTTCGCCGAGGGGGTGTTCGGATTTGGGGGTAAAATTCCAAACCCCGAAACGCACCCGTTTTTCCTATTGCATTTTGAAGGGAATCCGTTATAATGGGACTCAATATAGGCTCAACATGGCCCTATCGGGTAGAGCGACTGCCAACGGGGAGATGTGGGGCGGCCTCTGGTAAAAATCCAGAAGGCATAAAAAAGGAGCGCCAAGACGCTCCTTTTTCTTTTTCACAAAAATTATAAGCTTATTCCAGACGGGGGCGAAGTTTGTCAGGCGCATCGGAGGCCTCGGAGGTTTGAGAAATTTCCCGCAGCATGGTCATCAGCGTTTCGAACTCCTGAGTGCAGGTCGGACAATTGTTCAAATGCTGGCGAACCGTGGGCATGATCGAATCGGGATCAGTGCCATCCAATAATAAATCGGCATACTGGTCTAACAAATTAAAACATTCCAGACAGGTGATTTCATATTCTTCTGTTTCCAGAGCGGATTGCAGGAGAACCTGCCACAATTTTTTACTCATCCCCATTACTCCGATAGCCGGTTTATCAGTTGATCAATTGAGTGGTCGGTTGTTGACTCTCAGACGCAACCTCGCCAAGAATCTTACCTGCTTTCACCGAACAGGCGCAAAATATAATCCGGCTCTAAATCCAGCGACCTCAACCGTTTTTTCAGCTTTAAGCGAGCATCATGCATAATCTTGTAAATATTGTTGACATTGGTATCCAGCAGACGAGCCACCTCCGGCATGGGAATATCATTAAACTGGACCGCGGCCATGACCTGTCGCTGCCGTTCGGTCAGGTCATTTTCTATCACTGCGGTGATGGTTTTCCACACTTGGCGTCGTTCGCTTTCACGGTCAGGGTTTTCGCCCATGGCCGAGTCAACATTGACAATTTCCTGCATCGAAGTACCGGCCTCGGTGATGGTATCCAGCGACAGGTCGCGCCACTTGGCCCGCCGCAGCTCGCTAATCGCTAAATTACCGGCAATTTTTGAGGCCCACGTGGTGAATTTACTGCGCCCCTGAAACGTGTGCAAATTGGCCTGCACTTTCAGAATAGCTTCCTGCACAAAATCCTGGCTCATCTGTTCCAGTTCGGTGGGAGCCAGATACCGCAAATCACTGCGGGAGTGCAGATAGGCCATTACCCCGCGCCGTAAATATTGGCGCAACGCTTCAATGGCCTCGGCCTGACCGGGGTGGTCGGCCTGTAATTCTGCCAGCCACATTTCGTTGGTACGTTCCATCAGGGTTATCTCCAAACTTGTCACAAAACCTCAAGCCGAATCATTGTACCGTAATCGGATGGTTTTCCAAAACTACGTGGTCGCCGACAATCTGTCCCCCCTCTAGCAGCGGCAAACGGCTGAAGCCATTGACATCGTACAGCCCCAGCCGCAGCCGATACTGCCCCGCCGGTGTACCTGCCGGCAGTTGCAGTTGGTAGCTGTCGGTCAGTACCTCGCCGGGCAGCCAGCCGGTGGTGGGAAATTGCCCGCCACCCGGCATCTGGTCCTGCTGGCTGACAATCTGCCCCGCCTCGTCAATCAGATGGACAAATACCGTCCAGCTTTTAGCCGGCGTTTCGATGGCCTGCCAGTGCAGCGTCAAGGGCAGGGCCTGGCCCGCAGCCAGCCGGGTCACAGGTAAATCAACCCCGGTCAGGTTGACCTGCCCGCCAAAATCTGTATCGAGCGGAAACTGGGGCGCGGTCGGCTCAAAATTATGGGGGCGGTCAATGGTGGCAACGGTTGTCAACCGCAACGAATCCCCCCCGTTGACCGGCAGACGAGCCTGTTCCGGCGTGAGGAGTCCCACCAGCAGCCGGTATTCACCCGGCGGCAGGGTGGGCGGCAGCGGCACCTGGTGCGGGTCTCGAATCAGGTCGGCGGGCTGCCACCGGTCAGGGGGCCACACCGGCGGCTGTTGATACCACATCACCTGCTCGCCGGTAATGGTTTGCAGTTCGACAAAAACCTGTACCCCCGGCAAATCCGCGGCCAACGCTTGCCAAAACAGGGTCAACGGCAGCGTTTCGCCGGCCTTAAATGGGCCGCTGCCCAAACTGTACCCCTGCAACCGCACCGATGATCCAAAATTAGCCAATCTTGGCGATTCAACCGGCAAGGCAGCCGGACCAACCGGCGGCACCGGCCTGACCACCTCGATGTCGGCCAATGGCAGTTCCGCGCCCAGCGGCTGGCCCGCGGCATCGAGTAAATCCAGCGGATGGGCATCGCTCACCTGGCGCACGCTGAGCAACAAGCGATAGCGGCCCGGTGGCGTACCGACCGGGATGAGCAGGCCATGCCGGTCGGCCAACGATTCTCCGATGGCCAAATCGGTAAAATAGATTTGCCCGGCCCGGGGATGACTGTCGCGACTGGCCCAGGTGCGTCCGGCCGCATCGGTCAGCCGCAAACTGACTCGATGTTCACTGCCCAGATTGCCCTGTTTTTGCCACTGGAGTTCCACCGGCACAATGCCCCGCCCGGCTTCAAATGGCCCTATCCCCACCCGGCTCCGAGCCAGAGTCAACAAATCGGCAAAGTTGGCGGAGGCCGCGGCGGGCATAACCGCGGTTTCTTGGCCGGCCAGAGTCAGTTTGGTTTGGGGACTGTACCACGCCAGCCGGGCCGGATAGCCCAACCGGGCAATGGCGGCTTCGGCTTCATCTTCCCATTGATGGCCCAACGCCTGGTGCGCCGGAAACCACAGCCGGGGCGATTGGCCGAAAATATCCGTCAAATCGGCCAGCCGGCGAGCCTGCCCCTCAGCGCCGGCCCAACCCTGCCCCCAGCCCGGCACCGGATACAGCCGGGGGCGCGGTTCGGGTAAATAGGCGTGGTAAAAGCCTAACTGCCACTGATAACTGGCCAGCAGGGTATCGTCCGGCGTACTCCGGGCGGCGATGTCGCGCAGCAATGGGCGGTAATCCTCCTGCGGATAGCGGGGCCGGGTGTAGAAGCCGGTCAGGCTGGCCGCAGCCACCAGCAACATAGCCAGCACCACCGTACCGACCAGTAAATATTGCCGGTCCCACAACCAGATAACCCCCGCGCCGATAAACAGCCACCAGGCCGGCGCGGCCAACAGCAAAGTCCGCTCGTAATAGAGCGGGGTAAAGGGGTAAATCTGGTTGACAAAATAGCCGGCCAGCAGCGGCAATCCCAGAAAAAAGGCCAGATACAGCCAGACCCGTTTGGGCCGAGACAAAGCCGCCACTGTTCCCAACGCCGCCACAATCAGCAGCGGCAGGGCGGCCCAGGCGTAGCCCTGCAGCGGCTCCGGCAAATGCCCCACACTGAAAGCCACCAGATGGTCGCCCAGAAAGCGGACAATATTCAGCGGCAGGTAGCCTTCCACGGCCCGCTTGTTCTGGATGTAGCGCAGCAGGCGCGGTCCGGCGTACAGTAGCCACGGCAAATAGAGCAGGCCGACAAAAAAGAAGGGGCGCAGGCGTCGCCATAATTTTTGGGGACGGTCCGGGCGGAGGATAAGACGGTACAGCAGTTGAAATAATAGGATAAAGGCGGCGTAATACATGGTGTATAGCGCGGCCGCGGTACTGACAAGGTACGCCATTCGCCATTGTGGGCGGCTGCTACGGCTGAAACTGTAAACCGATACCGCTCCCAGCAGCGTCACCAGCCCGTACATCCGCACCTCTTGCGAGTAATACACCGCCAGCGGCATCACCGCTGCAACGGCCGCCGTGGCCGCGCCGGCTCGCCGGTCGAAGAGGCGCCGGGCCAGATTGCCCAGCACGGGAATCAACAACGTTCCGAATATTACGGACAAAAAGCGGGCCGATTCCGCACTAAAGCCGGTGACTGCCAGCCAGCCTTTCAGCAACAAATAATAAAACGGAGGATGAATGTCTATGGCGGTCAGGGCCACCAGTTGGCCGAGGGGTTGGGCCGCAAAATAAAAGCTCCACCCCTCGTCGCCCCACAACGGCTGGAAGCCAAGCTGCTGTACCCGCAGGGCAAAGCCAAGCAACGTGAACAACAGCAGCCAGAGGCCCTTGTTTAATCCAGATTTAGCGGGGATGGACTCATTGCCGTCAACGACGGCTCGCAGTGACATTCGTTCATTTGTAGATTCGTAGATTCGTTTTTTTTCAGAGGAATCTCGGCCCATCGCTTACCCAAACCGCCCATCGGAGCGATGTTGCTGCACCCGACCGCCGGCCTGTTCCAACCAGCCGACGCGCTCCGCCGGATGATGGTCGAACTCCGGCACGTAGGGCTTGATGTCCAACACCGGCGTCCCGTCGAGCAGGTCGGCATTGGCCAAATGCAAGATATTGTCGGCGACTGCTTCCAATTTCACAATCGAAAGGCCGATAGCGTTGGGGCGGGTGGGCGCTCTGGTCGCAAAAATGCCGTGCGGCTTTGAATCCAGAAAGGGGGTTACGGTCAGCGAGGTGGCCTGAACCTGATGAAAATGGTACAGCAAAATCAGGTGGGAAAACCCCTCGATATCCTGAAGACCGGGAACAAATTCGGGAAAAACTTCAAGCTGAGCCTGAATCCCGGCGGCCCCGGTCGGCTGGATGGGCATGCCCCGGATGTCGTTGAAAGGGCTGTGAATCACCCCGATGGGGCGGTATTGGATATGCATCATCACTCTGCTCGATCTATTTGCCGATTGTCAGCCATCCAGCGGACGGCATAATCTACCAGCGGCCGCTGCGGCATTAAGCAAGCGACGGCCTGCCCTACCCGGCCCTCAATCACCAGGCCGGTATCGCGGGCAAACTGTGCGCCGATGGTGACAAAATCCGTTTCGTCTAAATCAATATCCTGATATACGCCCCATTGCCGCCGGCCGTTTTGCAGCAGCGGCACGCCCATCTGGACCGTGCGTTTGCCGGGAAAGTCGGCTCGATATTCGGCCAGATGCAACGAGGTATTACTATCGTGACCCACGCCCAACAACAGCACCCGGCCATCGAGCCGGTAGATGCGGGCCAGAACCGAATCGTCGCCCAAACCAAAATCAAGCGGCTGCGGTTGGGTGATGTCGGCGGCATGTTTGCCCCAGGCGGCAAAAGAAAAATGGGGATGATCGCTGCGACGCACGCTGTGTTGGCCGCGAAACGCCTCAACAATGGCCCCCATGCCGCGGGTGGGGGTCAGATCGGGTTGATAGGGCGGCATGGCTTGCCGGATGATTTCCCACCAGTTTTGCGGCACCGGCGGGTTGTTCCAGTCTGCGGGGTCCGAGAGGTGATTGGTGTGGGTGGGCATAATCAAAGTGCCGTCCGGCCCCAGCAAATCTTCCAGGGCCAGAATAACATCAACCGGCCCGCCGACCACCCAGCCCAGCGCGCTCAACGAAGAATGGACCAGCAGAGTCATCCCCGGTAAAATGCCCAGCGCCGATAAATCTGTTTTTAACATGTCAATGGTAATTGGGCCATTCGGTGTATTTTCGATGACCTGTTGCTCACTCATGTTGGCAAACCTCACGCAAAATTTCAGCGGGGGTATTATGCCCTACCAACGGATTGCTGGCAAAATAACCGGAACGGGGTAATTGTCATCAGGCCGATTATTTTTATAATACTGACAACACATTTCAAGGAGACTCTTATGCCCCCCCAAATCTGGAAAACCCTGTCATCACGCCCGGCCTATCAAAATCCGTGGATCACCGTCCGTGAGGATGTGGCCCAACTGCCCAACGGCAAAACCACCCTGTACGGTGTGGTGGAATGTCCTCCGGCGGTAGGGATTTTGCCGTTTGTTGATGACGATAACGTGGTGATGGTGCGCCAATATCGCTATGTATTCGGCGAAAATCATCGCTGGGAAATCCCGACCGGTGCGGTCAAGCCCAACGAATCACTTGAAGCGGCGGCTCGCCGCGAGCTACGCGAAGAAGCCGGCTACGATGCCGGGACGCTGCAATTTCTGAGTAGTTTTTTCAGCAGTAAATCGGTGATGCACGAAGTGGGTCATCTTTACGCCGGGTACAATTTACGTCCGGCCCAGGCTATCCCGGACGAAACGGAATTTCTGGAAGTGGCTGTATTGCCGTTTGACGACGTGCTGCAAATGACGCTCAACAGCGAAATCCGCGACAGTATGAGTGTAATCGCTATCCTGCACGCGGCCCGCGAGCGGGGGCAACAATGAAGCGGTCTACCAACGCCCTACTGGTGGTGGCCAAGCAGCCTCATCCCGATCAAACCAAAACCCGGCTCTGCCCCCCATTGACCGCGGCTCGGGCCGCGGCCCTGTATGAGGCCATGTTGAAGGATACCCTGGCTCTCATCCGACGAGTGCCGGACGTGACTCCCGTGCTGGCTTACACCCCAGCCTCGGCCCGGCCCTATTTTGCCGAACTGGCTCCGGATTTTACCCTGCTGCCCCAACAGGGGGCCAATCTGGGCGAACGGCTGGACAACGCTCTGACTCATTACCTGCAACTGGGTTACAAACGGGCTGTCATTATGAATAGCGACGGCCCAACTCTGCCGGTGGCCTATTTACAAGCTGCGTTCGAATCGCTGGCGAGCGGCGCGGAGGTCACGCTTGGTCCCGCTGAGGATGGCGGCTATTATCTCATCGGCCTGACCCGGCCTGCCCCCCGCCTGCTGCGAGCTGTCCAAATGAGCACCTCCACGGTGCTGGCTGATACCATTGCCCTGGCAGAGCAGGAAAAGCTATCGGTAAAATTATTGCCGGCCTGGTATGATGTGGACGATGCCGACTCGCTGGCCCGGTTGGTCGCCGAATTGACCACCGCCCCGGCAGACGTAGCCCCGCACTGCCGGGCAGCGATACACGGTTGGGAAGAAATTTAGATTGATTGCGTAAACAATCGCCAGTCACCGGGTCAAATTCTACACGCGGGCTGCCAAACCGTGCCAGTCGTTCTGTGGTTGATTTATGTAGTCGTCGTCAATATCACTTCAAAATCGAATGTTTTTACTTGTTTCTTCTCCCAGGGAGGCAAGGTCTACTGTATAGCTCATTTCATTTTCCAGAAAATTGCACAGATCATGACAGGTTAAAAATGACAGTTCCAGCGATGAATGCAGCCCTTCAAGGCTAATTTTACAGGGTTTTGCTTTACGTAATTCCTCACCCGGTTCTTCCCAAAATCGCAAAATATAAGAGCGCGTTGGCCGACACCGGGTAGTATCCTTTAAGTCGGACATAATATAATTTCTCCTTGCCGTTAAGAATTGTCTGTGGTAATATGACTGACTAACAATGAGTGTTTCCCCCTGACCGCGACCTGGCTCGTATTATCAGATAAAACAAAAGCATTTTTCCGGAACAGATGTAGATTGCCGGCCCGCCTTTTTATCACAGTTTTGACCAGGACCATCCAACGCCATAGCCTACCTGCTAGCGGCCTGATTAATAGGGGTATCCCTTACCAAAAATCAAGTATAAATCATCACCACTAAAATATTACTAATTGTTCTGAGGATGCGGCTTATTCAATGACTAAATCGCTAACATTAAAATTATTTGGTGGCTTACAAATAGCATTGGATGGCAAGCCCCTCACCAAGTTAACAAAAAAAGAACAAGCCCTGTTGGGCTATTTAGCCGTTACCGGCCGAACCTGGTCGCGTGATAGCCTGTCAACTCTGTTGTGGAGCGAAGTAGAAGAAGCCAAAGCCCGGAAGAGCCTGGGCGTGGCCCTGACCCATTTACGCCGCCATCTGGCTGACTATCTGCATATCACCCGACAAGAAATAGGGTTAAAGCCCAACCAGCCCTATTGGCTGGATGTATCGGTTTTTCTGGAAGCATTTCCCCACCAATTTGACCATGCAGTTGACCCGACCAATTGGTTAAAACAGGAGCCGCTGTTACCAGAACAGGCAGATTGTCTGCAAAAGGCTATAGAGTTATACCAGGGGAGCTTTCTGGATGGCTTCTCGGTAATCCATGCCCCACTGTTTGAAGAATGGGTGTTGAATAAACAGGAGCAATTTCACCTTCTGGCGATTCAGGCCTTTTATCAACTGGCCGGCGATACTTTGCGGCGAGCAGATTACAAACTGACAATTGAATACCTCCGTCAGTTGGTCAGCCTGGACCCTTTACAGGAAGAAGCACACCAATATTTGATGTTAGCCTATGCCAATTTGGGCCAGCAAGTTGCCGCGGTGCAACAGTACGAAACGTGTCGCCGGGTGTTGGACAAGGAGTTGGGACTGACCCCTATGCCTGAAACCACTGCTCTGTACCAACAGATCAAAACCGGTAATTTTGCGCTCGCCGAAAGCAGAGATGGACCCGCCTCGCACCTGACCGCTCGCCATAATCTTCCAGCCCCTGTCATGTCGTTTGTAGGCCGAAAAACAGAATTAGCCAATCTGGTCCAAATATTTAAAAACCCTGACTACAGATTATTAACCATAGTTGGCCCCGGTGGTGCCGGGAAAACCCGATTGGCCATTATCTCAGCCACGGAGCTATTGGATCAGTTTCCCGGTGGCACCTGGTTTGTATCGCTGACCGACCTGCCGTCGTCACCCCACTCCAATACCCCGGGGCTGCTGGCCTCAGCCATAGCCAAGGCTCTGAATTTTTCATTCAGTGGGCCAAAAACGCCGTCAGAACAGATACTCAATTATTTGCGTCAAATTTCTCAGCCGGTCCTGTTCATCCTTGATAATTTTGAACCGCATCTTTTCGACACAAAAATCCTGCTCGACATTCTCCAGACAGCCCCCACCGTCACCCTGATGGTCACCGCCCGCAGCCGGTTGAATTTCCAAAGTGAATATGTGATCCCGATTACCGGCCTGCCAGTACCACCATCGGCCCATCACCCCCAGGCCGCTACCTACGACAGCGTGCAGTTATTTGTCGAGCGGGCCGCCCGGCAAAAACCTGAATTCATCCTGACCGAAGAAAACCTACCTCATATCATTCATCTGTGTCAACTGGTTCAAGGTATTCCCCTGGCTATTGAGTTGGCCGCCAGCCGCTTGCCGGAGTTATCATGTGCCAATCTGGTGACCGCCATGCAGCAGGATATTGATGTTTTATCAACCTCTCTGCATGATGTGCCAGACCGGCACCGCAGCATGCGAGCCGTGTTTGAACAGGCCTGGCGACTTCTTTCTGAACCGGAACAACTGCTTCTGGCTCAGATCACCCTGTTTAACGGGCTAATCAACGCTGAAGCCACGCAGACTGTAACGGATATCGCCCCCCAGTATTTAAAAACCCTAACTCAGAAATCCTTGCTCAAAGAGACATCCTCCACCCATTACGAACTTCACTCTTTGTTACGCCAGTTTGCCCAGGAAAAGTTACAGCAATTCATTGCCCAAGAAACCCTGGATGAAACAAAAATCCGGGAAAAATTCAGCAAGTACCATCTGGCTCAAACCCAGTTATCATCCCCCACCCCCGACTTTCAGCCGGAGAATATTTGGCAAGCCTGGCGCTGGATTGTTGAGCAATCCCGGTTCGACTTGATCGAGCAATATACCGCGTCAGTGGCGTATCAACTTCTGTCGGCCGGTCTTATTGAAGATGGTGAAATTATGTTCCAGATTGCCCTGGACAAACTTCAAACAGACCCCGCCCCCCTGGAGACAACGGAGCCAGCCCGCGTGACCGCTACGGCTGCTCTTTTGGGGGCGCGCTCTCTGTTTTTGAACAAACTGGGCCATTACGAAGCAGGTGAAACAGCGGCCCAAACCGCCGTCACGTTTGCCAGACAGGTTGGCCATCATCAATGGCAGGCAGCCGGACATCTGCAATGGGGATACGCCTGTTACTACCGGGCCGATTATGAAGCAGCCCAGCAGCAGTTCGAGCAAGTCCTTTTGCTGACCGGCAATCTGGTTTCTGCCGAATTGGGCGCTGCGTTGCAGGGGCTGGGGGGTATCTTTTCTGAATATTACGGCAACCATGCCCGCGCCGCCGATTATCTGCAACGAGCCTTGCATCTGTACCAGCAGTTGGCCGACTGGCCTAATCAGGCTCAGGTTGAGCACAGCCTGGGCATTGTGGCTGGTTGGCTGACCAATTACCCGAATGCGGAAGCCCATTTCCAGCAAGCCCTGAACCTGAATCAAAAACTGGGGTTTCAATCAACTGCGGCGATGGTCCGGGTCAGTTGGGCGGTTATTCTGGCCAAGGCAGGCAGGCTGCCGGCTGCCATGAAAATTGGCCAACAGGCCTTGCAAATTTTTCAAACCCTGGGTGACTGTGAGGGCGAAATCACCGTTCTGAGCCATTTGGGGGCCATCGCCGAAAAGTTGGGTGATGGTTCGGCCGCCCGTCGTTATTTTGAACAGGCTTCTCAAATCAAACAATCCGGGAATTTTCAGGTTTTGCAGACAATCCCGATTTTACCGGCTTTATCCGATGATATGCGATAAAAAAACGGCCAGAGAAAACAGTGGAAAACTGCTAACCTGGCCGTTTTTTCATTTCAGCGGAATCGAAGGGATTAGTTTACCTGAGGTAACAGGTCATCCAACTTTTTCCCCACAATCATCCCTTTAACCAATGGGTCTACAATAGTCTGCAGTAACTTGCCCTCTTCCACTTCATTTAAATAGGGTAAATTCACCCGCTGATTAATGGTTTCAACTAAACGATTACCAAAGGCACGAGCCTGGTCCTTATCTATTCCAACATCTGAATTACGCAGTAAATTGGCAAAGGCTTCCGGTAACACTTCCTCCAAAACCTCATCCACCATCATCACGGCATGCTCAATGATGACCAACTCCAAATCTTCTGCTATTAGCGGAATATCTATCAGAACATTCAGGATATTGGCTATTTTTGTTTGCTCTCGAGGAGTTAACATAACTCGCCAACCTTAATATTGCCCTTCGAGGACAGCCAGACGAGTTTCAAGAGCCTGTAAACGATCATCCAGCGGTAAAACATCATTCCGCCGCAGTTGGAATGTTAAATGCAACCCGGTGTGGTCGGCCAACATACCGGCTCCAGAAACAACGTCGCTGGCATATTCCGGCTCAAAAATGTAGACTGTTACGCCGCCGGGTTCGCCTTGTTTCACAGGGCTGCCTTGCACCTGGTCTATCTGACCACCCCCCTGGGTGGGCATCACAAAGGCCTGGTGCGGCAGCGGTGGTGTCCACAAAAAATCCTGTGTGAGCACATAGCGATCTGCAGTATCGTAAGCAAATGCTACCGGAATGTTGGGCAACGGAAATCCATTTTCGTCCAGCACCAGCACCGTAATGCGTTGCGCCTCAAAACTATGGGGACTTGTCCGGCGCACACCGACCAATCGAAAAACACCTTTTTCGGTAGGCACTGCCTGATGCAATTGGGCCATCCAATCCATTTGAATATCGCCCGGCAAAACTGAAACTGCTTCATAGTTAAACATAATTTTCAATCCTTTCGATTTAACAAATTTAACGATTTTAACTTATGTTAAGTTTATTGTACATGTTATTTACCAAAGAAACGCTAAATCATCCCTAAAACATTATGTAAATTTTAAACGTGTCAAATTCATTAGCAATTTCGGCCATAAATTTGTTTTTCATCACCAGGCCGGGCTTGCTTTGATTTTTGCCCCCCGAATCCAAACACCCCCCAGTCAGTCTCTCGTTGACCACAATGAATCCCTGTGATAAAATTCACCTCACCCCAACAAAGGAGTTGAAACACCCATGAACGAAGTAGTTATTATTGATGGAGTTCGCACGGCTATCGGCAAGTACGGCGGCGGGCTGTCGTCCGTGCGGCCCGATGATTTGCTGGCCCACACCCTGAAAGCAATGGTCGAAAGGGTGGGGCTGGACCCGGCCCGGCTCGACGATGTCTACGCCGGCTGCGGCAATCAGGCTGGCGAAGATAACCGAGACGTGGCCCGCATGGCCGCCCTGCTGGCCGGTTTCCCGGTCGAGGTACCGGGCGTCACCGTCAACCGCAACTGCGCCTCGGCCCTGACCGCCGTCAACCTGGCGGCCAAATCGATTCTGGCCGGCGAAGGCGATATTTACATTGGGGCCGGCATCGAAAGCATGAGCCGCGCTCCATGGAGTATGCCCAAACCGGAGCGGCTGCCCACCTTTGCCGCCCCGCAGGTGTGGGACACCACCGTCGGCTGGCGCTATCACAACCCCAAAATGGAGGCGATGTATCCCATCATCAGCCTGGGCGAAACCGCGGAAAATATCGCCACGGAGATGAACATCAGCCGGGAAGAACAGGATGCTTTTGCCCTGGAGAGCCATCGCCGGGCCATTGCCGCTATTAACACTGGGCGATTCAAAGACGAAATCATTCCCGTAACGGTGCCCCAGCGCAAAGGCGACCCCCGCATCGTGGACACAGACGAACATCCCCGCTACAAAGTAATCAACGGCGAATACCAGCTCGATACCAGCCTGGAGCAGTTGGCCCGCCTGCGTCCCGCTTTCCGCAAAGGCGGCACCGTCACCGCCGGTAACGCCAGCGGCATCAACGACGGGGCGGCGGCTCTGCTGCTGATGAGTCGAGCCAAAGCGGACGAACTCGGCCTGAAACCGATGGCCCGCTGGCTTGGCTCGGTTTCCGCCGGGGTTGATCCGGGCGTGATGGGTTACGGCCCGGTACCATCCACTCTAAAACTGCTCAACCGGCTGAACCTCACACTAGACGACATCGGCCTGATTGAACTGAACGAAGCCTTTGCTGCCCAAAGCATCGGCGTGATGAAAAAACTGGGTCTGCGGCCCGACATTACCAACGTCAACGGCGGGGCGATTGCCCTGGGCCATCCCACCGGTTGCTCCGGCGCTCGTATTCTGGTGACGCTGCTGCACGAAATGAAACGCCGCGCCGCCACCGAATCGCAGCCCTACCGCGGCCTGGCGACGCTGTGCGTCGGCGTGGGGATGGGCGTCTCGACCATCATCGAATGGCTGGACAAATAAGGCGCAATGCTAAAAAACCATCGCACGCTGCTAATCTTTTTGGCGATTTTCTTACCGGCGCTGGCTGCGACGGGGTATTTTGCCCTGCAATTGCGCCGCAGTCAGCCGCCCACTCCGGCGAACACGCTGGCTGCGGCCAAAGGGTACGGCGTCACCCTCGACCCGGCCCCATACGATGCTGATCACCTGACCGCCACGCTGACCGCCCTTCGCCAAACCGGCCTGACCTGGCTGCGAGTGCCGGTCCGCTGGGCCGAGCTTGAGCCACAGCCGGGGCAGTTCGACTGGCGCGCCCTCGATGCCGCGCTGGCCCAAACCGGCGACTTCCATTTAATCGCTGTGCTGCAAACGGCTCCGGCCTGGGCCATCCCCGCAGGGTCCCCCCCTACCACGCCCCCCACCGAAGTGAGCGATTTTGGCAACTTTGCCCGCGCCCTCGCCGCCCGCTACGGGCCTCAACTTGATTATTACCAAATCTGGCACGAGCCAAATTTAAGCGCCAACTGGGGTAATGCTTTTGTTGACCCCGCGGCCTACACCGATTTGCTACGCGAAGCTAACCTCAACATCCACGCCGCTGATGCCACCTCCTACATTTTGAGCGCGGCGCTGGCCCCGACGCTGGAAAACGGCCCGCTCAACCTCAACGAGCCGGCCTACCTCGACCAGCTTTATCAGGCAAAAGCCAACCGCTATTTTGACATTGTGGCGGCGCAGCCCTACGGTTTTGACACCGACCCGGCTGACCCGCCCCGCCCGGACGCGCTCAATTTCCGCCGGGCCGAACTGCTGCAGGAGGTCATGCTTCGGCATGGCGATGCGTCTACCCCGCTGTGGGCTACCGCCTTCGGCTGGAACGCCCTGCCCGCGGACTGGGCCGGAGCGCCCTCGCCGTGGAAAAGCGACACGCCCCAAATTCAGGCCGAGCGGACGGGCGCGGCCATCAACCTGGCCCGCCGCGACTGGCCCTGGCTGGGGCCAATGCTCGCCATGCGGTGGGACGCAACCGGGTTGGTCGCCGATGACCCAGCCTGCGGTTTTGCCCTGGCTGAAGCGCCGCCGGTGCTGGCCGCGCTCAAAGCGGCGGCGCTGGCTTCACCCGCGGCCTGGCCCGGCCAATATCCGGCCAATCACCCCACCGGCCATTACAGCGACGGTTGGCGGCTGGCCCAAACCCGGGCCGATGTGCCCCGCCACGCCCCCCGCACCCTGACCATTCCATTTGAAGGCACCCGGCTTGATTTGCACATCAACCGCGGCCCCTTCCGCGGCTACCTGTGGGTGACGGTTGACGGTCAACCGGCCAACGCGCTGCCGCAAGATGGGCAAGGCCGCAGTTATGTGGTGCTGTTCGACCCCTTGCGGGGTCAGGAGGCCGTCACGCTGGCCCGTGATTTGCCGCCGGGCCGCCACGAAGCCGTCATCGAGGCAGAGGGCGGCTGGGGGCAATGGGCCATCTCTGGCTGGACAGTCGCCAGCGAAACGGATGTCCGCGGCTGGCAAACAGGCTTGTATTTAGCTGTGTTACTGGCGATACTGAGCGGCGCCGGCGTCATCCGGCAAATAAGTCGCGCATCGGGAGAATTGCCGGCTCTCGCTCAAAAATGGGGCAAGCGGGCAGTAACCCGATACAGCCGGTTGGGAGAACCAGTCCACATTATTTTGACTTTTATAGTGGCGGTGGCGCTCTATCTGTTGCCGGGGTTGGGCGCGACGGCGCTTTTGCCGCTGTTGGCTTTGCTGATTTTATTGCGCCCCGATTTGGGATTAGCGTTGGTGGTCTTCAGCCTCTCTTTTTTCCTGCGTCCGGTGCAACTTGTTGTGGGTAGCTTTTCGCCGGTTGAATTAACTTTAATTTTGACGACTATCGGTTTCACTATTCACTACTACAGCCCCCGAAGCGTAGCGGCGTGGGGTTCACAGTTCAAGGTTCAATCCGCCATCCCACTCCGTTGCACTTCGGGGACTATAGTTCGTCATTCGCTATTCGCCATTCGCTTCAATTTGGATTGGGCCGCGATTTTTTTGGCGGGGCTGGCTCTGGCGGCGACCTTTGCCGCGCAGAATTTCGGAGTCAGCATGCGCGAATGGCGGGTGGTGGTGGCTGAATCGGTGTTGTTTTATTTTTTGGTGCGACTGGGCGCAGACTTCGGACCGGATCGGCCGGCCGGCAACCGGCGCTGGGCCTGGCGGCTGGTTGATGCCTTTGTGGCGGGGGCCACGCTGCAAGCAATCATCGCCCTGTACCTGTACTTTTTTACAGACCACTCTATCACGGCGGAAGGGGTATACCGGGCCTTGGGCTTGACTTACGGCTCGCCCAATAATCTGTCGCTGTTTTTGGATCGGGCCTGGCCCATTTTGCTGGCGGTGGCGGTACTGCCGGGAGTTCGGCTACGCCGATGGTTATACGGCAGCGGACTGGTCGTCGTCAGTCTGGCCCTGTATCTGACGTTTTCCAAAGGGGCGTTGCTGGTGGGGTTGCCGGCCGGCATCGCGGCGATGGCTCTATTTTACCTGCTGGCTCACCGGCCCCGCCACTGGCAACGAGTGGTGCTGGCGGCAGCCGCCGGGCTGGGCGTCATCATCATGGCTTTGATTCCGCTCAGCCGCACGGCCCGCTTCCGCACCACGTTTGAGGTCAGTCCGGGCAGCACCGGCTTTTTCCGGCTGAAACTGTGGCAGGCGTCGCTGTCGATGCTAAAAGAACATTGGCCGCTGGGGGTGGGGCTGGATAATTTTTTGTACCAGTATCGCACCCGGTACATTTTGCCGGAGGCCTGGCAGGAACCAAACCTGAGCCATCCCCATAATTTTTTGCTGGATTTTGGCACCCGGTTGGGTGTGGGGGGGATTGTTGCCCTGGCCTGGCTGCAAATCGGGTTCTGGCGGACGGCCTGGCGACTGTACCGCTCGCAGCCCGGTCCGTTAATTTTGGGGCTGATGGGCAGTATGGTGATTTTTCTGGGGCATGGACTGGTGGATAATTCTTATTTTCTGATTGATCTGGCCTTTGCCTTTTTCCTGACGGTGGGGCTGGTGCAAGGCCTGACCAACTCAAATATTTAGCTCACCCTCAAAGGCATGGCTGTTTTGCCAGCCGGGTTGGCCGGTGCGGCGATAATGCTCCAGACGGCGAATGGTGATTTCACAGAAAACCGGGTCGCTGTCGCTGGTGAAACAGCGGCGATTGAGTCGCTCGGCGGCAAGCAGCGTGGCTCCGGAGTGGGCAAAAAAATCAATGACCAGCCCCCCCGGCGGAGAACTGGCCCGGATGATCCGCTCGATGGCTTTGAGCGGCTTTTGGGCGTAACAGCCCGACACATTTTCGGCCATCCGGTAAAAGACCTGCTGCACATCAACCCATACATTGCCGGCCCGGATTGTATCGGCCCGACCTCTTTCAAAATTCTCTGTTCGCTGCCCCCCCACTTTTTTGTAATATCCCCGTAAAATCTTGGGAATATCCGTGTACTGCACCTCGAACGG
>Ga0180430_10002244_pt1 | contig 17680 bp, 9 predicted proteins | sample SS_ome_9_FD_132999 | JGI IMG/M metagenome (GOLD analysis project Ga0180430, IMG submission 132999) | Hypersaline lake sediment archaeal communities from the Salton Sea, California, USA - SS_1_S_2 metaG | ecosystem: Environmental > Aquatic > Non-marine Saline and Alkaline > Hypersaline > Sediment... | reverse complement strand
CCTCAAAATCAATTATGCCGCTGATTGCCACCAGTTCCGGCAGTTGGGCCGAAACCGACCAACCAACCGCCGAGCCACTGTTCGATACAGCCTCCGATTTTCCCGGCCCCCATCACCTGGCCATTGCCGCCGAAGACAGCCAGACCAACAGCCGGCTGGTGCTATTTGGCGATACCGATTTTGTCACCAATCAGAACCTGTCGCCCCACACTGCCAACGGGGCCTTGTTCATCAATGCCGTCAACTGGCTGGCCGAGGATGAATCTCTGATTGCCATCCGGGCCAAACCTCCCCAGGATCGCGGCCTGCTGCTGACCCCACCGCAGTTAAACCTGATATTTGTCAGCACGGTCATTGTACTGCCTCTGGTTGTATTTTCAACCGGGCTGGTAGTATGGTGGAAACGCCGCTAATACAGGCTGCGATAGACTAAAGGGAAAGCAGCCATGTACTTTTGTCCCCAATTTTGGGTGACTTCTCTCCCTTTATATTTACCTGTTTTTCCGGTATCCTAAAAATAGGGTATGGGTAAGCACAGGGGGGAGCGGGGGGATACCCCCCGAATCCCCCCTGCTTGTCCCAATTTCCTAAAATATGGGACGTCCCCCTAAAAATAGCGTAAAGTGCAATTTTGCGCGTTTGGCACCTTAACTTTCCCATCCGGAATCTTGACTCAACCGCAGTAACCAACAACTGCTTCTTTCGGTCAGGGGAAGCAGTTTTTTCATGACCGCAACCCGGTAAATTCATGTCGAACTACGAACATGTTCTCCCTAAAAATACCACCGTTGCCCGCCTCGGCAATGGCCGTCCACCAACCGTGCCTGTCTGGCAGGAAGAGGTGATAACCCATCCGGCTTATCCTGATTTCAACGCCAGCCAGGAACCGAACCACGTTTTGCAGACCGTTACCCAACAAACGGCCGCGCTGCTTAAACTGGCCGGATGCATTATCTTTGAATGGAACCACACGACCGGCTCCTTAATCGCACTAACCCAACATTGGGAGGCAACGCTCCCCGCGGACACATCCACTGCAAATTTATCGTTTGATACCAACTCGACGGCCCAAAAAACACTGTCAGACGGCCTGATTCGCAAAGTAAGTGTCGAGCCAACAACGGTCCAGACTCCCACCTGTTATTACTTTCTGCCCATGATATTTCAAGGTGAAATCGTGGGGCTGGCCGTGATGATCCCCCACTATCCCCATACTCTGTCCGAGCAGGAAATTTCGTTAGCCCAACTCATGGCCAGCCAGGCAGCCGGGGTGCTGGAAAACGCCCGCCTGTACGACGAAGTCCACCAGCGGGTTGACGAGTTGACCGCCCTGAACACCATCAGCCAGGTTATCACCTCAACCCTGAATCTGCCGGAAATGCTCGGCATCATCACCGACCTGACCACCCGCCTGCTTAATGTCGCTGCTACCTCTGTGGTGTTACATCGCGAAGACGAAGCCAATCTGTATTACGCCGCAGCCTCCGGGGCAGGTGCCAAATTTATTCGCGACAAAGAATTGCCCGTCGGGCAGGGTATTACCGGCTGGGTTGTGGCCCACGGCGAGTCGTTAGTGGTCAACGATACCAAGAATGACTCCCGTTTTCTGTCCCAGTTCGACCGTCAGAGCGGCTTCACCACCGAATCAATTTTGTGTGTCCCCCTGGAAGCCAAAGGCCGTATCACCGGGGCTATCACGGCCATGAACAAAAAAGACACCATTTTTGACCAAAAAGATATTCGCCTGCTCTCCGCCCTGGCGGCCCCCGCGGCCATTGCTATAGAAAATGCCCGACTCTATGAACAGGCCCAAAAAGAAATTGCTGAACGCAAACAGGTTGAACTTGACCTGGACTTTAACAAGAAATTTTCCCACATTTACGCCCAGCAACTGGAAGCAATGGAAATTCTACATGATGTGGGGCTGCGCCTGATGCACAATCTGGATACCAAATCGGTGCTGGACCTGACCAATCACGCCGTGCTGGACCTTATCCCCGAAGCAACCGGCTGCATCATGCACTTTCCCGGCCAATCGGCGCATAACCTGCTGCCGGAAGTTTATGCCGGCCACGCCCCCCTGCGGTCCAACCATTTGGGACACGACCTGAAAGAACTTGTGGGTCGAACCGTTGAAACCGGCGAAGCCATTTCTGTTCCCGACGTTTCGGCCACCACCCTGCTGCCCCACCTGGCCGATGTTCAAATCCAGTCGCTTTTGGCCCTGCCCCTGGTTGACCATCAACACCATCAAAAACTGGGCGCCCTGACCGTTTACGGCGCCAAACCTCACCTTTTCACTGATACTCACCAATATATCCTGTCTATTTTGGCAAACCAGGCCGCAGTAGCCCTCAGAAAAGCCTGCTTTTTTGAGGCCCGCAAACAGGCCCAGGAGCAGGAAAAACAGGCCATCCGAGAAATGTTCCAGCGCTACGTTAACCCGGCGGTGGTTGAACGGCTGGTTGAAGGGCGGGAAGATTTAGCCCTGGGTGGCAAACGGCAAGAGGTCAGCATTCTTTTTGCCGATATTCGGGGCTTTACCACATTCAGCGAACATCAGCCGCCGGAACAGCTGGTGGAGGTTCTGAATCAATATTTTGCGATGGCAGTTCATGCCATTATGGGGCAGGAGGGCACGCTGGATAAGTTTATGGGGGATGCGGTGATGGCAATGTTTAATGCGCCGCTATCGCAACCGGACCACATTCGCCGGGCCGTGCAGGCCGCCCTGACGATGCAGCGCACTATTATTGAACACAGCTTAACTGCCGCCCCTCGCCATCAGCCTCTAACCTTTGGGATTGGGGTGCATGTGGGGCCGGCCGTCGTCGGCAATATTGGTACAGCCCAACAAATGAACTATACCGCCATTGGCGATACGGTGAACGTAGCCAAACGGCTGCAGGAAAACGCCGGCGGGGGACAGATTTTGCTCAGCCAGGCGGTTTATAACGCGATCAAGGATGACGCCGTGGTCAAAGATTTGGGGCCGATGACCATCAAAGGGCGAACCGCGGCCGAAAATGTCTACATTTTACTTGATCTAGCCGATGGCGATTAGTGGCCCGTAAGTCACTATTTGCCATTCGCTCCTCTCAGCTGCCGTTCCAGCAAAAAGAAAAAGGTGTACGGGTCAACCACGGTGTAATTCGGATGCAGCACCGAGCCGTCATCAGCCAGGATTTCCCCGGCGGCGTCCTGGGCCTGGATGCGGTCGCGTACCCCCCATAGCAGCGTTGGCGATTGGAACGCAGTCCGAAACACCAAGAAGGGTGGTCGGCCTTCGTCCAGTACCGTGCGCCGGTACACGGTATGAACCGCCTGGGCCGCGTCATCAGGCGTGCCGGCCAGCGCCTCCGAGGCCACCGCGGTGAGCGGCGTGCCCCACTGGAGGCGGGGCCACGGTTCATCCGTCTCAAAATCGGGGGTAACGATGCCCCCCGGCGCAATCAGGCTGAAACCATCCAGTCGCCGCTGCGACATTGCCGCCCCCTCGCCGTTCAACAAAAATCCCTGCACATCATATCCATAGGGCCGGTAAAACCGGCGACTGCGCCATAACCAGCGCAACAATCCTATCTCCGACAATCCGTCCGGGTTGATATAGCCCGCGCCGCTGTTGGCTCCCACAAAATAGTCGGTGTCAGTTTGGGTGGCGTACAAATAAGCCATAATGCCGGGGATGTCCTCTACCAGCGCCGGGTTAAAGCCCCAGGCCAACGGAATTTCTCCCCGCCGAGCGTCCAGCCACGGCGTGCCGGCCTGCCCGGCGTAGTTGGCCAGTAACACGGCCACCGGGTGAGCCAAATCATAATCACCCATATAAAAGAGCACAAAGGTGTGGTTGGGCGCGACCCGGCCATCAGCGGTGAGGTAGCCCTGAGCGATGAGGTCGGCCTCGGTGGGAGGCGGCGGTGCGGTCCGTTCCGCGGGCTGCGGTCCAAATTTATGCACCGATACATTGGCCATAGCCAGGCCAAATACGTCGCCGCCGCCGCCCTGCAAATAACCGCCGTACTCAGAAAACAGCCAGGTGCCGGCCCACTCGCCCTTGACCGGATTTTGCACAGAGATGCCCCCCACGTTGCTGTATTTCTCGTACCAGGGAATGTACCCCCACATTTTGATGAGTTTACCGCCGGCCTGCTCCTGCGCCGTCGCCAAAATTTTTTGCAACGCGGCCAAATCTGTACCGCGCGGCTGGTCCGGGTCGTCAACTGGAGCTTCAACAGGCCAGGGCGACAGATCGAACGCGAATCCCTGCTGTTGCACTACGTAATCCCGCTCCAGGGCGTAGACACCGCCGCGGGTCATTTTTTGGTCGGTGTAGAGAGTGGCGGGCCAGCCATCCAACAGCCAGGCCAAAAATTGGGGGTTGGCCAGGCCGGTCTCCAGATAATTCTCAACCGCCCATAGATAGGCATCGGCTTTGGCTGAGCCGGTGGGCGAGGGCTGTAAAGGAAACATGTCAACCAGCGATTTTTTGACCGGCCAATGCGCAGAGAGAGTCGCTTCGAGGGGGCTGCCGGCGCGCACCACGGCCAAATTCTCCACCCCGGCGATGGTGGTCGCCACGTTGAGGGTGGCCGGGACGGCTGGGTCCCACACAACCAGGCCATCAATATCGGTGGTAAAGGTATCCAGCACCGCGGCCAGATTGGGCAGGTCAACCAGTTCCGTATCAGCCAGCCAACCGTAAGGCTGACCTTTTGCCTGGTACTGTTCCAGCCAAAAAGTATCCACGCCGGGGGTATCTTGCCGTTGATAATCGTGCAGCAGGTACAGCCGGGGCGCATCCCGATTAACATTGCCCTGCAGCGTGGTCAAAAAAATCAGGGTACCGTAAGCGGCCAGCCAGTCACCGTACGAGGTGCCGGGCGGTGGCGGGGTCAAGGCATCGCAACTCCCTGCCTGATCGGTCAGATGCAGGCAATGCTCATAATGGTTCAGATGAAGACTGCTTGCATCAAAAACATACAGCCGGGCCGCCGAGGATTGCACCGGGGTCGGCGCGCAGGCGGGGAGAACAAAGAAAAGGATGAATACAAAATACGCCCAACGCAACAGATTCACTCCGGCAAATGGCTGATGAAGTAATACATCAACACGCCCCAAATAGCAAACACGGTCAGGGCCAGAATGGCGGTTAAGGGCGCACTTTGCAGGTAATGCCACACACTCCACACCGCCGTTCCGCCGATAGCCAGAGCGGTGACGGTGGTGGGGACAGCCCGAATGAGAAACCAGTTTGTGACGGAGATTTCACCCAAATCCGGCATCTGAACGATGAAATAGACCATGCTTCCGGCCCAGCCGCCGAAAAACAGAACTGTCGCCACGGTGACAGCCAGCGGACTTTGCCAAAACTGCCAGGCGCCCCAGGCCGCAGCCAGACCACCGCCGACCAGCAACAACGTAGCCGGCACCACCCGCACCAGAAACCAGGCTGTCAGCGAACCTTCGCTAACCTTGCCGCTCCCCCAACAGGTGGTACACAGCACCATTTCCACCTCAAATTGGCCGGTACCGATTTCGCCCCATTTGTTGCATCGTTTACATTCACTGCCGTCGGCCAGACGTTTGGTGCCGTCACAATCGGGGCAGCGAGCGGTAATTTCGGTTCTCTTTTCAATCTGGCCACTGCCGTGGCAGGCTCGACAGGTAGGCATAGGAAACCTCATGTTAATGGTGAATTATGAATGATGAATTGTGAATATCAGATTTCAGTCGCCGGATTTCAGTAGACAGTGTACAATCCTCTGCACTCTGAGTTTAACACAAAACCGGCACGCTGAAAAGTAATTTTGCCAATTAAGCCCATTGAATCTAATATACCCAACAAACAATCCCATCGAGGCACAAAATGACCATCACCCAACAATCGTTTGGCCAAACTGCAGCCGGCGCGCCGGTCGAGTTGTTTATCCTGAACAACGCGGCCGGACTAACTGTCAAAATTACCAATTACGGTGGTATCATCGTCTCAGTTCTGGCGCCGGACCGGCACGGGCAGTTCGATGACGTGGTTCTGGGTTTTGATACGCTGGCCGGCTATCTGCAAAAGCATCCTTTTTTCGGGGCGCTGGCTGGTCGCTATGCGAACCGCATCGCCAACGGAAAATTCACCCTCGACGGGGTGGAATACAGCCTGGCCGTGAACAACGGGCCGAACCACCTGCACGGCGGACTACACGGCTTCGACAAAAAGGTGTGGCAGGCGGACGCGGCTGATAACAGCCTGCACCTGACCACCGTCAGCCCGGACGGCGATGAAGGCTACCCCGGCACCCTGACCGTGACCACAATCTACACCCTGACCGCCGACAATGCCCTGCGTATCGAATACAACGCCACCACCGACCGGCCCACCATCATCAACCTGACCAACCACAGCTACTTCAATTTGGCCGGCAGCGGCGATATTCTGGCTCACGAGCTGCTGATTAATGCCGACCGTTTTACCCCGGTCAATGAAAATTTGATTCCCACCGGCGAACTGCGCCCGGTCGAAGATACTCCGTTTGACTTCACCCAGCTGACGCCCATCGGGGCGCGGATTGAGCAAGCCGATGAACAGTTGCAGCGAGCCGGCGGCTACGACCACAACTTCGTGCTGAATGCGGCCGGCGATTTGTCTGTGCTGTCGGCGCGGGCCGTGGAGCCGAAATCCGGGCGGACGCTGGAAATGTACACCAGCCAACCGGGTGCGCAGTTTTACACCGGCAATTTTCTCGATGGCACCCTGACGGGGAAAGGAGGCCGGGTGTGCGGCCCGCGCTCCGGCTTCTGCCTGGAAACCCAGCATTACCCGGACTCCCCCAATCAACCCGATTTTCCCTCAACCGTGTTGACGCCGGGCGATACCTACCGGCAAACAACCATTTACAAATTCGGCATTTTGTGATTTACCACCACCGCAGGTAGAATCTAGTTTGTGACTCTCAAATACGTTGTCAAAAATCTGTTACGCCGCAAAATCCGCACCCTGCTCATGCTGGCGGCCCTGATTGTGGGCGTGGGCGCCCTGGTAGCCCTCAACGCCACCGTGGACACCTACGAGCGTTTTTATGTGGCCACCATCAGCAATAGCGCCGGCGATTACGACCTGGTCATCACCAAAAAGGAAACCGAGCCGGATTTGCTGCTTGATGAACAAACCGTCACCCCCATTGTGCAGGCCAGCGTGCCAAACATCAAACGGGTCGTGTCACGGATTCAGGGGGTGGTTAATGTTGACGCCTGGCCCGCCCCGGCTGCCGGGGCAGAATTGGCTGCCGCCGATTACATCGAACCCGGCCCCATCCACGGCAGCGCCCAGTTCATCGCCCTCAACCGGGATGTTGACGATTTGGGCGATTTTGAACTGATTACCGGCACGCTCAAATTTGACGACGGCTACGCCGTGGTCCTGCAAGCCACCGCAGATACTTTTGGTCTGAAGCCGGGCGACACCTTTGATATCAGCTACAGTCTACCCATTCCCCGCCGCCGCGGCCTGGAAAGCGCCGCCAACGTCAGCGACCGGCAAGCCCGCACCACCCTGACCGTCAGCGGCGTAGCCTTGCAGCGAGGCGTCACCGGCATGGGCGGCAACGACGGGGTGCTGGTTGATCTGGCTTACGCCCGAAACTGGCTGGAACTGGATAAGCTGGCCGAGCGGCTGGTGGTCGTTTTTGACGAAAGCGTCTACAACAACAACGACCCCCAGGCCGCAGCCTTTGAGGTGCGGGCGCTGGCCGAACAAATTCAGGCCCGGCTCGGTGAAAATTACGACTACGAGCTGCCCCGGGCCACCATCCTCAGCGATACTTTTGAGGCCTTCATCTTTTTCCAGGCCCTGGTTTCAATTTACGGTATTCTGTCGCTCAGCGTGGTGGGGTTGCTGGTGCGGACCATGGTGATGACCAATATTCGGGAGCAAACCCGAGACCTGGCCCTGTTCCGTATTTTGGGCGCGGCCCGGAGTTATCTGTTCCGGCTGGTCTCCGCCGAAATCGCGGTGATGGGCATAACCGGCATCGGCCTGGGCGCGGTGTTGGGTGTTTTGCTGAACAACCTGGTGATTGTGCCGTTTATTGCCGACCAGGCCAGCGTACCCGTGGCCGATATTCCGCCGGTGTCGCTCAAGGCCTTGCTGCTATCGGTTGCTACCGCCGGCGTGGTGCTGACCATCAGCGCCTACGCCCCGGCCCGCCGCGCCGCCGGCACCAAAATTATGTATGCCATCAATCCCGGCATCGCCGAAGGGTTGGGGCTGGACGACCTGGCCAAACTGCGAGAACGGCACATCAACGTTAAAATATTCTGGAGCGGGTTGATTACCCTGTTCTACCCCTCGCTGATATTTTTTGTCTTTCCGCTGGCCTTCAGCTTTGGGGTGCTGTGGCTGCAAGCCAGCCTTATTTTTGGCTCGCTGCTGCTGCTGATTGTGGGTACCTCGCTGCTGTTCTTTCCGATTACCCTGCCAATGGAGCGGCTGCTCATCGGCCTGGTGGAACTGGTGACCCACAAAGTAGGCTATTTTGCCCGGCGTAACATCATCCGGGGCCAAAACCGCAACACGCTCATCAGCCTGATGATTGTCATCAGCGCCACCCTGCCCACATTCTTCGCCACTACATTGGCCATCGAGCGGGCCAACACCCCCACCGACATTCGCCAAAACAACGGCACCCCGTTGACCATTCGCAAATCCGGCACGGTAGTGGTGCAGCAACACCCCGGCCCGCCCCAACAAAATACCGTTCCCGCCGAAGTGAAAAATCGCCTGGACCGTGACCTGCTGGCCACTCTGCGGGCAGGCGGCACGCTTGGCCCCAACGTGGCCGTGACCTACCGCTTTGATACCTCGGTGCGGGATGATGTGGGCCTGCGCGATGTGGGGGTGCGGGTTTACGGCCTGGACGGCAATCTGGCAAACATCACCTACCCGGAAGGCATCGAATGGATTGCCGGCGGACCGGCGGCCGTTGATGAACTGCAAGCCGACCCCAACGCCATCATCGTCAGCCAGGGATTATCAGAATATTTTGAGCGAGGCGTGGGCGATACCCTGCGGCTCAAAGGCGAAGGGCTGGACCACGAACGGATTGTCCGTATTGTGGGCGTGCTGGGCCGCTTTTCCGGGTTTAATGAATTTACCTCTAAGCGCACCAATGCCGAAGACGGTCGCACTGCCATGTTTTTGAATGAAATCGCCTTTCGAGAACTGACCCGCGATCCGCTGGACGGCCCCTACGATCCAACTTATCCCATATTTGAACAGCTAAAAGCCGCACCCAATCAGCGCACCAACCTGCTTAACTTGCCCGAAGAGGCCCGCGAGGCGGCCATCTGGCAGGTTTCGTCGGCGCTGCGCAAGGCCTACAGCCTCACCGAAAATGTTAGCGTCCGGGCCACGCCGGAAGACATCGAAACCGCCGAAGACAGCGCGCGCCAGGTGCAGGTGGTTATTCTGGTACTGACCTCACTCAGTTTTGTGTTGGCTATTTTTGGAGTGTTTGTGGTGACGTATATTTCGGTGTACACGCGCCGCAGCGAAATTGCCATGCTCAAGGCCATGGGCGACTCAAACCGGCATCTGTTCGGCATGTTCCTGAGCGAGGCAGTGGTGATGACCCTCAGCGCCACCCTGACCGGCATTGTGGCCGGGGTGTTACTGGGCTATATTTTCCGCTATTCCAGCTCGTTTCGCAGCGAAACGCCGACCGTGGCCGCTTTTGATACCGTCACTACCGGCTATATGCTGGGGCTGATGCTGCTGGCCGCCCTGGTCAGTACCATGTTTGCCACGTGGAACTACCTGCGCCGGAAGGCCATCGAAATTATCAGGATGATCTGACGCCGTTATCCAGAACCTGCCTGATTGTTTGCAGCAACGCCTGGGGCGAAAAAGGTTTTTGAATAAAATTGGTGCCTTCATCCAGGACACCGTGATGCACAATGGCGTTGTCGGTATAGCCGGACATATACAAAATTTCGATATCCGGTTGTAGGGACAGGGCTTGATCGGCCAGGAACCGGCCACTGAGGCCGGGCATCACTACGTCGGTCAGCAGCAAATCAACCGGCTTCTGCTGGAGCAGAGACAACGCTTCCTCACTATCAAGCGCCTGTAAAACAGTGTAGCCGTATTTTTCCAGCACAATCGAAACCAACTCCCGCACCGCCTCTTCGTCTTCCACCACCAGCACTGTTTCCGTGCCCTGCTGCATCATTTCAGCTTGGGTAGATTGTGCGGCCTCTGATGATTCAGTTGATTCTATCGCCCTGAAATAGATCTTAAAAGTTGTTCCCTGCCCCGGCTCGCTGTACACGTAAATACTGCCGCCACTCTGCTTGACAATACCGTACACCGTCGCCAGGCCCAATCCGGTGCCCTTGCCCACTTCTTTGGTGGTAAAAAACGGATCAAAGATACGGACCAATGTTTCCCGATCCATCCCCTGCCCATTATCAGAGATAGCAAGCATCACGTGCATGCCAACTTCTGCATCGGCATGGTTCTGGGCATAGGTTTCATCCAGGTAGACATTTTTTGTTTCCAGCGTCAATTTTCCACCGGCAGGCATGGCGTCGCGGGCATTGACTGCCAGGTTTAAAACCACCTGTTCCAGCTGGCTGGGGTCGGCCATAATAAATCGCAGATCCGGGCTGTACACCGAGACCAGGCCAATATCCTCTCCGATGAGCCGGCGTAACATTTTTTCCATCTCGGCCAGGAGCTGGTTCAGATTTAACACCTGCGGCTGTAAAATCTGTTTGCGACTGAAAGCCAAAAGCTGGCGGGTGAGCGACTGGGCCCGCTCGCCGGCCTGTTGGATCTGCTGCAACTCGTTAAAACCATAATCATTTCTTGAGAGCCGGTTTAAAACCAGTTCACTATAACCGTTGATGACGGTCAGTAGATTGTTGAAATCGTGGGCTATTCCCCCGGCCAAATGGCCAATAGCCTCCATTCTCTGGGCCTGCCGTAACTGCTGTTCCAGCTTTTTGCGGTCGGTAACATCTTTGACAAATCCCAAAAAGCGGGTATCGGACAATCTTACCCCGTCAACGGTCCAATAGCCGCGGGAGCCGTCTTTTCTCAAAAACTCGATCGGGGTGTCGCCGGCTACAGAGCCGGTTTTGACGACCGTTTCAAAATGTTTGATGGCCTTTGCCTGTTCTTCCGGGGGAATCATATCAATGATACCCTTACCCACCAATTCTTCTTTGGGATAACCGGTAATACGACAGGCCGCCGGATTCACATCAATGTATTGGCCCTGCTCATTGGCCACAAAAATACCATCAGGGGCGTGGTCAACATAACTGCGAAATTTTTGTTCGCTCCGGCGCAACGACTCTTCAGCCTGTTTTTGGTCGGTAATATCCATGGCAATGACCTGAAAGGCAGACTGCCCCTTAAAAAGAAATGGAGCGACGGTGACTTCAACCGGCGCCACCGTACCATCCAACCGCACATACCGGTCTTCAGCCGGATAAAGGTCGGTTTGCCCGGCCAACATACCCTGCATCCGGGCAATTGACTGAGACCGGGTATCGGGGTGAATAATTTTTTCGATAGGCATGCCGACTAATTGTCCGGTATCATTGGCCCCCAATAATTTAACCGCGGCCTCATTGGCAAAAACAAGTTTACCGTCTTGATGGATACCAATAGCATACGGCGATGTTTCCACCAACAGCCGATACCGTTCCTCGCTTTCCTGCAAAAGCACTTCTGCCCGTTTACGGTCGGTAATATCCAGCACAATGGCTTGGTTAGCCGGGCGGCCCCGATAAGTAAAAGGGATGACGGTCACTTCGACCGGTACGGTTGAGCCATCTTGCCGGTAGTAAACATCCTCTACTGGGTAAAGACCGGTTTCGCCGGCCATCAACCGCCTGATGCGATCACGCAGGGCGTCCATCCGGTCGGGAGGAATAGCGTCGAAAATAGAACGGCCCATGAGCTGCTGCGGCGTTTCAACCCCCAGCAGTTGGGCCATGGCTTGGTTAGAAAACACCACCTTTTCATCCTGATGAATAGTGATGCAGTAGGGCGACGTTTCGATCAGCCGCCAATATTTTTCTTCGCTTTCGCGCAAAGATTCCTCGGCCCGGATCCGAGCAGATACCAACCGGGCCACGACAACGCCGAACAGCAGAAAACTGACCAGCACCAGCAGTCGCACATAGACTTCATGCCCCGGTACCGCCAAAATCAGTAAATCGAGAAAACTGCCTCTATAAAAAACAGCGTAATCAATGGCAGCATCAATAATCCAGAGCACCAGACCAAGTGTGAATGAACCAAGTATAATTTTTCGTTCAAAACTCATAAGCAAGGATCCTGTTTGAAAATAGTCGAACCAACTGAACTTATGTTAATAGGCTGACGGTACGATTAGACTTAAGGCTGGCTATCAACCGGAAATTCAATTTGAAACACCGTACCGTTCTCCCGGTCCAATTCAATCGTCCCATGCAACTGCGACACCAGCGCATTAACGATCTTAAATCCAAATGACGTACTACGTCTAAAATCAATATCTTCAGGAAACCCGATACCGTTATCAGCCACAGACAGTGAAACCTGATCTTTGGATGATTCCACACGGACCAATACCTTGCCGGGCTGTATTCTGTTATTCCGGGGAAAAGCGTGTTTCAACGCGTTTGAGATCAGTTCATTTAAGATGAGGCCGCACGGCACCGCGGTATTGATGTCGAGCCGGATATGCCCGGCCTTAAGGTCCAGTTCGATGCCCCGACCGGCGGCCTGATAACTTCGAAATAGTTGAACACTCAAATCGTTGATATACTCGGCCAGGTCAATAGAGGCCAGGTTTTCCGAACGATATAACTTTTCGTGAATGAGCGCCATGGAGTGAATCCGTTGATGGCTCTCTTTAAAAATTTCGCGCACTTCCGGAGCTGACACATGGGCGGATTGTAGGGTTAACATGCTGGAAATGACCTGCAAGTTATTCTTAACTCGATGATGAATCTCCTGCAGCAAAACCTCTTTTTCTTTGAGGGAGGCCTTTACCTGTGCTTCAGTTTGCTTCTGTTGGGTGATGTCTACCATCGCCACCAACGCGCCGGTATAGTCGTCTCCGTCAAATATCGGGCTGCCGCTGACCATCACCGGTACCAGTTCATCTGTTTTACTCCGCAAACTCATTTCATATCGAGAGGCAATACCTTGCCTGCGTTTGGCTGATTCCTGATGCACTACGGCGTGGTCAGCTTCAGGAACGATCAGAGTCCAATGCTTACCGATTAGTTCTTCCGGGGCATACCCCAGTAAGTTTTCTACTTCGGCATTGGCAAAGGTAATCTGGCCCTCTGCCCCCTCCAATAAGATAACCTCAGTCACGCCCTGTACAATACTCTCATTAAACCGTTTTAGGGCGGCAGTTTCCTGATAAAGCCGGTTCTTTTCCAAAGTCACAGCCAGTTGGTTAGCAAAAATCGCCAACGTTGGCACATCTTCCCGAGTCAGGCTGTTGCCCCACACTGTCAGAATACCGGTAATGTGTTGTTCTACCTGCAAGGGCAAAAAAATCATGGTGGTCTGAGTGCCGGCGCCCACCATATCTACAATAGGGTGTAAAACGGGCAAGGGAACGTTTGGAAAAATATCAGAGACAGCCTCGGCGGGGTTGGTGACACACACCCCCCGTCCGTTTTTGATTTCGTCCCAACTGGGCCACTGCTCCAGCGAAAGCCGAAAACTATCAAAGGTTACACCCGCCATTTTCTCCGCAACACGCATCACTTTCGGATCAATAGATACATAACGGGCAACCAATTGACCAACCTCAGGCTTATGAACAACAAAAAAATAGTGCAGATCGAGTTTTTTTAATTCATCATCCAATGTTGTCAAAATCTGGTCCAGGTCGGCGCTCATCCCCACTCTGGCCGCAATCTGGCTCAGGGCCGATAGAAAGGTGTTGGTCCGGGTCAAATTGGCAGTCCGCTCGGTTACTATCTCTTCCAAATGACTGCTTTGGTCCTTTAATTTTGCGGTCAAATCGCGCTCTCGATGCAGCGAGGTATACAGCGTTTTGGTGGCTATTCGGCCAAAAAATGCCAGGGCAATGAGTCCTATCCCCATCCCGGACAGGTCCATCAACCATGCGTCTTCGGGGCGCATAACGCCCGGCAATTTGTTCATAACTTGAGCGTAGCCGCATAAACCGTAGGCTATCACAATTAACAGCACACACAGAAAGGCAGCTTTCATCCCCAACAAAACAGCCGCCATCATTGCCACAATAGCAAACCCCAATATATTGGGATGTCCAATGCCGGAGAAAACTGTTATCATCAAAATGGTCAAGAACAGCGTGCCGATTGTCAAATAGGCACTGCTCAATATTTGTTGTTGTCGGGAAAGCCGGTAGGCCAACAGAAAAATCAGCAACAGAGCCAGCCCCCCGATTACCGCAGAAAACGCAACCGTCCCGACCACCCATAGCACAATTGTCAGAAACTCGAAAAAAATACTGGTTCCAATCAGAATTACCAGCATTGTATTTAATAGACTTTCCCGATAAGCCAGGTCTGGATCTGATGAAAGCGGAGTGATAAAATTCTCTACCCGGTTACGCATACCTGATCTCCATGATTGTAGTACGAAAGGCTGTGGGGATCACCCTCACTTGCCCATGTTATCTCCATGATAACAGATAGAGACAATCAGACAAGTCAGCAAAACGAAAGTATTAGATTTGCCGGTGGTAAAACAGGGGAAAGAGTTTTAGTGGGGCTGGATGGTCATCAGCACGCCGGGACGCGGCTCCACGGTAACGCCCATGTGCAAATGCACGTCCGGCTGGATGAGGGTAAAGGTGAACTGCTGCAGAAATCGGGCCAAAATAACCTTGGCCTCAACCCGGGCAAAGGCCGCGCCCAAACAGGTGCGGGGGCCGCCGCCAAACGGCACAAAGGCATAAGGGGTGTACTGTCGGCGGCGCTCGGGGCTGAAGCGGTCGGGGTCAAACTGGTGGGGGTTGGGCCAGTAGGCCGGATGTCGATGGGTAAGGTACGGCGAATACATGACGCGCTGGCCCGCGGGCAGCCAATGGCCCTGAAACTCCAAATCTGCGGTGGGGCGGCGCAGCCCCAAATGCAGCGGCGGATAAAGGCGCAGAGTTTCGTTGATGACCTGCTCCAGATAGACCAGTTCGGGCAGGTGGGCCGCGGTGGGCGGCTGCGTGCCGAGTACCGTATCAACTTCGGCCTGGGCGCGGGCCATCACCTCGGGGTGACGCCCCAGCAGATACATAACCCAGGCCAGCAGAGCCGTGCCGGTATCATGGCCGGCAATCAGCAGCGTAAAAAGCTGGTCCCGGATGAGGTCATCATCCAGACCGGCCTCGATGAGCAACCCCGGCACATCGTCGCCGGTTTGCCCCGTGGCTCGCCGGGTGCGGATCAGGGTAAAAAGATAATCGTCCAACTGCTGCAACGCCCGGCGATAGCCCCAGCGCGGCATGGCAGGCCACAACAGCCACGGCCCCGGCCCAATGTAATTCAGGCTGCGCAATACCGCCGGGTACAAGCGGTCCATATCCGGGCCAAAATCAACGCCAAACATCGTATCGACCAGAATCAGCAGCGACACCCGCCGAATTTGATCCAGCATATCGAGGGGGTGATCCGCGGGCCAGGCCGCGGTCAGCCGGTCGGTGTGCCGGGTCATGGCCTGAATGTAGCCGGTCAGCATCCGTTTGTGAAAAGCGGGGGTCATAGCCTGACGCAGGGAAGCGTGCTGCTCGCCGTCGATGACCAGCAGCCCCTGCCGCAACAGGCGGGTGATGGGATCGCCGGGCATGCGCCACTGGAACTGCTGCCGCTGGTCAACCAGCACAAAGCGGTTGGCCGCCGGGCCAACCAGCACCGTAGCTTTAAAACCAGTCAACCCCATCTGAAACACATCTCCCAACTCCCGATGAAAAAGCTCCAGCGCGGCCAAAGGCGTGCGATGATGGCGGATGGCCTGCAACGCCTGCCAGCCAAGTTTACCGTCCGGGGCGGGTGGGTCAACAACATCAGGGTACAAGGCAGCCATAAAATGCATGGGATTACTCCAAATCGGCCAGGGTCAATCCGGCCGCTACTTTGCCCGACAGGGCAACCATCGGTACGCCGCCGCCGGGATGGGTGGTGCCGCCGGCAAAATAAAGGCGTTGAATATCCGCGGCCCGGTTGTGCGGACGGCGAAAGGCCGTCCAGCGACTGTTTGACGATAGGCCATACAGCGCCCCGCCCCAGGCTCCGCTGTGCCGGGCCAAATCAAGCGGAGTCAGGGCGCGTTCCACCTCAATGTGATGGCGCAGGTCGTAACCAAACTCAGCCAGACGAGCCAGCACCCGGTCCCGGTACCCTTCGGCCTCAACCGTCCAATCGAAATCCGGCCCCGCAGCCGGGGCATTAACCAGCACAAACCAGTTTTCGTGGCCGGGCGGGGCGTGGTCGGCATCGGTTTTGGCGGTGATGGCGGCGTAAATGGTCGGTTCATCGGGAGGACGGCCCTGCCCAAAAATCTGGTCGAACTCGCGACGGTAGTCGCCGGAAAAGAAAATATTGTGATGGGCCATTTCCGGGTGGCTTTTTTTGACGCCCAACAGCAAAATAAAGCCGGAACAGGACGGCTCTTGGCGGGTCAAGCGGGCCAGCCGCTCCGAGGCGACCGGCGGCGGCAACAACTTTTGGTAAACGGTGGTGACATCCACATTGGCGATAACCGCCTGGGCCGGCACACCCCGCCCATCGGCCAGCACCACTCCCTGCGCAACGCCATCCACCACGGCAATTTCCCGCACCGGGCTGTTGGCGTGGATTTCTACCCCCAATTCGGCCGCAATCTGCGCCAGACTCTGGGCAATGGTATAAACGCCGCCGCGGGGATACCACACCCCGCCGGTCAGTTCCACGTGGGCAATGACATTGAGCGTGGCCGGAGCCAAATAGGGGCTGGCACCGACGTAAGTGGCAAAACGGCCCAGCAACTGCCGCAAATGGGGCGAGCGCACAAAACTGCGAATGGCCTGGTCCATGCTGCGCCAACCGTCAACCCGCAGTGCATCCCGCGGGGAAACGCGGCTGAAGCTGCGCCAGGTAGGCGGCTGGTCGTAAATAAAGGTGGGGCCGGTAATGCGATGCAGTCGGGCCGCGTAGGCCAGATAAGCCAGGTAGCCTTCCACGTCCCGCTCATCCAGCGCGGCCAGTTGAGCCGCCATCCGGGACAAATCGCGGGTGGCATCCAGCCTGACTCCATCGGGGTAAAAATAGCGGGTCAGCGGCTCCACCGGCGCCAGAGTCAGATAATCATCCAGGCGACGATTGGCCACGGTGAACAATTCATCAAAAACGTGCCGCATGGTGATGACGGAAGGGCCGGTGTCCCAATGATAACCGGCCTGGGCGTAGCGGCTCATCTTGCCGCCGACCGCGGCATTTTGCTCAAACATGATGACTCTCTGACCGGCCGCGGCCAGTCGAATGGCCGCGCTCAGGCCGCCGATACCAGTACCTATAATGACGATGGGTGGATGTGTTTTTACTTGTCGATTGAAACATAGACATACATTTGCATTTATTGGTATTTTGTAGTACATTTGTTCTATGAAGTTGAGCGAATACGCAAGAAAAGTAGGCGTCCATTACCATACCGCCT
>Ga0180430_10002241_pt1 | contig 17712 bp, 14 predicted proteins | sample SS_ome_9_FD_132999 | JGI IMG/M metagenome (GOLD analysis project Ga0180430, IMG submission 132999) | Hypersaline lake sediment archaeal communities from the Salton Sea, California, USA - SS_1_S_2 metaG | ecosystem: Environmental > Aquatic > Non-marine Saline and Alkaline > Hypersaline >... | reverse complement strand
GTAGTATTCGCCGTCTCCTCCACCCCCGTCGTGGCGAAGCCCGAGCTGGTGCCCCACTTCGTGGCTTCCCGTCTCCCCGGCCGATTTCGTCCCGCTGTTGTAGACCCAGCACATGTAGTTGACCGAGGATCCGAACGAATTGAGGTAGGCGACCCCTCCCGCACTCGGAGCGGCATCTTTCGTCGGCGTAAAAATCGCCATGCACCGCCGCGAGGTCGCTGCATTGTCGAACACAGCCCGGTCGGTCGTCACGTTGACATCCCACGGAAGAAAGTCCTCCGCCATGTTCTCCCAGATCTCGTCGATGCGGTCGGGGTGACGGTAGGGTTGGGCGTCGATCCGGTCGCCCCCCTTCCAACTCGTGTTCTCCACGACCTCGCCGTCGAAGTCGAGGTAGATGACATACGAAGACGACGGGCGACTGTTGAAAATCGGAATGTTCGCCTGCGCATCGGCCCCAACCGGATCGTCCGTCCCGTCGGCGGGCTCCTCGTCCATCCCCAGCAACACATTGCCGCCGTCATCGCCGTTCCGCACACAAACGATATTCCCCGCCTGGGTTCGCTCCACCGTCACGACATCGCCGTCGGCAACCGAGACGAGGAACCCGACACCGTTGCCGTCCTGGAGCAGGTGCCCCGTGGGACGACCCGTCTCGTCGAACACCAGTGACATCATCGTCGACTCGTCGTAATCGACCAACTCGGCATTGAAGGCGTGGCCTCCCGTCTCGTGCAGGTGATTCGTCTTGACGATCGCCTCTGCAGGTGGATCGAGCGGGAGCATGACGCGTTCTCCCTCCTGCGCGTCGAGGAGACGCTGCCACTCATCGAGATTCGACTGAGACTTTCCGAGCCTGACCAGGTTGGGAAAACGGGGAGCCCGGTCCCGGCCATTCCCCCCCTCGTTCCTCGAAGCATCGTCCTGCGTCTCCACGGTAACGGCCTGTTCGCCGGGAGCCTCGCCATGGGAACTCTGCTCCGGATTTCCTCCCGGTTCCTCTTCGGGGGCCCGATGTGCTTCCGTCGCGGCAAGTCGCTCCTCTGCCCCGGCATCGGGCAGGCGAGCCGTGCGGGAATCTTCGGTGGCTTCCGGGATCGAGGCATTTCGCTGCGACTCGGAATAGATGACGAGAACGAGAACGCCCAAACAGGCGAACGCAGCTATCAGGACGGGGGGTGAGCGGCGTTTCATGGCGGGACGGGGACTTTCAATAGCAGGCTCGAGCCCTCCTGAGCAATCCCGCTGGAAAGGCCATAGCGCAAACGCGTAGACAGCCTGAACCCACCCCCCACCCCTTGTCCACCAAAACACGGTGAAAAGTTCAGGAAACTAATGTATATGAACGGAATTCGGGCGCTTTCCTTCGAGTTATTGCAAAACCTTGCAGTATCGCCTTGTCAGGGCGTTCTTTTTCGCGAGTCAGATCCTTCCGTTTCATCTCCACGCAGGGATCGAAACAGAGAGCCTCCTTCCCCGCTCACCTCTCCTGTGCTTGCAGATACTCGATGCGGCGTCCGAATTCCCCTTCCTTTACCCGCAACGTGAGATCGGAAACGCGGAACGGATAGGCGATCTCGGCATGGTCGTGAAAGTAGACCGCCGACTGGAGACCGAGGAGAACGACCAGGGGATCGTTCGTCTCCTCGACGGTCGAGCGGAGGGTCGGACGCGGATCGCGTTGTCCGATGATGCCGAGAAATTCCGCCGCGCGAATCCGCACCACGGGATCGGGATCATCGATCAGGGGAACAAGCGCGCCGACCAGTTCCCCGGCCTCTTTTCCGAAACACGCGCAAACCGTCGCGGCCCATTGCCTCACGACGGGATCCGTGGAACGGAGCGCCTCGACCAGTTTGCCCCTGGCTTCGGGAAACGGCAGCACGGCCAGGTCGGCCGTCTCGATGGCCCGGGCGATGCGTTCCCGATTCTTCCGCCCGAACGCCACCGGATCGTTCATCGCCTCGGCCACGAGGACGTTTTCAGGAAGGAAGCTCAGGTCGGGCATCTCTCTCAATCGCGCCTGCAGGGACGCCCGGAGTGCGAGCAGGGTTTCCCGGTGCTCGTCCGAGTCGGCCAGGTTCGTGGTCTCGTGGGGATCGGCAGCGAGGTCGTAGAGTGCCTCTGCCGGCTTCGGCTCGAAGAAGGCACGCTGTTCGGAGCCGAGTTTGCCGTCCCGAAAAAGGTCGCGCCACTCCGCGTAGGCCAGCATGCGATAGCGGTAGTTGTTCCGCAGGCCATCGGGATAGTAGCCCTGGTAGTTGCGTATATACTTGAGGGTACCGACGCGAATCGCTCGAACGAGATCGTATTTCTCGTCGAAGCGATCGGCGAACGACAGCGCGGTGTCTCGTCGTGCGACTTCGTTGGCCGCCACCCCTTGCCCGAGGAAAGGACGACCGTCCATCTGCTCCGGCACATCGACCCCCGCGAGGCGAAGCACCGTCGGTCCGAAGTCGGAAAACGACACGAATCCGCTCACGTCGCTCCCCCTTTCCCCGTCGACGAGGTGTTTCCATTTCTCCGGCACTCTCACGACGAGCGGGACGTGCACTCCGGACTCGTAGATATACCCCTTGCTCCGGGGAAGCACGCCACCATGATCCCCGAAGAAGAAAACGAAGGTGTCTTCGAGGAGTCCATCCTCCTCCAGCATCGCCACCGTTTCGCCGACGATATCATCGATTGTGTGAATGTTATCCAGGTATCGGGCATAGGTGTAGCGAAAGAGCGGGGTGTCGGGAAAGTAGGGCGGCAGTTTCACCTGGGCCGGATCGTGTTCCGTCGGCTTCGTTTTGAAATCCTCGACAGAGAAATGAAGACTGCTCTCATGGGACTGGGAGTGCGACTGCATGTGGAAGAACGGCATCTCGTCGTCGGGACGATTTCTCCAGTGCGCCTTTCCCGACGACTCGTCCCAGACCCCCTTGCCCTCGACCGCGTTGTAGTCCTTTTTCCGGTTGTTGCTGGTGTAGTAACCCGCTTGCCGGAGATACCAGGGAAAGAGGCGCAGCCCCTCGCTCAATTCCGCCATCTTCGCCCGCCGGTGATACTGTGTCCCGATGCGAGGGGCATGGCACCCCGTCGCCAGGGTCGTCCGCGCGACCGAGCAGACCGGTGATTCGGAGAAGGCGTGCCGATACACGATACCCGACGAGGCCAGGTCTGCGATGTGCGGGGTCTCCGCCCCCGCCTCGTCAAACAAGTGGAAGTAGTGCTTCGAGCAATCCTCGGCGACGATCCAGACGACGTTCGGGCGGTCGCCCGCCCATACCGTTCCCGCGAAAAGAAGGCCAAAGACGAGCCGGAGAGTCCACTTCATAGGCGACCCTGCGTTGTATTCCTCGAAATTTCAAGCGGTCGCGGCAGCGACGCCTCTCGGTTTCGCATATCCCGGACGCAAATTTCCCATCCAACGCACGAGCGCTACTCACTTCACCCCCATAATGACTACAAACCTAATTTTGCATGATTTTTATTGAATTTGGAGACAGTTGTGTTTAATCTTGCGCCCCAAGTTCCCCCGAGCTTGAGGATACTGGAAGGCCCGGAGCCTCAGTCAGTTATTCTCAGAGTGTTTTTTGCGACCACGAGAATAAAGCCCCTTCCCCTGACAAGCGGGAAGGGGCTTTTTCTTTTTCCGCCCAGTCCGTCGGAAAACGGACGATGGGAGCAAGGTCGCACCTCTCTCCCGCTTTTCACGACCATCACCCAGACCGCACCCTCGCGATCCGCGAATTGCCCTCTCCCGGCACATTTCCCTCGCGCCCGGGCTCCGCTCCACGCATGCTCTCCCGTGAGGATGACGACTCCACCTCCCCTGCCCTCCTCTCGCCCCTCTCGCTCCTCTCTCGACCACAATCGAATCGAGGCCCTCGACGTGATTCGTGGCGTCGCCGTCTGCGGACTCGCTCCGATGAATATCATCGACTTCGCCCCGGCCGGTGACTGGTACTTTTCCCCGGCCGGTTTTTCCTCGACGGAACGCGTCCTGTGGATCGCTCTCATGGTTTTGGCCGGGGGCAAGTTCATGGCCCTCTTCTCCATGCTCTTCGGCGCGGGCCTCGTCCTGCAGTCGGAGCGAGCCGAAGCAGCGGGCCGGTCCCCGATTCCCCACGTGCTCAGCCGCCTTGGGTGGCTTCTCGTCTTCGGACTCGCCCACGCCTACCTGATCTGGCACTACGACATCCTCGTGGCCTACGCCCTGACGGGGCTCATCGTTTTCTGGCTCCGCAAAATGCCCCCGATTCTCCAACTATCGGTGGGTTCGATGTTGATCGGAGTGATCGGATTCTTTTTTTTTCGCGGGAGGTCTGATACTCGTCGCGGTCGGCTACGAGAGAGGGACATGGTCAGAGTGGGACACAGCGATCGACGAGGAGGCTCTCGCCCATCTCGAAGCGTTTCGCGGAAACTGGTTCGAACAGTTGCCGGCGCGTGCCTTCAATGCCGCCTTGAACCAGTTCTTCGGCATCCCTTTCCTGCTCTTCTGGTTGGCCGGCGGACTCATGCTGTTCGGCATGGCGCTGTATCGCACGGGAATTCTCCGGGGAACGTGGAAGCGGGGCCGCCTCCTCACGCTCGGGCTCGTGGTCCTCGTTTCCGGTCTCGGTCTCAGTGCGCTGGGCCTGATCTTTCTCCTCGGCACAAACGGTGACCCCGGGCCGATTCTCTTGCATTGCCTCTGGTTCGTCGTCGCCACGCCACTCCTCGCCGTGGCCTATGCCATCCTCCTCGCGGCCTGGTGCGAGAGCGGCAAGCCGGGCTTCCCGCGTCGCATCTTCGCCGCGGCCGGACGGATGGCCTTTTCGAATTACATCGGGCAGTCGGTTCTCTTCGGGTTGATCTTCTACGGACACGGACTCGGGTTGAAGGGCGAACTTTCCTTTGCCCAGACTCTTGCCATCGTTCCTGGCGTCTGGGCTTTCCAGCTGACATTCTCCGTGTTCTGGCTGCGCCATTTCCGCCAGGGCCCACTCGAGTGGTTCTGGCGGAGCCTGATCGAATGCAGACCGCTCCCGATCAGGAGGGCACCAACACCGGGGTGAACGCGTATCCCTGGAAGCCGGGTGGTCCGGCGCTCTCCTTCCCATGATCGACGTCACCTGCCCCGGCGATCCCTACCTGCCCGAGGCGGGACTCTGGCTCGATCCTCATCGCCCCCGCCCCCTGGCCTTCGTCTCCCACGCCCACGCGGATCACTTCTCTCCCCACGAAGTTGTGATCGCATCCGAGGGCACCGCGCACCTGATCGCGGATCGCTATTCGTCGCGAGTCGGATCCGTCGTCGCCCTGCCCTTCGGCGAGTGGCACGAGTGTGCCCCGGGATTCCGTCTCCGCCTGCTGCCGGCAGGTCATATTGCCGGCTCGGCGATGTGCCTCATCGAGCGCATCGACGACGGCGCCACTCTCCTGCACACCGGGGATTTCAAAACCCGCGCCTCCTTCACCTCGGAACCCTGCGAACCCGTCGAGGCCGACGCCCTGATCATGGAGACGACATTCGGCATCCCGAAGTTCCGGTTTCCGCCCCGCGACAACGTGGTTGCCCGGATGGCTGTCTTCGCATCCGATGCCCTCGAGGAGAACCTGATCCCGGTCTTTCACGCCTACTCCCTCGGCAAGGCGCAGGAGATCCTCTTCGCCCTCCACCACGCAAATCCCGCCTTTGCCTTCCACCTGCATTCCTCGGTGGCGAAGATGACGCGATCGGTCGCAGAACTGGGTGTCTCGTTCCCGAAGTTCGACGAATTCGATCCGAAGGAAAGGGATCCCGCCGGGCATGTCGTGATCATCCCTCCCGCGTCCGGCCGCGGGCAGGCACTCCGCAAGCTGAAGAAACGGGTGCGCAGCGCCATGGTATCGGGCTGGGGCATCGATGCAGGCGCCCGTTTTCGCTACCAGGTCGACGAAGTCTTTCCCCTCTCGGATCACGCCGACTACGACGATCTCCTCTCCTTCGTGGAGAAAGTGAATCCGAAGGTCGTCCACACGATCCACGGATACACCCGGGAGTTCGCCCAGGATCTCCGTCGCAGGGGCATCGAGGCGTGGCCCCTGCAACCGGTCACCCAGCTCGAACTCGACCTGGAGAGAGCCACCCTGGACACGCCGGCGAGCGAGGCCGGGGAATCGACGGAGTCCGAGTCGCCTCCGGATCCCGAACACGGATTCGGACGCTTCGACGTCGTGTGCCGTGAGGTGGGAGCCTCCGCCGGCAAATTGCGCAAGCAGGAGATTCTCGCAGCCTACCTCCGGGATCTCGACGGTGGCCACCTCGCGACAGCAGTCGCCTTCCTCGCCGGTCGTCCCTTTCCCCGGCAGGATGGTCCCCGTGCCGCCCAGGCCGGATGGGCGGTAATTCGCCGCGCGTTGCTCGAAGTCACCGGTCTGAGCGAGGGAGAATACCGACGCATCTCTACATCCCAGGCCGATGCCTCGCGCACGGCCCACCTGCTCCTCCACGGCCGGACCGAACCTCGCCCCCACACCCTGGAGGAAATACGCTCTGCTATTCTCGACGTCGCCGAGGCCACGGGGCCGGCCCCAAAAATCGAACGACTCTCCACGCTCCTGCGAGAAATGCACCACTCCGAGGGAGCTCGCGTCGTCGGCATCCTTACCGGTGACCTCCGCATCGGCCTGCAGGAGGGATTGCTCGAGGAGGCGGTCGCGCTCGCCTTCGATCGTCTGCCGAAGGAAGTCCGCGAGGCTCACATGCTGCTCGGGGATCTCGGCGAGACGGCCCAATTGGCGCGCGAAGACAGGCTTGGGGAAGCCGGGGTGACGTGGTTCACACCCCTGAAGGTCATGCTCGCGAGCCCTTCCGAATCCGCCACCGAGATCGCCGACCGCCTTGGCGATTCCGGCGAGGGGATCTGGCTCGAGGACAAGTTCGACGGGATCCGGGCGCAGATCCACCGGCGGGGAGAACGCGTCGAGATCTACTCGCGCGACCTTCGGCCCCTGACGGTGGAGTTCCCCGAATTGATCGCCCCCGCCCGATCTCTCGAACACGACGTCATCCTCGATGGCGAGATCATCGCCTTTGCCGACGGAAAGAAGCTCACCTTCTTCGATCTCCAGAAACGCCTCGGCCGACGCGACCAGGGCGACCTCTTCTTCGGGGAAGCGATCCCCGTCCGTTTCATCGCCTTCGACCTGCTTGCGATCGATGGGGAGAGCCTGCTCGAACGGCCGCTCTGCGAGCGGCGCGCCCGGCTGGAAAGGATTGCGTTTCATGCCCCCTTTTCCCGGTGTGAGCTATACCGGGCCGATTCCCCCGAAGCGATCGACGAGGCCTTCAACGCCGCGCGACGTCGCGACAACGAGGGGCTGATCGCCAAGGATCCCGCGAGCCCCTACACCCCCGGCCGGCGCGGGAAGTCCTGGCTCAAGCTGAAGAAGGCGATGCCCACCCTGGACTGCGTCGTCGTCCGCGCCGAACAGGGTCACGGCAAGCGGGCCCACGTCCTCAGCGACTACACCTTCGCCGTGCGCGACGAAGACAGCGGGGAATTACGCGTCGTGGGCAAGGCCTACTCGGGGTTGACCGACGAGGAAATCGAGACCCTGACCGAACACTTCATCGAGAAGACGATCGAAAAGAAGCGCCGCGTTCGCATCGTCGAGCCCGATGTGGTGCTCGAGATCGCCTTCGATTCGATCCAGGCGAGCAAGCGCCACGACTCCGGGCTGGCGATGCGCTTTCCCCGCATCCACGCGATTCGGCACGACAAGACGATCGCGGATATCGACACGCTCGCCTACGCCCGGAAACTGGCGGGCGTCGCCTGATCTCAGATCGAGCGTGCCCCCTCGCTCGGCTCGGCGGACTTGCCCCGATGCGAACGCCGGTGGAAGACGACGTCGAGGATGATCTTCCCGATCACCAGCAGGATGAGAACGATCATCGGGTCGCCCGAACTGAGCTGGGTCGCGAAGGCGCCGAGCAGGATCGCGAGGTGCAGCACCACGACCCGGCCGTAGGGCGCCATCATCTTGTCGGCCAGCACACCCTCACGGAACTCCCCACTCCCGATGTAGTTCAGACCGAAGGAGACGCCGTGGCTGACGAAAAGGGCGAGGATCGCAGGCTGCAGCCCGGTATTCGCGTGCGCAGCGCCATCCGCCATCATCCCTGCCGGCCCCGCCGGCATGCCTTCGCCGAAAAGCATGAAGAGAAAGGCCCCGTGCACGAGGGTGAAAATCCCGTAGTGCACGCAGAAGAAGGGCACGAAGAAGACCTTCGAGATCCAGATCGCGGCGCCTCCCTCCCGCGGCGTGAACGACAGCATCCGTAGGACATTGTAGAAGCCGACGATCAGGTTCTCGAACCAGTAGAGAAAGACGACGTCGAACGCCGACCAACCCCACGCCAGCACCCCCACCAGGGGAACGATGTTCGCGGCGATGAGAAGGACGCTGGTGAACCGGAGTGCGTGTTTCATCGGAGAACCGAAGGACGAGCGGAGAATGCCCCCGCCCACCGCCGCCTTCAAGCACGAGTTGCACCGCTGGTGACTCCGGACCGAACACCCGGATCACATTCGGATTTTCCTGGGCCTCCCGCTGTGCTATGGAGAGGCTTCGCGCCGGTTCGAGCCGTCGCATTTCACGCTTTCCCATGAAGATTCTCGTCGTTGGAAAAGGCGGTCGCGAGCACGCGATCATCACCGCATTACACGAGTCCCCCACCGAGACCGCGATCTGGTCGTTTCCCGGGTCCGACGCCATTTTTGCGATCGCCCGGCCGGTCGAGGCGGACGGACTTCCCTCACTGATCGATTTCATGAAGCGGGAGGAGATCGATCTCTGCGTCGCCGGCGAGGAGAGCTACCTCGTCCGCGACGAGGGACTCGCCAACGCCTGCACCGCCGCCGGGATTCCCTGCTGGGGCCCCCCGAAGGAGAGCGCACAACTCGAGGCGAGCAAGGAGTTCGCCAAGCAGTTCATGGAACGCCATGCCATCCCGACGGGAGGCTACGCGGCGGTCGAGACGATCGAGGCGGCTCGCGACGCGATCGGGGGCCGCTACCCCACCGTGTTGAAGTTCGATGGTCTCGCCGCGGGCAAGGGCGTCGCGGTCTGTCCGGATGAGGCGAGCACCGAGGCGTTCCTCGACGAGGTCCTCGGACAACGCAAGTTCGGCGAGGGCCGACTGCTGGTGGAGGAATTTCTCGAGGGCCCCGAGATCTCGATCTTCGCCTCGGTCGCGGATCGCGACTACCAGGTTCTCGCCCCGGCACGCGACTACAAGAGGATCGCCGACAACGACGAGGGACCCAACACCGGAGGCATGGGCGCGGTGAGCTCGCGGGAAATGATCGACCCCGCCCTGCTCGCCACGATCGAGGAGACGATCGTGCGCCCGACCGTGGAGGGACTCGGCAGCGATGGACTTCCCTATCGAGGCTTTCTCTACTTCGGGATCATGCTGACCGCCAACGGTCCGAAGATTCTCGAATACAACTGCCGTTTCGGCGATCCCGAGGCGCAGGCGGTTCTTCCCATGATCGAGGGCGACTTCGCCCGCTACATCTTCGAGGCGGCCCGGGGTGACCTCCGGACCGACCTGATCTCCTTCGCGGAGGGATGGAGCGTCTGCCTCGTCTCCGCTTCGGCGGGCTACCCGGCCTCCTCACGGAGTGGTGATGTCATCGACGGCCTCGACCTCGTCGACGGAGCGCGCGTCTACCACGCCGGTACGCGCCGCAATGCGGAGGATCGATTCGAGACCGCCGGGGGTCGAGTGCTCGCCGTCGTTGCCCGCGGTGCGAACCGCGAGGAAGCCGTGCGCGCGGTCTATGACGAGAGCGACAAGGTGACCTTCGACGGCAGGCAACGCCGCTCCGACATCGGCACCCTGCACTTCTGAGGCGGCGGGTCACGTGCCACCACCCCGCCACCGGTAGGGGCCGGGCTCCAGGCGGCCCGTCTGTCGATTCATCCACCGCCTTCCATCCGAACGTCCACCATTCCCCGCACGACGGCGCGCCGCGGACGTCGCGCCCTACCGTTGACTCCTCCGCCGATCGACCGCCGGTAGGGGCCGGGCTCCGGACGGCCCGTCTGTCGGTTCATCCACCGCCTTCAATCCGGACGTCCACCATTCCCCACACGACGGCGCGCCGGGGACGTCGCGCCCTATCCACCACCGAGATTCCCATGGACCGCCTCCGTTCACGGTGATAAATTTCCATAATTTTCACTTTTTCGGATTACCCTCTCCGTCCGTCCGATGACCGAACCTGCCACCGAGGACTTCACCGCTCACCGCAACCGCGCGATCCGGCTTGCGGTGGTGACGTCGTTGGTCTCGAAATGCGGCACGCTCGTCCTCAGGGTGGTCTCCATTCCGATCGCGATCCGGCTGCTGGGCATGGATCTCTTCGGGATCTACGCGGCGATCACGATGATCGTCGGCCTCCTCGACCTGATGCACGTCGGGATCGGCCCGGCCCTGACCAAGGAGATTTCGCGCGCCGTCACCGCCGGTGACCGCAAGCGTGAGCGCGACGTCTTCATTACCAGCATCCTTCTCAGCGGCGGGCTCACCCTCCTCGCCACCCTCGTCTTTGCCGCGCTCCTCTTCTTCGTGCCCATACCCGTCCTCTTCGGCGAGAAATTCGCCCCCCATGCCGACGTAATGACGCGAGCCGCGTGGATCGGCCTCCTCGCGTTCTCCCTCTACTTCGCGGTGCACATCTGGCGGCACGTCAATCAGGTGCTCGTCCTCGGCATCGGCCAGGTCAAGTCCGTCGCCGCGATGATCCTGCTCGAGGGCAGCCTGACCCTCGCCGCCGGCTCCGCTGTTCTCTTCGTGACCGGTCGACTCGCGCTCGTCTACTTCACGATGGCAGCCGTGGTCATCGGGGTCACAGGTTGGGGTTTGCCCCGGCTATTCCGGGCGCGGATTGGCTGGCCGCCTCAGGATGAGGAATCTCTCGACGGAAAGGCCCCAAACTCTGCCGGTTCGGGCGAGATGAACCGCACCTGTGCCCCGGTCGCGGGATGATGGAAGCCGAGTTCCCGGGCATGTAGCATGAGGCGACCCGTTTTCACCTTTTGTCGTGAGCTCCTGCCGTAGATGGGATCTCCCAGGATCGGACACCGCAGGCTCTGCGCGCAGTGCACCCGGATCTGGTGTGTCCGTCCCGTGAAGATGCGGCAGTCGAGGCGCGCCCAGCTCTCCGGCTCCGACAATCCCTCGACGGCATACTCCGTCACCGCCGGCTTACCGGCCGGATCCTCGACCACGCTCATGCGCTGACGCTGCACGGGATGGCGTCCGATCCGGTTCTCGATGCGTCCGGTTTCCTCGGCCGGGATACCCGCTACGACAGCGGTGTAGAACTTGACCGTTTCGCGTCCCGAAAACTGCGCGACGAGCGAGGTGTAGGCGCGATCGGATTTCGCGGCCACCATCACTCCGCTCGTGTCCTTGTCGAGGCGATGGACGATCCCCGGCCGATCGGGGTCGGCGAGTCTGCTCAACTGTCCCCCGCAATGGTGGAGGAGCGCATTCACCAGGGTTCCCCCTGCATTGCCGGAACCGGGATGAACGACGAGCCCGGCCGGCTTGTCGATCAGGATGACATCCTCGTCCTCATGGAGAATCGCCAGCGGGATGTCCTCCGGCACGAGTTCGTCCGGCTCCGGATCGGGAACGGTCACCGCGATCCGATCCCCCTCGGAAAGGGCGTGCCGTCCCTTGACCAGCCGGCCGTTCACGGTCACGTGCCCGTCCCGGATCCATCCCTGTGCCGCCGAGCGCGAAACGTCGACTCCCGATCGTCCCAACGCGCCGGGGAGAAAGGCATCGAGTCGTTGACCGGCCCCGCCCGGCGGAACTTCGATGATGGCGGATTCGTTCACGGGCGAAGGGTGCGGACGCCGTGCGCCTATTCCAGCGCCGGGGTGTAGATCGGGTAGAGCTCGAAGTTCTGCCGCAGGTCGTCGACGGTCTGCCACGACTTGAGGTTCGGATAGGTCGAGAGCGGCACCAGTTCCAACGCGATCTCCGATCCGATTTCGCGCGTCGCCGCCGAGGTGGTCTTACGATTGAAGACGATTCCGTGCGCGACCCGGATCCGGTCTTTCTCGTAGTTGCCGAGACGATCCTCCAGGACCTCGTATTCAAACACTCCCAGAGCATGGGCGTAGTCGAGCTCGCTGACGTTCTCGAGAGTCGACTTGTCCACGAGCCGCAGAAGGAGATCGAGACGACGCGGAGCAGTGCGCCCGACGTCGTTGCCATTCTCCCCCATCCGGCGGAAAACAGTCTCGCGCGGCTCCGCGGGAGTCGTGAGGGGGACGGCCCGGATCAGCTTGCGCTCGGGTTTCTTCGCCGGGTTCACCTTCGCGAAACCGCTGAATGCTCCTGCCACTTTCTCGGTCCATTCCCGCGCATCCTCCGGACCGTAGTGAATCCCGTCGGTGGCCGGATAGGGATCGACGAACCGGGTGTGCAACTGGCTCTCGAAGACGCCGCCCTTGTATTCCTCGACCACCGACTTCATCAAGGAAGCCAACTCTTCCTGCAGCTCGAGCGGGTAGCGCTTCTCGTGAGAGTGGGGCGGAAGAATCCAATAGGAGGAGGCGCCCGACTCCGAGATCGAGTAGCACATCTGGTCGATCAGGGTGGTGACCTCGGCCCGGTTGGCCTCTTTCGTGCCCCGGCGGGACCGCAGCGTCGCGTAGAGATTGATCCCCGTCTGGACGATCACGATGTCGGGAGAGAAATCCTTGACCAGGTCCTCCAGCTTGGGCACGGCGCGCAGGTAGCCGAGCCGGCGCTCCATCGTCGGCGACTTTTCCCAGAATCCCACCGTGCAGGGCATCTCCTGGTAGGCCTTGAGCCAATAATAGGGGCTCGCTCCACCCGCCACCACCGTGTGGACCGTCATCCCCTGCTGCCGCATCGAGGCGTCGAGGGTCCGGCCGAATGCCCCGATGCTCAGGGAATCGCCGAGGTAGAGGACCCGAGGCTCGCCCGCCGCCCGCACGATGCCACCATCGAGCAGCAGCGTCGCCGCGATCAACCCGATGAGACTCGCCAGACGAACGTTCATTGCGGCCCTTTCGTATCTCGATTCTGCGAGCGAATCAACAATAATACGCATAATTGTGAGAATATCACGCTTGCGAGAGAAATTCGCCCCGGGGCCTCGCCTGTCCCCCTACAGCTCGATGCCGGCCGCACAGAGACGCTTGAAATCCTCCCACTCGATTTCGAGGTTCGGATCCGCCGCACGGATCGTCCGCATCGTTTCGGCGGCAATCTGCTCCCGCGCCGCCGTCAGAGCGCGGCTCACCCGGGTCTGGTCGCATTGCCACATCCGGGCGATCACCGTCTGGCTGATTCCGTGGAGATAGGAGAGCTTCAGCATCAGGAGCGTATCGGGTTCGAGACTGGCGAAGGCACTCTGGATCGCACTTCCCATGAGGTCGCAGAGATCCTCGTCGAGCAGGTCCTCCTCGAGGTCGTCCCCTTCGATGCGGTCGAACCGATCGCCGCCGCGCCCATCCTCGTCGTCGTACTCGGGCAGCTCCCCGTGAAACTTGTCGCGCCGCTTCAGGTCGAGCCAGCGGTTCCACGTGATGCGGATGAGCCAGGTCGACAGCGAGGAACGTCCCTCGAACTTCTCCAGCAGGGGACGGGTCGCCCCCTTTTTTCCCGCCCCGAAGCACTCGGCGAGGATATCCGCGACGAGATCCGCCGCCTTGGTTTTCTCCACGCCGCGCGACATGAGCACCCTCTCCAGCGTCGGCTGGTATTCGGCCTGGAAGGCTGTCACCGCCTCGACATCGCCCGCCATCGCCCGGTCCACGAGGTCGAGATCGTCGGCGTGCTTGATCGCCGGTGAGTCGGAGGCGGCAGAGTCACTCATCAAACAGAACGAAACTAAGGACAGACTCCGAGCCGAATCAATCGCGAAGACAGAAAATGCGACGCCGCCTCCCGCGACGCATCCATGGATGGATCAGATCGACATCGCGGAGAATCCCCCGTCGACGATCATCTCCGTCCCCGTGATGAAGGATCCCGCCCCGTCCGATGCGAGGAGAAGAGTGGCGCCCAACAATTCGTGCGCCTCCCCGAAACGATTCGCCGGGGTGTGCCCCATGATCGCGGCGACACGATCTTCCGTGAGGACCTTCCGATTCTGTTCCGCGGGAAAAAAGCCGGGCACCAGCGTGTTGACGCGCACACCCTGCGCCGCCCACTCCCGGGCGAGATTCTTCGAGAGATTGTGAACCGCCGCCTTGCTCGCGGAGTAGGTGAACACGCGGCTGAGCGGTCCGAGACCGGAGATCGAGCCGACGTTGATAATGGAGCCGCTCCCTCGCTCCAGCATGTGACGTCCGAACACCTGGCAACTGCGGAGAATCGCCCCGAGGTTGATGTCGAGGATGCGGGAGAATTCGTCATCCTCGATCTCGAGAAAAGGCGTCGGGGAATTGACACCCGCGCCGTTGACCAGGATGTCCACGCCGCCGGCTTGCTCGACGACCTCGGACAGCAGGCTCTCGAGGGAGGCGCGGGACGCCACATCACAGGAAGCGAAAACGGCCTTCCCCCCCGCCTCTTCGATCGCGCGCACCCGCTCGGCTCCCTTTTCCTCGCTGCGCCCCACGACGAACGTGTGAGCGCCGGCGCGGGCCAGCCCCTGCGCCATTTCCCCGCACAGGACGCCCGTTCCCCCGATCACGACGGCGCATTTCTCCTCCAATGAAAACAGTTCCCTCAGAAATTCCATGGGCGCTTTCATAGAGCGGAGGGTCCGGCAGCGCAAGAACCGTTTCCCTTCAGCCCTCCGTTCGCTCCGGTTCACGCGGCGGACTCGTCTTCATCCACCAGTTCCGGCTCGAAATCCTCGTCGAGGCCCTCTTCGATCTCCTCGCGCCATCGCCGCGAAATCCAGGGACGGACGAATCCGTAGATCAGGTAGGAAACGAAAAGCACCATCGGGACCACCTCGACGAACATCACCGCGCAGACGAGAACGATGGCCGCCGCGAAAAACCAGGGCAGGGACCGCCGAGCCCGCCAGTTCATCGCCTTGAAACTCGGATAGCGGAATTCGCTGAGCATCATGAACGAGAGCAGGAGCATCAGGGCCACGAGCAGGTAGCGCCACGGACCGATCTCCTTGTCGCCTTCGTTGAGCCAGAGGAGGAACAGGGTGATCGACGCGATCAGTCCCGCCGCCGCCGGAATCGGGAAACCGACGAACTCCCTTCGAGCCGGTTCGACCCGTCCCTCTTCGGCATACTGCGCGAGACAGTTGAATCGCGCCAACCGCATCCCGCCGCAGAGCAGGTAGATGAAGGCGATGGTCCACCCGAGCCGGTTGTCGAATCCGTCCAGCACGATGTCCATCACCATCAGGGCCGGAGCCACCCCGAAGGACACGATGTCCGCGAGCGAGTCGAATTCCCGTCCGAACATCGACTCCTGCCCCTTGATGCGAGCCAGGCGCCCATCGAGGGAATCGAAGAAACAGGCAACGAGAATGAGGATCACGGCGAGTTGAAAACTCGGAGTCCCCTCCGCCCCGCTCGTCATTCCGTGGAATATCGCCACGATCGCGCCGAATCCGCAGGCGAGATTGCCTGCCGTCATCAAGTTTGGCAGCAGGTAGACCTGCGGCGTGCTCCAGGGCCCGGGGACATGCCTCTTCATCTCCACAGGGTCCGGAATCCCGACACCGATTTCAATTTTCAAATTTTGAAAACTCGAAAGATCGTCCTTACAGTTCTCGGGATGAGCACGGCTGCGGCAGAGATCAGTGGAGAAACGACGATGCAGGAAGTCCTGGAGCGGTTTCCCGGGGCAAAGCGCAACCTCTTCGCGCGCTACCACATCGGGGGATGCCAGAGCTGCAGCTACCGGGACGACGAGACGCTCGCCGAAGTGTGTTCCCGCAATGAGGACCTTCCCGTCGATGAGGTGATCGAGCACATCCTCACCTCGCACGAAGCCGACCAGGAGATCCTCATCGAACCCGCCGAACTGAAGGAGTCCCTCTCGGCCGAGACCGCACCTCGCCTCATCGATCTCCGCACACGGGAGGAGCACGACGCGGTGAAACTGCCCGGTTCCGAACTCTACGGCAGCGACCTCCTCCAGGAGATTTTCGCCACCGAGTCGAAGGACCGCCTCATCGTCGTCTACGACCACACCGGGGATCGCGCCCTCGACGCGGCCGCCTATCTCATCGGCCATGGATTCGCGGCGACCCGCGCGCTTCGCGGCGGAATCGACGCTTACGCGCAGGAGGCAGATCCTGATGTGCCCCGCTACAAGCTCGAGTTCGAGGAATAAGCGCAGACTCAGCCGCCCCGCGGCGTAACCTCCCAAGGATTGCCATGACGCAGGAAACCGAGAACGACAAGATCCAGGAAGCCCTATCCAACCCCCGGAACATGGGAGAGATGGCGGATGCCGATTCCGTGGGAACGGTGGGAAGTCCCGACTGCGGCGACATGCTTCGAATGTGGCTCAAGTTTTCCGAGAAAGACGGACAACGCGTCATCGACAAGGCGTCCTTCCAGAGTTTCGGATGCCAGACCGCGATCGCCGTGGCCAGCGTCGCCACGGAGATGCTGAAGGGAAAATCGGTCGAGGAGGCGCGCGATCTCGACTCGACCGAACTCTCCGCTCCGCTCGGTCCCTTGCCCCCGATGAAGATCCACTGCGGACAGATGGTCGAAGGTGCCCTGCGCGCCGCTCTTGACGAGGAGTCCGCCGAAGAGACTCCTCCGGCGGAACCGCAGGGCGACACTCTTCTCACCTCGATGAACCAGGCACCGATTCAGAAAGGCACGCTCAAGGTCGTCAAGCTGGACGACTGATCCGCCCTCCCCCTCTCTCACTCTCTCGCAACGATTCCCATGGCTCACGAAGAAATCGAACTCACCCGCGACGTCGAAGCAATCCAGATTCCCAGCGGCGACACCATCTCCCTGCCCGCCGGAACGCGGGTCATGATCACCCAGGCATTGGGCGGCACCTACACGGTCGCAACCCAATCCGGACTCGCCCGGATCAAGCCGGAGAACGTCGATGCCCTCGGAATCGACCTCGACGCGGAAAAGGATAAGAAGGGGGCGGCCCAGGAGGCGGTCGACCGCGGCGACATCCAGGGGGCCGTCTGGGAACAACTCAAGCAGGTCTACGACCCCGAGATCCCCGTCAACATCGTCGATCTCGGCCTCGTCTACGACTGCCAGATCCTCGAGGAGGAGGGCCAGCGCAATGTCGAGGTCAAGATGACCCTCACGGCGCCCGGTTGCGGAATGGGCCCCACGATCGCCGCCGACGCCCAGTCCAAGATCCTCATGCTCGATGCGATCGACAATGCGCGGGTCGACCTCGTCTGGGACCCGGTCTGGAACCAGGACATGATTTCCGAGGAAGGCAAGATGAAGCTCGGGATGGTCTGAGCGAGATCGTGGGCCGGCAGATGCCGCCGCGCCGAAGCCAGGAAATTCCGCAGGGAATCTGCTGGACTACCGGATCCCCGGCACACCGCGGCCGACGACTACGGGGTTGCTCGAGACGAAAGCTGGGGATGTTTCGCCGGGCGGGCCGTCCGGAGCCCGGCTCCTACCGACGGTGATCGCCCGTTTCAGGCGGATAGGGGTAGGGACGACGCATTGATCTGCGCCGCCCCTCCCTCCGAACCGGACGTGCGGATTTCCCGC
>Ga0180430_10002240_pt1 | contig 17716 bp, 11 predicted proteins | sample SS_ome_9_FD_132999 | JGI IMG/M metagenome (GOLD analysis project Ga0180430, IMG submission 132999) | Hypersaline lake sediment archaeal communities from the Salton Sea, California, USA - SS_1_S_2 metaG | ecosystem: Environmental > Aquatic > Non-marine Saline and Alkaline > Hypersaline >... | reverse complement strand
CCAGGAATTCCTTGAGCACCAAGGCCGCGATCCTGCGCCACACGGGCACCTCCTACGAAAGCCGCTTGCGGGACTTGAGCGCCGTCAGCCCCAGAAACACCCCCGCCATGGCCAGGAGCGCCAATCCGTTGGGAACGAGGACCGGCCACACATCGCCGGCCAGAAAGACCGTCTGGAGAATGGCCACGAAGTACCGCGCGGCGATGAGATGGGTGATGGCCTGAACGACCCGGGGCATGCTGTTGATGTCGAAGATGAACCCCGAAAGGATGAAAGCGGGCAGGAAGGTGACGATGATGGCCGTCTGGGCGGCCACGAACTGGCTGCGGGCCACGGTGGAGATGAGCAGGCCCATGCCCAGGGCCGCCAGCAGAAAGAGGGCGGCCCCGGAGAACAAAACCCACGGGGAGCCCCGCAGAGGGACCTCGAAAAGCTCGAGAGTCATGACCGTGGACAGGACCATGCCCCCCATGCCCAGGAGGAAGTACGGCAGGAGCTTGCCCAGGAGGATCTCGAGCATGGTGGCGGGAGTGACCATGAGGGACTCCATGGTTCCCCGCTCCCATTCGCGGGCCATGACCAGAGCCGTGAGAAGGGCCCCGATGAGGGTCATGATGACGGCCACCAGACCGGGGGCCAGGAAGTTGCGGCTTCGCAGCTCGCCGTTGAACCAAACCCTCTGCCGCACGTCCACGGGAAGGCTCAACGCCCTCCCTTGCGAAACGGCCTCCTGCTCCAGCCACTTCATCCAAACCCCCTGCACGTACCCGGCGACCATGCGGGCCCGGTTGGCGTCCACGCCGTTGACCACTACCTGGACGGGACCGGTTTCCGCCCCCCTCCCCCCTCGCGCGAAGTCGCTCCTCAGGTGGACGATGGCGTCCGCTCGCCGGTACTTCAGGGCCTCCACCGCCCCGCGCATGTGAAGGAAGGTCGAGGGATCGAAGTAGCGGGAAGCGCGAAAGCCCGAGCAGAAGGCGGAGGCCTCCCCGCCGGGCCGCTCCACCACCAGGGCCACGGGAACGTCCTCGGCGTCCAGAGACACGCCGTAGCCGAAAAGGAGAAGCAGGATCACGGGCATGAGAAAGGCGATGGCGATGCTGCTGGGGTCCCTCAGGACCTGCAGGAATTCCTTGCGCACGAGGCTCCGCAGCCGCATGGCCCTTCCGCCCCTCGACGGCTTCGACGGTCCTTTTTCAATCTTCCCGCTTGGGCGAATCGTCTTGCTCCATGAGGCGGACGAAGGTTTGCTCCATGTCGGGACGGGGATTCTCGGGCGAGCTTTGGCTCGCCTTGATCTCCCGGGGGGTCCCCAACGCCAGGATCTCGCCGGCCGACAGGATGGCCAGACGGTCGCAGTATTCCGCTTCCTCCATGAAGTGGGTGGTGACCATGACGGTCACCCCCCCTTCGGCCAGCTCGTTGATGCGCCCCCAGAATTCCCGCCGGGCCAAGGGGTCCACCCCCGAAGTGGGCTCGTCCAGGAAAAGAATCTCGGGCTCGTGCATGAGGGCGCAGGCCATGGCCAACCGCTGCTTGTAGCCCAAAGGCAGATCGCCGCTCACGGTGTCCTTCACGGAAGCGAGGTGGAAGCGATCCAGGGCCCATTCCACCTTCGAAGCCCTGTCGGGCCCGCCCAATCCGTAAACGCCGCCGAAGAAGCTCAGGTTTTGAAGCACGCTCAAGTTCCCGTACAAGGAGAACTTCTGGGACATGTATCCGATGCGGGCCCGGGCCTTGGCGGAGGCCTTGCGAAGGTCGGCCCCCGCGACGGTGAGGGTGCCTTCGCTGGGGGGCAGCAAGCCGCACAGCATGCGGAAAGTGGTGGACTTGCCCGCCCCGTTGGCCCCCAGAAGCCCGAACACTTCCCCCCGATTCACCTGGAAAGTGACGCCTTTGACGGCGTAGAAGTCCCCGAATCTTCGTTTGACGTCCTTCACTTCGATGACGGGACCGTTGTCCGTCCGCTTCTTTCGAGCCCCGACGACCACCGAGGGACCGTCGGGGGTCTGCGGAGGCTCTCCCCCCTTCTTCAAAAGGGCCACGAACCCGTCCTCGAATCGAGGGGGAACGGCCCGGACGTCCACGTCCTCCACTCCCTTGAGCAGCGCCCGCACATCGGGGGGAGACGAATCCTTCGCCACCAGCCGAACCCCGTCCCCGTGGATGACGGCGTCCAGGACCCCGGCGGCCCCGGCCAACCGCTTTTGAATGCGGCGCTTTTTCACGCCGGGGACCGTCACCGAATAGGTCCGGCCCCGAAGATCCGACGTGAAATGCTCGGGAGGCCCGTCGCCGAGCACCTTTCCCTCGTGCAGCACGATCACCTCCTGGCACCGCTCCGCTTCGTCCAGGTAGGCGGTGCTGAGCAGCACGCTCATGGATTCCTCTTTCACCAGCCGGTACACGATGGCCCAAAGCTCGCGGCGGGAGACGGGGTCCACGCCCACCGTGGGCTCGTCCAACAAAAGCAGCTCCGGCGAGCGCACGAGGGTGCAGGCCAGCCCCAGCTTTTGCTTCATGCCTCCCGAAAGGCGTCCGGCCAAGCGGCGCGAGAACGGGCCGAGCCCCGTCATGCGCGTCAGCTCTCGGTAGCGGTCACGGCGCAGGTCCTTGGGCAGTCCCTGAAGATCGGCGTACAGGTCGAGGTTCTCCCGCACCGTCAGGTCTTCGTACAGGCCGAACCGTTGGGGCATGTACCCGATGGAAGCCTGCACCTTGCGGGGATGGCGGGAGACGTCGTATCCCGCCGTCTCCACCTCGCCCTCGTCGGGGACCAACAGTCCCGCGGCCAGGCGCATGAGGGTGGTCTTTCCCGCCCCGTCGGGACCCACGAGGCCGGTCACCAATCCGCGACGCACCCGGAGGCTCGCGCCGTCCAGAGCCTTGACGCGCCGTTGGCCCCGGCGGAAGGTCAAGCTTACTTTTTCCAACCGCAGGACGGAATCGCTCTTGTCGGAACCCACGGGGTCATTCATCCCGGCAAACGTCGGACCCGGAGCGTCCCTGCCCGCCGGGGGAATCCAGGGATATCGCCACGGTGGCCGGCATTCCCAGGCGCAGCTCGTCCTGCGGGTTGCAAACGAAGACGCGCACCTGATAGACCAGCTTGGTGCGCAGCTCGGGCGTCTCCACGGACTTGGGGGTGAATTCCGCCGTGGGGGAAACGAACCCCACCCACCCCTTGTAGAGCTTGCCGGGATAGCTGTCCGTGGTCACTTGGGCGGCCATGCCGGGCTTGATCTTCCCCAGGTCCGGCTCGGAAACGTAGGCTCGCACCCACAGAGGGTCCGTGAGCGCCAGGGTATAGACGGGCCGTTGAGGCGAGGCCATGTCCCCGGGCTCGGCGATGCGGTTCTGGACGATTCCGTCCGCCGGAGCCAGAAGCCGGGCGTCTTCGAGCTCGCGACGGGCCAAAGCCAGCTCGGCTTCGTAAGCCTCGAGGGTCGCCCGGGCCCCGGCGATCTCCTCCTTGCGGGGGCCGGCCACGGCCAGCTCCAGAGCCTCCCGTGCCTTTTTCACCCGCGCTTCCGAAGTGGCCACGGCCGCCTGGGCGTCGTCCGCCCTCTCCCGGGAAACCGCCCGGTCGGCCGAAAGGGCCAGGATTCGGCTGTTGGTGCGCCGGGCGTTTTGCAGCACGGCTTCCGCCTCCTCCAATTCCGCCCGCGCCTTGCGGATCTCCTCGGGCCGCGTGCCCGCCTCGAGCACGGCCACCGCCTGCTCCTGGGCATGGACCCTGGCCCGGGCTCGCGCCACGGCGTACTCCAATCGGGAGGCTTCCAGCTCCGCCAACAAGTCCCCCTTGGAGACCCGATCCCCTTCGCGGGCGATCATGCGCGCGATGCGCTGGCTGCCGTTGAAGGCCAGCTCCACCTGGCGAATGTCCACGTTGCCGTAAAGCACCAGCTCGTCGGCGGGATGCGGGGGCTCCCGGGAGGTCCACCACCAGAGCCCGCCTCCCGCCAAGCCCAGGACCACCGCCAAAACGACAAAACGCGCAAAGATTTTCATGGGAAATTCCGCTTCAAGAATCTGCAGGTCAAGCTCGCTCGCCAAAGCAGGCGATTTCCGGAAAAGATTCTCCCTGCGTCTGTTTTTCAAAGCGCATGGAAGCTGCTTCCACCTTATCCAACCGACCGCTCTCACCCGATTCGACCGGCGGGCGGGACGTTTTCCGGGAGGAATCGCCCGAGGCGGCACGCTTGCAAGCTTCCGGTCGATGCGCTCGCCCCCGGGCGCCCTCTTCAGCCTGCCGCAGGGCCCGTCCCCTGAAGATAGCTCCGGGCCTGCCAGTGAATGGTCGGATTGTCGCGGGAGGAGACGGCTTCGAGAACATCCTCCAGGGCCCGCGCCGTCCATTCCTTCAAGGGGGACTTCAGACGCTGCACGTGCTGGAAAGCGTTGAGCAAGCGGCTGGCCACGGTGGTGTTGACCGAAGAAAGCTCCACCACCGTGTCCGCCACCCACCGGATGCCCTCGTCCGTCCACACCTTCCGGGTGTTGACGGCCATGGGCAGGAACAAGGCCCGGCACCAGGTGGGGTGCTTGATGTCGAAGGTCTCCCGCTCCTTCTCGCGCCGGATCATCTCGAAAACGTCGTCGCCCTCGCCGCCGGCGACCACGCGCAGGTAATTGGCGTAGCCGCTCAAATGAGACGACCAAGCCTTGTAAACCTCCTCGAGGATGGCGAGGCGCTCGGGACACGACGAGCGGTTGAGGGCGACCAAGGCCCCCACCCGGTCCGTGGCCGTGGTGGCATGGCGGAAGTGATTGACGACAAGCTCGTGGCTTGAGGGGGTGTCGTCCACCGCCACGAGGTCCAAAAGCGTGTTCTTGAGCAAGCGCTCCTCCATGCCTTTTCCCGGCCTTGTTGCATCCAAGGGAGCGTAGGTCTCCAGTTGATGGAAACGGTCCACCAAAGCCTGCCGGCACCGGCGGTTGACGGCTTTCATCAGCGTGTCGCGAGCGGCCACCAGCTCCGGATACCACACGGCGTAGCGCCGGTCCATGGGCTGCTCTTCGATGCGCAGGAGGTAGGCCTGGAGAGCCGGCGACGAACGGGAGCCATCCAAAATTTCCCCCACCAGCTCCAGCCAGGATTCTCCCACGGGAGCGCCGGGGTCGTGGAGAAGGGGGATGCGCTGCCGATCCGTGAGGCGGCGCATGGCGTCCACCCGATTGAAGCCGTCGGGATCCAGGCGCGCCTGAAGGGCCAGCGTCTCCTCGGAAGCGTCTTCCAGCTCGAAGGTCCCGTAAAAGGAGCAGCCCCGGTTCAAGGAAGCGAAAGCCGGGGGCCCCGGCAGATCGTCGAAGACCAGCTCCCCTTCCTCCTCCAGCAATTCATGGACCTTTCGGGCCCCTTCCATGTCCCTTCCCCGCCGGTCCACCAGAGCGACTTCGACGGGGCAGTGGAACGGACCTCCCTCCCCCTCCCATCGTTGCCGGAAGGTCAGTCGATATTGTTGTTTTTCGGCGTCGAAAGATCCGCGAGCCGTCACCTTGGGATATCCGATGCGGTAGAGCCACTCCCTTTTGAACTGCTCCAGGGAGCGGCCGGAAATCTCCTCGAAGCAGGCGAAAAACTGGTCCGTGTTGGCGTTGCCGTGCCGGTAGCGGGAAAAATACAGGGCCTTGCCCCGTCGGAACGTCTCCTCCCCCAAGGTCAGGCGGAGCATGCGGATGACTTCGGCGGCCTTGACGTAGGTGACGCTGTCGATGAGCTCGTCGGGGTCGTTGAAGCCGTCCCGAACGATGCGCCCCAGATGTCCGCCGTCCTCGATGGCCAGCGGCCCCAGCAGGGGATGGCGAATGGAATCCACCTGATGCAGCCGGACGAAGGCGGGATCGAACATATGGGCCAGAAACCGGCGCTCCACGTCCACCGTGTAGGCTTCGTTGAGCCACACGTCGAAAGGGGTTTCCATGGTGGTTTCGCTGCCGCACTGGTTGTGCTCGAACTCGTGGACGATGACGGCGTGGGCGTACAGAAGGGAGGAATCCAGGGTGTGCTCGTCCACGAGGGCGGCGTCGGTGACGATGGTGGTGTTGCCCACGTTCTCCATCCCCCCGAAGTTGGACCGGGTCATGCAAATGGTGCGATACGCCTCCCCCGTGTATTCGTAGTCCTGGGTCCGCGCCACCCACAGGACGGCTTTCTTGAGGATCTCCAAGGGAATGCGGGCCCCTTCCTTGCGCCCCGGCGGCACCAGGTACTGCAATCGGACCCTTCGCCCCGAATCGTAAGCCACTTCGTCTTCCAGCACTTCCCAGGTCCCCGCGCAGGCGATGAACAGATAGGGGGCCATGGGAACGGGATTGCGATAGGTGATGATTTGGCGGCCGGGGTCGCCGGGCTTGGGGACGGGCTTTCCATGGGGGTTGGCCTCGAGGCTCGCGTTGCCGTTGCTGACGAGATGCGTGTAGCGGGCGTCGGCTTCCAGAGTGGTGGTCATGGTGCATTTGGCCCGGCAGTCGTCGAATATGGGCAGGATGCGCTGAAATCCCCATTGCTGGCATTGGGACATGAACTGCTGGGGGGCACCCCGAGGGGTCACGTCCTTGTAGATGCCTTCCAGGATCGTGTCCGAAGGAAAGCATTTGGTAATCGTCCGAACGGCGAGCCGCTCTCCCTCCCGGATGCGTCGGGGGAGACGCACCACGAGGCGATCGGAATCCTCGAGGTAGTCGTAGGAAAGGGGCTCCCCGGCTCCGTTTTCGAGGGATATCCATTCCACTTCGAGAATCTCCAGGTCCGCGGCGTCCAGGGTCAGGGATTCCAGGGGCTGCCGGGCCGTCATTTCCAGACGGTTGATGCCCTCCACCCGGTCGTCGAAAAAGCTCAGATAAACGTCCAGGTGATGAAGGGTGACGGGCAGCTCCTGAAAATCCTCGCGACGATATCGATATTCCGGTCGATTCATGAAAACGATCTCCTATGGCGCCGATTGCCGTTGGTTTTCGCCTTGACGGCGCTGCCGTCGTCGAGCTTGCGTCCCTTGAATTGCGATGCTCGTCGGAGCCAACGGTCGGCGGGACGGTTTCCCATGCGACGAACTTCGTTCCTGTCAAAATCCGTTACGGCGTCTCGTCGCTCCCGCCGGCAATGCTCCTCATGAGGGAGTTTTTCGTATCGAAAAGGACTCGTACAACCTGTTGCGGAAGGTTGACGAGGATATAAAATATTTGGACGGATACAGATAGTCTTCGCCCTCGTTATCGACGACTCGAAGATAATCCGATTTTGCCGCACTTTCATCGGGCAGCACTTGATAGACCATCCGCGGAGTAAGCAAATCCGGATCGTCCGTGTCAATACATATGGCAAAACATGGCATACTTTTCGACATTTCAGTTCCCGTATCTCCGATCCTCAGTCCAAGAATCTTTTGATTCTCATTTTTTTTCCAACCCCATGGGCTTCGAACCAATGGACTTCCGCCAAGCGAATCGTTCCATCCTCCAAGCGGGCTTTGGCTCTGCCTTTCAGCTTTCTCCAGCGTCCAGCGCCATATCGCCTGCGCAAAAGAGGCAAGATACGGATGCCGCCCCCCCGTGCAGATTGTTTCGATATCGGTGATCCGACTCACGATCTCGAAATGAAGCGACTTCAACCCTTCCACCCCTTTTGGCAACCGTACCCGAAAATGGAGCAGCAGGCCAGCCAGGAAAGTTCTTCCGAATCAAGACAAGAAACGACGGGAAGAGCATGAAGCGGTCCGCCAACTTTGCTGCCTTGCAATGGGGTCCCCCGCGAGGAAGGACATCGCCGTCCTCCACGCCGGCGGGGCGCGAACATCCAAATTTTCACCATTCTATTGGATAACGCCTTCGATCACAACGGTAAGCTGGAACATCTTTGCAAGGGATGGAAGCCGCCTTGCCCAACAATCCGGCCCCGGCCATGCATTGCCAGAAGCTCCCGGTTGGTCTATTATGGGAAGCGTTGTCGAAGGAGGGGACGCGAGCCGGAAACGACGGCTCCCCGTGGAAAGCCCAATGCGAGCGAGGGATGGATTCATGAAATTCGAAGGGACCGAGCGCTACTATCTCAACCCGGAGCTGAAAGGCATCGTCAACATCGCCATGGCCATGGAAAAGCCCCTTCTCCTGACGGGGGAGGCGGGAACGGGAAAAACCCAGCTGGCTTTCGAGATCGCCCGCGCCCTGGACTTGCGCATGGAGGAAGCCCGCTGCAAGTCCACTTTCAAGGGCGAGGAGCTCTGCTACGTGTACGACACCGTTCTGCGCCTCAACGACTCCCGCTTCGGAAGCGGGGAAACGGGCCGGAACGTCAACGACATCTGGGACTATCTGCGCTTCGGCCCCATCGGCCGGGCCTTCCTGGCCGAGGACCGTCGGGTGCTCCTGCTGGACGAGATCGACAAGACGGATTCCGACACCCAGGACAATCTCCTGGACGTTCTGGAAGACGGGGCCTTCATCATCCGGGAGATCAACCACAAAGTCGCCGCCAACCGGCGTCCCGTCATCGTCATCACCAGCAACGCCAAACGGGAGCTTTCGGACCCCTTCCTGCGCCGATGCTTCTGCCACTACATCCCGTTCCCTTCCTACGAGGAAATGGTCAAGATCGTCAAGCTTCACTACCCGGACATCCACGAGGGCTTTCTGGAAGCCAGCCTCACCAGCTTCTACCGGTTGCGCGAGCAGGATTTCGAAAAGCCTCCGGCCACGGCGGAGCTCCTCGACTGGATCGGGGCCATGAGGGCCGACGGTCTTCAGGCCCCCGGAGCCGGCAAGGAAACGACCCACATCGGCACCTTGCTCAAGCGCACCCAGGACCTTCTCAAGTTCAAGGGAGTCCGCAAGGCCATGCGGTTTTAATTTATGATCGGATTCGTCTATCAACTGAGGGAAGCGGGAATTCCCGTGAGCGTGCAGTACATCCTGGAATTTTACCGGGCCCTGCAGCAAGGGCTGGCCCCGGACCTGGATCGGCTGTTCCTCCTTTCCCGCCTGGTCTTCGTGAAGCGCGTGGAGCACTACGACGCCTTCGAGCAGGTTTTCGCCTCGTTCTTTCTGGGAAAGGGGCCCGCGAGCCCCATGCCCCACTGGGAGGACCTCGTGGCCGGAAAGCCCTTCCAGGAGTGGCTCCAGCGCCAGGTGGAGCAAGGGCTTCTGACGCCGGACGACTTGCGCCAGTTCGACACCGAGGAGCTTCTGAGCCGGTTCTGGGAAACCCTCCTGGCCCAGGAAGGCGAGCACCACGGGGGCAACCGGTGGATCGGCACGGGAGGACGGTCCCCCTTCGGCCACGGCGGGCGGGCGGGGGGCGGCATTCGCGTCCACGGGCGGGGCCTTCACGGCACGGCCCAGAAGGTCATCGGAGAGCGCCGCTTCGTCAACTACAGCGAGCAATCCACCCTGGCCACGGAAAACCTTCGCCAAGTGCTCGCCTCCATGAAAAGTCTGCGCCCGGCCGGGCCCGAAACGGAGCTGGACGTGGACGAGACCATCGCCCGAACGGCCAAGAACGGAGGGGAGATCGAGCTGATCTTTCGCCGGGAGCTGCGCAACAAGTTGAAGCTCATCGTCCTTTTGGACAACGGGGGGTATTCCATGACGCCCCACATCCCTTTGGTGAAAACGGTTTTCAACAAGATTCGCGACAGCTTCCAGGACGTGCGCTATTACTACTTCCACAACTGCATCTACGGGCGGGTGTACAAGGACCCCCCGCGCCGGGAGCCCCTCAAGTGGGAGACCCTCGCGAGCCACGGCCCCAAGACCCGCCTGGTGATCATCGGCGACGCCAACATGGCCCCCATCGAGCTCATGGCCTCCTACGGCTCCATCGACATGGCCAACATGGAGCGGCGTCCCGCCCGGGACTGGCTGCTGGAGCTCAAACAGGCTTTTCCCGTAAGCGTCTGGCTCAACCCCCTCGTCCAAAAGCAATGGAAGTACGAAAGCCCCACCATCGACCAGATCGGCCGCATCTTCCACATGGAGGACCTGACCTTGGCGGGGATCAAGCAGGCCGTGGAGTATTTGAACCTCCAGGGCAAGACCCACGACCGCCAATGAGCCCCGAGCGAAGGGCCCGCCGCCTGCTGGGCAAGGCCGTCCACGCCTACGACCTGATCGGGGACGGAGACCGCATCGCCGTGGCCGTTTCGGGAGGCAAGGACAGCCTCCTGCTGTTGCGGCTCCTCAAGGAATGCCTCCGCTACGCGCCGGTGGAATTCCGGCTGAAGGCCGTTCACGTGGACCCGGGATTCGACGGGGAAACGGCTTCGCGCGTGAAGGATTTTCTGGAAAGCGAGGGGATCGACCACGAGGTTCTTTCCACCGATTACGGGGTTCGGGCCCACGACCCGAAAAACCGCCAAAACCCCTGCTTCGCGTGCTCCCGGTGGAGGCGCGGGGCCCTGTTCCGGCAAGCTCGAAGGACGGGGTGCCGCAAGATCGCTTTGGGCCACAACCAGGACGACTTTATCGAAACCTTTCTCGTCAACGTTTTCTATTCCGGCCAAGTGGCGGCCATGCTTCCCCGACAGCCCTTTTTCCAAGGCGGGCTCGAGGTGATCCGCCCCCTGGCTCTCATGCCTTCGGACCTGGTGGAGCGGGCCGCCCGGAAGCTGGGGCTGCCCGTCATCGAAAATCCCTGCCCGTCGGCGTCGAGGAGCCAACGGACCCGCATGCGCCGTCGCCTGGAAGCCCTCTACCGGGAAAACCCCAAGGTCCGGGGCAATCTCTTTCGCGCCATGAGCAACGTGCGTCCCGAGTATCTGCCGCCCCCTTTCATCCAAGGAAAGTCCAAGCCATGAGCCCTTCCGGCAAAACCCTGTATCTCATCGACGGAAGCTCCTACATTTACAGGGCTTTCTACGCCCTGGGCCGCCTGACCAACTCCAAGGGCATGGCCACCCAGGCCATCTACGGGTTCGCCCAGATGCTCCTCAAAGTCCTCAGGGAGCACGAGCCCCACGGGGTGTGCGTGGTTTTCGACGCCCCGGGGCCGACCTTCCGTCACGAGATGTACGAGGAATACAAGGCCACCCGCCAGCGCATGCCCGAGGATTTGGTGCAACAAATCCCCTACATCAAGGAGCTGGTGCGGTGCCACGGGGTTCCCCAACTGGAAAGAGAGGGGGTGGAAGCGGACGACGTCATCGCCACGCTCGCCGACAAGGCCGGGGAGGAAGGATGGAGCGTGGTGATCGTTTCCGGGGACAAGGACTTGTACCAGCTTGTCCAAGACCCTCGAGTGCGCCAATGGGACCCCCAGCGGGACAAGACGACGACGGAAAAGGAAGTGCTCGAGCGCTACGGCGTGACGCCGCGTCAAATGGCGGATTTTCTGGCCCTCATGGGAGACAGCTCGGACAACGTGCCGGGAGTGCCCAAAGTGGGCGAGAAGACGGCGGGAAAGCTCCTGGCCCGGTGGGATTCCCTGGACGGGATGTACGAGAACCTGGAAAAGGTTTCGGGCTCGTCCCTGCGCAAAAACCTCGAGGAAAACCGCGAGCGGGCCTATCTCTCGCGACGTCTTGTCACCTTGCGGAGGGACCTCGCCCTGGACGTTTCCCTGGACGACCTCCAAGCTTCCCCAGTCCTGGAAGAGGACCTCGAGAGCCTCTATCGCGAGCTGGATTTCCAAAGCCTCCTGGAAAGCTTCCGGGAAGAGGGGATACTTTCCGGGAAAAGCCGGGAGCCCGCCCCGCAGGCCGTTGGGCGCACGGATCGGACCGTCCGATCTTCCGAGGAGCTGGAGGAAGTGGTGGAAAGCCTGCGCGGCACGGAGTCTTTTTCCGTCGATCTGGAAACCACTTCCGAAAATCCCATGCGGGCGGAGCTGGTGGGGGTGGCCTTGAGCTGGAAAGACCACGAAGCCTGCTACATCCCCGTGGGCCATACGGGGGACGGCAGCGAAGGCCAGCTTTCTTCCGAAGAAGTCCTCGGGGCCCTGACGCCTCTGCTCGAAAAGGAAGCTCCCTCCAAGGTGGGCCAGAACGTCAAGTACGAATGGGTCGTCTTCCGACGCCACGGCGTTGCGTTGAACGGCATCGGCTTCGACACCATGGTGGCCGATTATCTCCTGAATCCCGGCAGCCATTCCCACAAGCTGGAAAGAATCGCCCGGGAGCATCTGGGCGAAGGCATGATCTCCTACGAGGACGTGGCGGGCAAGGGCAAGAATCAAGTGAGCTTTGCGGAAGTGGCCGTGAAGGCGGCCACGGAATACGCCTGCGAAGACGCGGAAATCGCCTGGCGCCTGGCGCCCGTTCTCCGGCGCAAGCTTGCGGAATCGGCCTTGGAGGAGCTTTGCGACTCTCTGGAGCGGCCTCTCATCGAGGTGCTGGCCAGCATGGAGCACAAAGGGGTCCTTGTGGACGCCTCCAAGCTCGAGGAGCTGGCCAGGGAGCTGGACAAGCGCATGGACCAAAGAGCGGCGCGCATCTACGAGCTGGCCGGAGAGGACTTCAACATCCAGTCTCCCAAGCAGTTGGGGGGAATTCTGTTCGACAAGCTCCATTTGAAGGTGGTGAAAAAGACCAAGACGGGACCCTCCACCGACGTGAGCGTGCTGGAAACTTTGGCGGCGGAGCATCCCATCGCCGAAGAAATCCTCGACTACCGGAGCCTGGCCAAGCTCAAAGGGACCTACGCCGAGGCCCTGCCCAAGCTGATTCACCCGGAAACGGGCCGCATTCACACCTCCTACAACCAGACGGTGACGGCCACGGGGCGCTTGAGCAGCTCCAACCCCAATCTGCAAAACATTCCCGTCCGCACGGAAGAAGGTCGAAAGATTCGCCAAGCCTTCATCCCCGCCCCCGGCTGCGTGCTCCTGTCGGCCGACTACTCGCAGATCGAACTGCGCATTCTGGCCCATTACAGCGGAGACGAGAACCTGGTGGCGGCCTTTCGGGAAGGGGAGGACGTCCACCGGCGCACGGCCGCCGAAGTGCTCGACGTGGCCCCCCAAGAGGTCACCCCGGAAATGCGGCGTCAGGCCAAGGCCATCAACTTCGGCATCATTTACGGCATGGGGCCTTTCGGGCTGGCGCGCCAGTTGCGCATCAGCAACACCTCGGCCAAGGGAGCCATCGACCGCTACTTCGAGCGGTACCGGGGAGTGAAGCGATTCATCGAGGAAACCGTCGAGGAAGCCAAAAAGCGAGGGTATTGCCAGACTTTATTGGGACGAATAAGGCGAACGCCCGAGCTGCAAAGCCGCAACCGGACGGTGAGGCAACAGGGAGAGCGGCTGGCGGTGAACACCACCATCCAGGGAACGGCGGCGGACCTCATCAAGAAGGCCATGATCGAGATTCACGGGGCTTTGCGCGCGGAGGGGCTCCGGTCGGAGATGACCGTTCAGGTCCACGACGAGCTGATTTTCGAAGTCCCGGAGGACGAGCTGGAGCGGATGAAGGCATTGGTTCAAGAGCGCATGGAGAACGTCCGGGAACTGAACGTCCCTCTTCAAGTGGATGTGGGATGGGGAAGCAACTGGGGGGAAGCCCACTGAGCGGTCCGTCAACTCCGTTGCCTTCCCGCGAGGAAGCGCGGACATAAAAAAAGCCACTTCGCGGGGAAGCGGCTTGTGAAACGTCCAATTCGGGGAAGCGACCTGGAAGAAAGGGTTCAACCCGCAGCCTTGGCTTTCTCGAGCTCGGCCTTGAGCTCTTCCACTTCCTTTTTGTATTTTTCGGCTTCTTCCTTGAGCCTGCCGATGTCGTCGCCTGCGGGGGGAGCGGCTTCTTCGGCTTTCTTGCCGAAGGAGGGAAGCTTGTCTTTCACTTCGTCGTAGCCCAGGTACGCCGCCATGGCGCCGCCGACGAGCAAGGCGGCCGGCACGGCCCCGAGCAGCAGGGTCCAGAAATAGCCGAAGAAGACAATGATCCCGATGATGCCCAAAAACGCCGCCACCAAGCCACCTAGAAAAACCTTCATAACCTTTCCTCCTTCTCCTGGTTGATGAATAGAGCCAGTCTTTCAGACCCTGGAATCCAAGACTCCCGTCTCACTCTCTGCCCCTACGAGGACCCTGAAAGCCGAGTTTGGCCGCGAAAACGGTTTCCTCTTAGCATGCTCCCCCGAAGATTGCAAGAACAAATTGGCTCGAAATATCCCCGAATATAGCCCGCATAGACGGACGCTCCCCCCTCCCCCTTCCCCCAAGCGCCCCTTGTTCCCCGCAAGCTTTTTCATTGACTCGTTTTCAACAACGGAGCTATAAAAGCAATTTTATGCCTTTTCGCTTCTTGCGGCGCCCCTCGCTTCTCGTTCGCTGCCCGGGCGGCGACGGAGGTTAAAAGGGCGAAGAAACGGCGGCCATCCCCGGGCAAGAGGCAAGCCCGCGCATTCAAATCAAGGAGAGCTTTTCCCCGATTCGACCATGCTTGACGAGATCTTTCAAAACATAGAGAAGCCCGGACGCTACATCGGCGGGGAGATCAACGCGGCTTCCAAGCCCTTCGACAAGGCCCGCATCCGCTTCGCCCTGGCCTTCCCCGATGTTTACGAAGTGGGGCAAAGCCACTTGGGGATTCAAATCCTCTACCATCTCTTGAACGGCATGAACGGCGTGATGGCCGACCGCGTGTTCGCTCCGTGGCCGGATTTCGAGAGGAGGCTCCTGGAACGGGGCGAGCCCCTGCGCACTCTCGAGTGCCGCCGCCCCCTGAAGGATTTCGATTTCATCGGCTTCAGCCTCCAGTACGAGCTGTGCTACACCAATCTCCTCACCATGCTGCATCTGTCTTCCATTCCCTTCGCCGCCGCCCGGCGCGAGGAATCTTCGCCGTGGATCGTCGCCGGGGGCCCTTGCGCCTTCAACGCGGAGCCTCTGGCCGATTTTCTGGATTTGGTGGTGCTGGGAGAGGCGGAGGAAGTCCTGCCGGAGCTGTTGCAAGCATTCGAAGCCTGGCGGGCTTCGGGAGAAGAGCGCAAGAGGTTTCTCGAAGCCGCGTCGGACATTGCCGGGATCTACGTCCCTTCCTTGTTCGAGCCGCGCTATCTTCCCGACGGCAGGCTGGAGGCCGTCCGTCCCATCCCGCCGGCGAGCGCTCCCGCGACCAAGCGAACGGTATGGGACCTGGACCGCGCCTCCCCTCCTTCCAACCGGCCCTTGGTCCCTTTGGTGGAGATCATCCACGACAGGCTGGGGGTGGAGATCGCCCGGGGATGCACCCGGGGATGCCGGTTCTGCCAGGCGGGCTTCATCTACAGGCCCGTGCGCGAGCGGAAGCCCGAGGCCGTTCTGGAGCACGCCGTCCGGGCGGTGGAAAGCAGCGGGTTCGACGAGATCTCCCTGCTGTCCCTCAGCACGGGCGACTACTGCGCCGTTCAACCCCTTCTCGCCTCTCTCGTGGAGCGCTTCCGGGACCGCAAGGTGGCCGTTTCCCTCCCCTCCATGCGCGTGGGCACCCTGACGCCCGAGCTCATGGAGCTCATCCGCAGCGTACGGAAAACCGGCTTCACGGTGGCCCCCGAAGCGGGAAGCGAAAGGCTGCGCAAAGTCGTCAACAAGAACATCCTCGACGCCGATCTCCTGCATACCGCCGAAAGCTGCTTCGATTTGGGCTGGAGACTGTTGAAGCTTTACTTCATGATCGGCCTGCCCACCGAGACGGCCGAAGATCGGGACGCTCTCGTGGAACGGACGCTGGAAGTGTGGCGCCTTGCCAAGTCTCGCAAAGCCTCCGTCAACGTTTCCGTATCCACCTTCGTGCCCAAGCCCTGGACCCCTTTTCAATGGGAGCCGCAAATCTCTCCGGAAGCCATGGAGGACATCCTGTCCTCCCTTAAAAAGAGATTGCGCCGCCCCGGCGTTCGCTTCAAGTGGAGCGATCCCGCTCAGAGCTTCCTGGAAGGGGTGCTGGCACGGGGGGACCGACGTCTTTCGGCCGTTTTGATCAAGGCCTGGGAGCTGGGGGCCCGTTTCGACGGTTGGGGGGAGAGCTTCCAGGAGGAAGCCCCGGGCAGCCCGGAAGGATCGATTCGCCGGGAGGTGTGGCGGCAGGCTTTTCAGGAAACGGGCCTGGATCCCTCCTTCTACGCTCGAAGGCGGCGCGACCGGGAGGAAGTGCTTCCTTGGGACCATTCGTCCCCCGGCGTGAGCAAGGAATTTCTGTGGGCGGAATATCGACGCGCTTTGGCGGGCGCGTTCACGGACGATTGCCGACGGGGCGTCTGCCGTCGGTGCGGGGCCTGCGATCCGGAAGCCCAAGAACCGGTCATCCATGAACGAGACGAAGCCCTCCTTGTCGGAAGCCCGAAAACAACGGGAGCAAAGGGCTCCGATCCAGCCCCTTCTCCTCCGACCTGCATCTACGAGCTTCTTTACAGCAAGACGGACGACATTCGGTTCATCGGACAACTGGAAGTGAGCCGGGCTTTCGAGCGTGCCGTTCGTCGCTCGAGGCTTCCCGCGGCCTTCTCTCAAGGGTTTCATCCCCACATCAAGCTCTCCTTCGACGGAGCGCTCCCCCTGGGCTTGGAAAGCCTCGTGGAGCGGGCCCATCTCACTCTCACGGAAAACGTGGACGAGGAAACCGTCAAGGAGCGGCTGAATCTACATCTCCCCCGGGGATTGAGCGTCCATGGCGTGCGTGCCGTCGCCAAGCGGTCGCCGGCGCCGGCCAAGTCCCGGGTCGTCTATGAAATCCGGGGGCTTTCCCCGGAGGAAGCCCGGAGCCTGGAGAAGGAATGGGCCCGGCGCCGAAGGGATCCGTTGATCAAAAAGACCCGCAAACGGGAAGTGCGCGTACCTTTGGGTGAGGTGGTTCTGGACCTTCGCTCCAAGAACGGCTCTTGGGTCCGAATGGAATTGATGGAAGCCCCGCAGGTTTGCTTCAGACCGGGGGCGGTGTTGGAGCACCTATTAGACGGTTTTCCGCAACGGTCGCCGGCCTGTCGTGTCCGCAAGGTGGCCGCAGCCCCCCTGGAGGAAGACGAAAATGTCTGCCGAGCTCATCATCAATGCTGACTTTTACGAAACCCGCGTGGCGCTGGTGGAAAACGGCCAGGTAGCGGAGCTTTACATCGAGCGGAGCTCGGATCGAGGCATTGCGGGCAATATCTACATGGGGCGCGTGGTGCGGGTGCTTCCCGGCATGCAGGCGGCCTTCGTGGACATCGGCCTTGAAAAGGCCGCCTTTTTGTACGTGAGCGACGTCCATTGCCCCATGGAAGACCTGGAGCGGCTTTTCCTGGATGCGGTGGAAGAAGCCTCCGAAGGAGCCGAAGTCTCCGGAAAAGGAGACGAGCCCCAGGGAGAAGCAAGGGAAGGAGGCGAGGACTCCTGCGGGATTCAGAGAAATTACGCCGACGTTCCCATCGAGGACAGGATCCAGGAGGGCCAAACCATTCTGTCCCAAGTGGCCAAGGAGCCCATAGGGAACAAGGGGGCACGCATCACCACGCACATCACCTTGCCTGGACGCCATCTGGTTCTGATGCCCACCATGAACCATGTGGGGGTGTCCCGGCGCATCGAGAACGAGAAGGAGCGGCGTCGATTGCGCGACCTCATGATGGCCATCAAGCCCCCCACCCAGGGATTCATCGTGCGCACGGCCGCCGAGGGCGTGGAGGAGGAGAAATTCCGGGCCGAGATGGAGTTTTTGCTCAAGCTGTGGCAGAGCGTACAGGAGCATTCCGAAAAAGCCTCGGTGCCGTCCCTGGTCTATCAGGAGCTGGACGTCACCTTGCGTGCCGTGCGGGAACTGTTCACTCAGGAAGT
>Ga0180430_10002239_pt1 | contig 17721 bp, 5 predicted proteins | sample SS_ome_9_FD_132999 | JGI IMG/M metagenome (GOLD analysis project Ga0180430, IMG submission 132999) | Hypersaline lake sediment archaeal communities from the Salton Sea, California, USA - SS_1_S_2 metaG | ecosystem: Environmental > Aquatic > Non-marine Saline and Alkaline > Hypersaline > Sediment... | reverse complement strand
GTGTCGTCCCCGCCGTCGGTCGCCACGTCGCCGAAGTCGGTGTCATCCCCCGCATCCGGCGTCGTGTCGCCATCCACGATGTCGGTCCCGTTGCCCTGCACGTTGATCTCGGGAGCCGCGTTGGTCGTCCCGGTCCCCGACACCGCAAAGTCATACGCCCCCTCGTCCGCGTCGTCACTGTTCACCGTGATCGTCGCTTCTCTCGCACCGTCCGCGCTCGGGTTGAACGTCACCCTGAACGTCGTACTTCCTCCCGCGCTCACCACCGTGTCATCCGTGAACCCACCGATGGTAAAGTCTCCACTGTGGGTTCCGCTCACCCCGATGCTCGAGATCGTCAGGTCCGCGTCGCCGGTGTTCTCAATCGTGAAGGTGTGCGTGTCTTCTCCTCCAGCCGTCGCCACGTTGCCAAAGTCGGTGTCATCCCCCGCGTCAGGCGTCGTGTCCCCGTCCACGATGTTCGTGCTGTTGCCCTGGATGTTGATCTCGGGCTCTGAACTCCCTGATGTGAAGGAGCTCCCGTCCACCTTCTTGCCGGGGCTGAAACGAGCCCCTCCGCTATCCTGAGCGCCGGTGTGATCGACAAAGTCTCCCGTTTCGTCGGGATCTCGGGTGACCGACTGATCGGACCCGCCGGAAACATCACCTGCGTTACCATAGCCGACCGAGTCGACCAGTGCGCCACTTTCGTTTCTCAACTCGATCAAATCCCCGCTGTTCGACAGTCCGCTACCAAGGGTCCCATTGTCGACGAAAACCAACGCTCCTCCGAAATCGTTGGAGTCCACCTCTCCTGCCCCCGTTCCCAGGGTTCCGCCTCCGAACAAAACGGCTGCCTGCCCCGCGGCAAGAATCGTGTCGTCAGGGAACACAAAATCATCACCGTCGTCGTCGCTCAAGGTCCAGCCGGAGATGTCCACATCGGAAGAGCCGGTATTGACGATCTCCACGAATTCGTCCTCAGCAAAATCACGGGTGCCATCGTTGTTGGAATCGCCATCATCTCCCGCCGCGGGATCGAACAAAATCTCGTTGATGACCACGGTCGAGGAAGCTGTGCCCGTGCCTTCTACCGCGAAGTCATACGCCGCCTCATCCCCGTCGTCGCTATTCACCGTGATCGTCGCCTCGCGCGTTCCATCCGCACTCGGATCGAACGTCACCGTGAAAGTCGTGCTCTCCCCGCCCGCGACTACCGTGTCGTTGGTAAAGCCACCGATGGTAAAGTCCCCTGCATTTGCCCCGCTCACCCCGATACTCGACACGGTCAGGTTTTCGTCACCCGTGTTCTCGATCGTGAAGGTGTGTTCCTCGGTTCCGCCATCTGTCGCGACGTTGCCGAAGTCCGTGTCATCACCTGCATCCGGCGTCGTGTCTCCATCCGCGATGTTGGTCCCGTTACCCTGGATGTTGATCTCCTTACCTGCTGCCGGAGTGACATCAACGACCAGCTCGAGATTCGGGTCACCGGGATCAAAGGAGTTCCCCACGCCCGAATAGGTGGCATCCACGTTATCGGCTCCGGACTGGGTCGATTCGACCACCATGACGAGGTTGAACTCGTTGCCATTGTTGATTGCATCGACCAAGTCGCTTTCCAAACCCGACGGAATCGTGAGAGTATACTGGAACTGGTGGCCGCCTGCCTGGGAGGCGTCATAGGCTCCCACCCCGACCGACACCGGCGCAACGGTGAAGTCCGATGTGTCCAGCCCGTTCACGACCGACGCATCATAGGCGAGAGAGGTATAGTCCCCACCAAATTGCTGGGTCGTGATGTAGAATTCGACATCCCCCGAATCACTGAAGTTTCGGTCGTTGTGCGTCAATGTCAGGGTGGCGGCCGTGATCTCGTTGACTGTCCCTCCACCGAAGTCTTCCGCGGTGAAGGTGAAGGCAGCGATTCCATACTCGGAAAAACTGTCATCGTTGCCCGAAGCGTAGAAGTCGGTCGAGTCATTCGGGCCGTCGGTATGAATCGCATTGGACCGCACCGCATCCTTGTCCACGGTCGCCGAGAGTCGTGATTCGCTGATCGAACCGATCTCCGCCTCCTCCGCCATGCCGTCCTCGGCGAGCCGACGCTCGCCTTCACCGATACCGGAAAACATGATGCCATCCCGGTCGTTCGATTGATCGGCGAGGCCCAGCACGTGCCCCTGCTCGTGCATGATCACCGTCAGGAGGTCGATACCATCCTCGGCGACGTCACCGGCAGACCCGTCGCGCGCGAGCAGTCCCGTCGCCGTGATCTGGACGAACTCCTCGTCCTCGCCCGGTGTCGTATCCACAAACCAGCCCCGGCCCGCCGCGTCGATATCGAGCGTGATCTGGACGCCTGCGGCTGTTCCCACGACGGTCGGCGAAAGGTCGGTGATCCGGTAGTCGATGTTCTCGAGCGCGGCGAGTTGTTCCTGGCTCAGGCCCGTCTCTGCCCAGCGCTGCACGGCCTCGTCGGCGATGGCCTCGATGTGTTCCTCGGTGAGTTCGGAAACGATCTCATTGGAGTCCTCGTTCCCGGAATCACCTTGCGGGTCCACCTGGATTGGATCGGCGCCAGTTCCCTGGAGCTTGAAACCCAGGGTCTGGTAGGCACCATCCTCGAAAATCGTCACGATGACCGCACTCTCGCGAAGACCCGTCTCCGTCGGATCGAAGGTGACATCGAAGGACTCCGAACTACCGGTCGCGATGATGCCCGAGGTGAAGCCGGCCAGGGTGAAGTCGTCGCGATCGAGATCGGGCTTGAGGCGGACGTCACGAACATCGAGATCACCCGAGCCGTCGCTGAAAATCGTGAACACGTGCGTGACCGGGCTGCCCATGGCCACCGTGTCGAAATCGGTATGGTCCGCCAGATCGGTAAAGGCATCGTCAGGCTTGCTATCCTTTTCCACGATCTCCACGCCGTTGCCGAGAATGCTGACTCCGCCGGTGGGAGCCTGTCCCGTCCCCTGGATCGCGAAATCGTAGAGTGCCTCGTCGCCATCATCACTGTTGACCTCGACGGTCGCCTCACGCAGGCCGTCGGCGCTCGGGGCAAACTCCACGTCGAAGGTCAGGGTTCCATCCGGAGCGAGCACCTGCGCCGTGAAATTCATCACGGTGAAGTCCCCCGCATCCGTGCCGGTGATCGAGACCCCGGTCACGTCCAGATCCGCGGTCCCGGTGTTCCTGACAGTGTAAGTCTGCGTGACCATACCGGACCCGGTCAACGCCGCCCCGAAATCGGTATCGTCGGAAGTGGCCGGCGTCGTGTCTCCATCGACAATCTCGGTCCCACTGCCCTCGACCACGATCTCCGGAGCAGACAATCCCTCGCCCTCGATGGCGAAATCGTAGGTTCCCTCGTCCGAATCGCTGTTCGTGACCTCGACGGTTGCCGTCCGCACTCCGTCCGCGCTGGGATCGAAGACCACATCGAAGGTGAGCGTGCCATCGGGAGCCACTGACCCTGCCGTGAAATTCTCCACCGTGAAGTCCGCCGCGTCGGTACCGGTGATCGTCACATCGTCGACGGAGAGATCGGAGGTGCCGGTGTTCTGGATCGTGAAGGTCTTGCGGATGCTCCCGTCCGGCGTGTTGACCGATCCGAAGTCGGTGTCGTCGGCGCTGTCGGGCGTCGTGTCGCCATCGGCGATATCGGTTCCGTTGCCCTGGATGTTGATTTCCGGCGCCGCGTTGTTCGCCACGCCGGGGGTTCCCAGATCACCGTCGCCGTATGTCTGCGTGGCCTCCGACCAATTGGATCCGACGTTGTTGTCGGCACCCGTATCGTCGAGTTGCATCGATGCCCCGGTCGGGTCGGGGAAATTCGGTCCCCCATCGTATTCGACGCGGTCGATCTCGTTCCCGCTACCGTCGGTGAGGATGATCTCGTCGTCCCCGTTCGCGAGGTTGATACCGGAATACTGGTAGTCCGCGGTAAAGCCTCCGTTGGTGGCCGAGTCGGCGTTCCGGGCCAGAACGAGATACTCTCCGGCGGCGATGTTCAGCGGCCCGCCATTGTCGATCGTGTGACTGTCGGTGCCGTTGTCACTGATCACCCAGCCATTGATGTCGACCGTTTCGGTTCCGGCGTTGTAGATCTCGAAATACTCGCCATCCGTGTCCGACACCGCAGACGGATTCTGCATGATCTCGGAGATCACGATCTGCGGAAGAGTGCTGTTCGCCGAGCCCGGGGTTCCGAGATCGCCATCGCCGAAGGTCTGGCTCGACTCGGACCAGTTCGATCCGACATTGTTATCGGCACCGACGTCATCGAGTTGCATCGACGCGCCGTTCGGGTCGGGAAATTCGGGGCCGCCATCGTATTCGACGCGGTCGACCTCGTCACCGCCATCCGTGGTGAGAACGACCTCATCGGCCCCGTTCGCGAGAATGAAACTCGAATATTGGTAGTCCGCGGTCACCCCGCCATTCGTCGCCGAATCGGAGTTGCGCGCCAGGACGAGGTATTCGCCCGCCGCAATGTTCAGCGCCCCGCCGTTATCGATCGTGTGGTTGTCGCCGTCATTGTCGCTGATGACCCATCCATTGATGTCGACGGTCTCCGAACCGGCATTGTAGATCTCGAACCACTCGCCGTCGTTATCCGAGACGACCGACGGGTTCTGCATGATCTCCGTGATCACGATCTGGGGAATGGGCGTGTCGTCGTCGCGGATCAGTCCGTCGGCGGAGTCGGTGGAAAGCGTGCCCGAGTTCGACGGATTGGACAGGGTCACGGTGAACCCCTCGTTCTCCTCTTCGTCGGTATCGCCCGTCACGTCGATCGTGACCGTCTTCGTGCTTTCGCCATCGTTAAAGGTCACCGTACCCGAGGCAAAGCTCCCCCCGAAGTCTGCCGCATCCGCCGCATTCGAACCACTACCCGATACCGTGTAGTCGACCGTATCGGTGCCGGTCGTGCTGCCGCTTCGCGTTACCGTGAAAGTGAATCCCGTGGTTCCCGAATCTCCCTCGTCCTTGTCGGCATCGTCCGCGGAAATCGCGAAGTCGGGATTGTCCGAAGGAGTGCCCTGCACCTCGATCAGGAGTTCCGGATCGCCCGGGTCATCGGTGTTGTCGACTCCCGAGAAAGTCGCGTCGGTCTCCGAGGCCGTCGCCGTGATGAGGATGCTGAACTCTTCTCCGGCGTTCAACTTGTCTCGGATCGCCTGTTCAGCGGTGGCGTTCGAAGCAAGGTCGATCGAGAACGTCGTCCGGGTGCCCCCGGCTTCGGGTGTGTAGGAAAAGGCACCCAGAGAGATGGGAGCATTGGTGTATTGGCTGCTCTGGACGCCGTTGATTTCGCCCACATCATAGGTCAGGGAGGAAAAGTCTCCCCCGAATACATCGGTCACCAGAAAGAACTCGATCTCGTTCCCATCGCTGAAGCTTCGGTCGTTGTGGGTCAGCGTGTACTCGAACGTATCGACGCTATCCACCGTACCAGAACCCAACCCGAGATCGGACTTCGTGACCGTAAACGAGGCGATCCCATACTCGGCAAAGTCATCGTCGTTACCCGAACCGTAGTAGTCCTGATTGTTGCCGGGACCATCATCGTGGATCGAATTCGTCAACTGGGCGGTCTCCGTCGTCGAGAACCGCTCCGTGTCATCGTCGCGAATCGTCCCATCCGCGGAGTCGGTCGAAATCGTGCCCGAGTTCGAGGGGTTCGACAGCGTCACGGTAAACCCTTCACGCTCTTCTTCGGTCGTGTCGCCCGTCACATCGATCGTGATGGTCTTCTCGGTTTCCCCGTCGTTGAACGTGACCGTTCCGGAGGGGAACGTCCCTCCGAAATCGTCGGCATCCGCGGCGTCGGTACCGCTTCCCGTCACCGAGTAATCCACGGTGTCGGTACCGGTCGTCTTGCCGCTCCGCGTCACCGTGAAGGTGAAGGCGGTCGTTCCCGAGTCACCCTCGTCCTTGTCGGCGTCGTCCGCCGCAATCGCAAAGTCGGGTTCATCGGACGGAGTCCCCTCCACCGTGACCGCGAGTTCCGGGTCGCCCGGATCGAATCCGTTGTCTACCCCTGAGAAAGTCGCGTCGGTTTCGGCCGCGGTCGCCGCGATGATGATACTGAACTCTTCCCCGGCGTTGAGTTTGTCGATGATCGCCTGCTCTGCCGACGCTCGGGTCGAGAAGTCGATCGAGAAAGTCGTCCGGGTTCCCCCCGCCTCGGGCGTGTAGCTGAAGGTGCCCAGGGAGGTCGGGGCGGTCGTGTATTGACCGTTGTCGATCCCGTTGACGAGACCCGTGTTGAAGGTCAGCGAGTTGAAGTCACCCCCGAACACATCGGTCACGAGGAAGAACTCGACTTCGTTCCCGTCCGAGAAGCCGCGATCGTTGTGCGTCAGGGTGTATTCGAAGGTGTCTATGCTATCGACCGTGCCATTGGCCAGACCCAGGTCCGACTTGGTGATCGTGAAACTGGCGATCCCGTACTCCGAAAAATCATCGTCGTTTCCTGTCCCATAGTAGTCCGCATTGTCTGCCGGACCACCCTCGTGGATGGAATTGGAGAGTTGGGCCGTCGATGTCGTGTTGAATCGTGCCGTTTCGTCATCGCGAATCGCCCCGTCCGCCGAAGACGTGGAAATCGTTCCGGAATTCGACGGATTGGACAGGGTCACGGTGAAGCCTTCGTGCTCCTCCTCGGTCGTATCGCCCGTCACATCGATCGTGACCGTCTTCTCGGTTTCCCCATCGTTGAAGGTCACCGTTCCGGAAGGGAACGTGCCTCCGAAATCGTCGGCATCCGCTGCATCGGATCCGCTGCCCGATACGGTGTAGTCGACCGTGTCGGTGCCGGTCGTACTACCGCTCCGCGTCACCGTGAACGTGAAGGCGGTCGTCCCCGAGTCGCCTTCCTCCTTGTCGGCGTCGTCCGCCGCGATCGAGAATTCGGGAACGTCGCCGCCGGACTCCTCGACCTTGAAGGAAGAAATCTCGTAGCCATCGCCTGCTCCATTCACGAGAAACTCGAAACCCACCACCAGGGTATTGGCACCCGAGACATCGAGCTCGGTGATATCGTAGTTCACTGCCGTCCCGGCGGCATCACCGTCCAAAACGACATCGGTCACCACTTCGGCTCCCCCGTCGAGCGAATAGAAGTAGCGAAAGAACTCGGATCCCCCATTCTGCACGTCGCCGCCGATCGTCTCTCCGATCGCCGCGATATCGACCATCGAAACCCCGCTCACGTCGATCTCGGCACTCTCAAATCGACCCTCGGTATCACCCCAGTCCTGGATCCGAAGCACCCCACTGTTGACGCTGAACTCGTTCGCGGTGGTGTCCGTGCTCGGCGCATCCTGGTAGGAAACCTCCCAACGTCCCTCGGGGGAGGTGGCCGCACCTCCACTCTCGGTCTGCGGCCCGTCCGCCGGTGGCGTGCTGGTCGTGTGGTCCGCGAAACCGTCGTCTTCGGTGCTGAAATCGGCCTCGTAGAGCACCGTCGTCATGTAGGCGGCGCCCTCGATGCTGCCGGGCTCGGCCCCGTCTGCCAGACCGGACGAGACATCCCGACGCTCGCCCAAGCCGATCAATTCATACATCAGGTCTCCGTCGCCGCGCAATCCGGTGTCCTGGAGTCCCAGCACGTGCCCCTGCTCGTGCATGATCACGGTGAGAAGGTCGATCCCACCCGACGCATCATCGCCTCCGTTCGCCCGCATCGCCGTGGCGCTGAGCCGGATGAACTCCTCATCCTCCGACGGCGTTTCATCGACGAACCAACCGCGACCCGATGCGTCGATGTCGATCGTCACCTCGAAGCCTTCGGTCACGCCCACGCGAGTCGGCGAGAGGTCGGCGATCCGGTACTCGATTTCTTCGAGCGCCGACAACTGCTCTTCACTCAAGCCGCTCTCGCTCCACCGGCGAATGGCTTCTTCCGCGAGCGCCTCAACCTGTTCGCCACTCACACCGGGCACACGCGAAACGGGTTGCCCTTCATCACCGCCTTGGGCGCCATACTGTTCGCTTCGCTCTTCGGCGACGGAAACCGGTGCCTCCTGGACGGCCGGAGCCACCTCGATATTCTCCGCGTCCGGAGCCGGCGCAGGGGTGGCGGAGAAAAGGATTCGCGACTCGAGCGTCTCGAACCGGAGGCGTTCGTCGCCGCTCTTGGGTTTCGAGCCCGGCAGACGGAAGAAACGCCGCTTCTTCGTGTCGAGAGGAGCCGATTCGAATAGGTTGTCTTGGTTTTCCATGGCGGAGAAGGGAAGAGGGTGGAGATCGTCAGGAGGAGGAGGTTAGGAAAAGAGGTTGGGGAAAAACGAAAATGAAGTTCTCCCGGCCGAACATACCGGGAGAACCGCCGTCTCCGGAGAGGCAGCCGGGAGAATCGTCTCCATCGCTTTTGGGGGGGGAGGGTGGAACCGCGGCGACAGGAAAGGGTGTAGGAAGAAGGGTTGTGGACCGATCTACTTGGCACTCTTGCCGCCGCCGCGCGTGAGTACCAACTGGTAGAGGTCGTCCCATTGATCGCCCATCTTGTCGCGGACGATCTGGATGTCCTCGTGCTGGAGAAAGGTTCCCTTGGCACGTTGCAGGGACGCGAAGGACGTGTTGTAGGCGACGACACTTACGAGGAACTCCTCTTCGGCGACCTGATTCCGCTCGAGCGCATCGAGAATCAGTTGCAACTGGTATCCGACGCTCTGGTCCTCGTCGGCGTCCTGAGCGAGCCGCTCCTGGAGAGAACGCATCTCCTCGCGCGAGGCGATCACGGCCTGATACTGGCCCTGCATGTCCCGGTAGGCCGTCATCATTTCGCGGTAGGCGACGAGGGCCTCGAGCAGCACGGAATCGATCGTGGTCCGCAGCCGGTTCTTCAGTTGGCGGAGTTCATACTCCGACCGCAGATAGACCGATCTCTGCGAGTTTCTCTCGAGTGACTGGTTCAGGGTGAGCCCCACCATCCACGAGGCGTCATTGGCCCCGGCGTCGTCGAAGGCTCCACCGAGATTGCGGTTGCCGGCGAGCCCGTAGCGCCCCACCTCGCCGACGAAATTCAATTCCGGCTTCAGTTCGTTCTTCGCGATATCGCGACGAATCCCCCCAGCCTGGAGCTGGTAGACGCTCTGCAGCACTTCGGCACGGTTCACGAGAGCCTCGTAGGCGACGGACTGCATGTCCTGCCAGGGGCTCGAGAGAACCGGGCGCGTGACCGGGATCACTTCGCCGCCACCACCCAGGGGGTGATCGGGGTCGTTCACGAGGGAACGCAGGCGGGCCTCGGCATTCTTCACCGCCAGTTCGCTACGCGTGAGCTGGGCCTCGAGCCTCCGCAGGGCCGCATTCGCTCGGAGGGCTTCGCTCGCGGTCGCGTCCTCGTCGACTTCGTCCCGGGCCTCAAGCTGGCCGACGATCCGGCGGGTCTGGCGAACGAGCGCGCTGCGCTGCACGTAGGCGGCACGTGCGAGATAGACGTTCCAGTAGGCCCGGTTGATCTCGAGCAGATGCCCTTCCAACTGGCGCACCAGTTCGGAGGCCGCCATCCGCGAGTCGAGCCGCGCGATCTTCACCTGGGCCTTCTGGTAGTGATACCCCGACTCGCGCATCAGCGGCTGCACCAACGACACAACCAACTCCGATCCCGTCTGCGGATTCGGAAGGAGAAACTGCGAATTGTTGTCGAGCGTCGAGTAGCGGTTCGAGAGGGTCAATTCCGCTCCTGTCCCGAGCTTCTTCGTCACCCCGTATTCGCCGACGGCCCGGTCCTCGAGAAATCGCCCGGCGCGCCCGGTGTCGAGAATCGAGCTCGTGGGACGGTTCGAATCGGTGTAGCGGGCATCGGCAAAGGCCTCCCAGTCGAATGCCCCGTCCGCCTCCTGCAGGCCCGTCTCCCGGATCAGGGGAAGATCCTTGAACACCTCGATCTGGTGCGAATTCGCCAGGGCGGTGTTGTAGAGGTCATCGAGACGTCGGAGCACCCGGGATTCCCCCCCGAAAAAGCTCGCCTGAAGTGCGCGATTCCATTCCGCTTCGAAATTCGGCGGCACCATGGGCCGTCCGCGAAGGCTGCTTAGCCGCAGATCGTTGCTCGACACCTGCGAGACGGCTTCCTCGAACTCGGCGAAAATCGCGTCGATCGAGTTGTCGATCCCCTCTTCTCCGCGGGACAATCTCGTCTTGTAGCCCGGAAGGTGCGGGTAGGCATCTGCCGTTTCCCCTGGAGCGGGAACACCCTTGTCCTCGCCCAGAATCGGAAAGGGAAGGAGCACGGCCACCGCCGCGCAGGGAACGAATCTCTCGAATAGGACACGATTCATGCGTTGGATAAAGAAGGGAGGGAGTTCGTAGAAAAGTCCGATGCCGTGAATGGTTTCCGGATACGAACCAATCGTTTGTAGACCCAGAGCACCCGTCCTCAAGCAAATTTCGGAGCAGCAAACGTGACGTTTTTGTCTCACGGAATTTCACGTTTCGTCCGCGACCTCCGGACATCATTGAGACTCTGTCAGTTGGAACGATTGAAAGGAAATCGTTACAAAAGCCGGGTCGAATCCGCGCGAGTTCGGCGGATAGTCTGTTTTTTCCTCCGTACCTTGTTTTCCATGCTGTTCTTCGCGCGCGGCCTCTTCGGCCACCTGCTGTTCCTTGCCGCGGTGTGCAGTTGGATTGTGATTCCGCCGGGCCTGCGCGCCCAGGCGAGCGCCCAGGCGAGCACCCCGCCCCGCCCCGGCTCGATCGAGTTCAACGAGTTGACGTCGGCGATCAAGATTGTTCATCCGGATGCCCCCACCCCCCTCGAACCGCACATCGTCAGTCCATTGGCTCCGGCACCCACTCGCAGCCCGAGAAACTTCCCCGTGACTCCCGAACGGGAACCGGTGGCACCGACCCGGTCCGAAACGGCGCAGCCTCATTCACCCCGTCCCCCGTCACCCCGGTCCGAGGTGAGTGCCCCGCGGTCCTCACCCGGCCGCACTTCGCGCCCGACTCCACCGGAGCCTCGACCCGCCCCCCATCAACCGGACGCCCGGGAACGCCCCACGAGCGCAAACCACTCCCGACCCGAGGCCATCGCCATCGTCCGGCGCATCTCTCCTCCACCCGCATCGGAATCCCCTTCGGAATCGCCCCTGGCACAATCGCCGGCTCAGAAGGAGCGCTCCGGTTGGTTCCCGTGGGCGAAGAGATCACCCAACTTCGGTCGGAATCCGGAGCGCCCCTCTGTCGAAGGCCCGGCACCGGCGGACACCCTGCCCGATGCCACCACCTCGCGTGGAGCGGATGCCCCTCCGGAGGAACCGGCGGACAACTCGGCAAGCGAGATACGTGTCGAGCCACAGGCCGACAACCCGCCCGCTCCGCCGCCTCCCGATCCGGCGGAATCCCCGGAGACTTCCCTTCCGGACGTGGCACTGCCTTCCAGGGCGAATCCGGACACGGAAAGGCACCGGCTCGGTCCGGATACACGCCGATTCGCCTCCACCGACGCGAAGCCGTTCCTCCAGCGGCTCTTCGGATCGCTTCGCAAGCCCTCTGCGGCGGAATCGAGGGAAGAAACGCCTTCGCCGGTTCTCGCTGTCGACACCCCGCTCCCGGCCTCCGCTCGCTTTCTCGTTTCCACCGAGAGTCCGACCGAATTCTTCCCCTTTCACAGGCCGTTTCACTCCTTCGACAACACCGCCCTTCCTCTCCCCGCAGGTATCGCCGTGCGCGACCTCGGACGCTCGGGCGACTGGCATGCCGTGCAACTCGCTTCCGGGGAGGAGGGCATCATTCCCGCCGCGCACCTGCGACCCGTCACCGAGCCGGAGCAGACCATCCTGGCGAAGGCCGCGGAAAACGGGGATCCGTGGGAACTTCCTCTTCCCGCTGCCCCGGCAGGCACCGCCCCTTCGGCTCCCCTCCTCGCCGGACTGGACCTGCCCGGATTACTCCCCGAACAGGGAGACGAGCGGCCCGGTTCTCCCCCGCCTGCCCGCGCCAACCCGGCGGCCGATCCTCACCCCCCGGTGCCTCTTCTCATGGACGACTGGGGACTTTTCTCGAGCGAACCGGCTCCGCCGTCCCCTGAGAACGATGAGCACGGCGACGACGCGGATGCCCCCACCGGCAACGCGGGGGATGCGCCTGTCGAGCCACCCGTCGAGCCGACGACGAACCGGCCCGCGGAAAAGGACGGCGATGCCGCGGCGGAGGATCCCGAGGAAACGCCTCCGATGGAGCGAAACATCGAACTTCTCCAGGATCCGAGCTGACCCGGGAACCGCGCTATCCCCGGCCCCGCATTCGGGCTACCAGGGATTCGTAACCGTTCGCTCGCGTGTACTTCGCCTCGCGCTCGACGAGAGGTTCCGCGGCAAGGACTTCGACCGAATCGACCCGCTCCGCCATCGCCGCGAGGAGGCTTCGGATGACGAGTCGCGCGTGGGTCGCCCCGAGGCAGAGGTGGGTGCCGAAGCCGAACGAGAGGTGCGGGTTCGGTTTGCGGTCGAGACGGACCTCGTGCGGGTCTTCGAAGACTTCCTCGTCGTGATTGGCGGAATTCCAGCACAGCGAGATCCGTTCGCCCGGCTTCACGACTTCGCCGTGAACCTCGGTCTGCTCGGGACAGACCCGGCCGATGTGCGTCAGCGGCATGAAGACACGAAAGAACTCCTCCGACGCGAGCCGCACTGCCTTGGGGTCGTTCTGCAGTTCCGCCAGCTGCTCCGGATTCTCCGCGAAGTAGGCCAAGATCGAGGAAATGCTATGGATGATGGTATCCCGTCCCCCGGCGAAGGTGAGATTTCCGAATCCCATCATTTCCTCGCGCGTCAGGGGGCGCCCCTCATAGTCTGCATGGGCCAGCGCACTGAAGAAGTCCTCCCCATCCTCCTTTTCCCCGCGATCGAACTGGGCCGTGAGGTAGTCCTCCAGCGCATCGCCCTTCTTCTGGCCGTCCCCCACCTTGAAGACGTGAATGATCCAACCGATGTAGGTTTCCGCCTCCTCTTCGGGGACGTTCAACAGGTAGGTCAGGGCGCGCGCCTGGATCGGCAAGGCGAAATCGTGGACCACCTCGAGTGACTCGCGCTCGAGGGCCCCGCTCAGCATCTCGTCGATCAACGCCTCGACCCTGGCGATCATCTCCGGGTCCTTCGGTCTCTGGAAGAAGGGCTCGACGATCCTGCGGTAGGCGGTGTGCTCGGGCGGGTCACGCTCGATCGGGAGCTGGCGCATGGATCGCACATCCTCCTCCGAGGGAATCGGAACACGGAACGGCGCATCGGAACTGAAGGTCTTCCAATCCTTCGCCGCATCTCTCACCTCCGCATGTTTCAACAGCATGACGACGTCCTCTCCCTGGAAAGGGCACCGCATCGTCGGGCCATTTCCCCGCGCTTCACGAAACGGATCGTTCTCGGGTTCTCCACTCATGGACCCATGCTAGCAAACCGGCGGCTTTTGTCCATCCACCCCGTGACGCGCAACACGGCTCCTCCCGGATGCCGGTCCCCTGCGAACCAGGTGCAGAATTTTTCTTTCCTCACCGCCGAATCGCGTCCTACAGTTTTCGCATCGGGATCCCGCGCCACCCGTCCAAGACGCGGCCCCCGTAACACCGAACATCGAACGCAAGCCACGACCATCATGAAATCGGAACAGCCGTCTCCCGCAGGCGTGAAGGACCCGTCGCCCGCCCTGAAAGCGCCGGATTCCGGGCTCTACTCCCGCCGCGGCGTCGCGCCCCTGCTCGCGATTCTCGCGCTTTCTCCCGGGGTGACCACCAGCGAGGCGGGTCTCTTCAAAAAAATGAAGGAGCGCCGGCAACAAAGAGCCCGCCAGCGTTCCACCTCCACCTCGTCCTCGGGTGCGAGCCGCACCTACCGCTCCCGTCCGAGACAGCGCTCGTGGTATCGCGACGAGCACCAGGATGCCTACCTCAATCAACCACTCCTCGAAACCCGAAAGGAAGCCTCGCGAAAGGTCGTCATCGATATCGGCCGCCAGCGCGCCTTCCTCATCGTCGAGGGACTCGTCGCGATCGACTCCGCCGTTTCGACCGCCCGGCGGGGAAAGATCACGCCCCGCGGTTCATACCGGGTGACCGAGAAGGTACGATCCGGAAAAATCTCGACCCTCTATCATGTCTACATGCCGAACTGGATGCGCCTCGGCAACACCGCGGTCGGGATGCACATGGGCGATCTTCCCGGCTATCCGGCTTCGGCGGGCTGCATCCGGCTTCCGCAGAGTGTGGCGCCGGTCCTCTACGACAACATCCCCAAGGGAACCCTGGTCGAAATCGTCGACACCTGGAACGAGAGCGACCTCGCGATCCCATACACCGCGCCCCATTCCCTGGAACGATCGCTCGTGTGATCGCGCGCGCCGTCCTCCGTCAATCGACCGGGTCACCGAACGCGTCCACTTCGACCCGTGCCGCGTCGGAGATCGGACCGTCCATCATCGCGTCGATCGCACGCCGCAGTTTCGCCCGGGCTTCCTCCGCCTCGCCGGAGAGCGCCGCGGGGTCGAGGAGGACTTCCCGAAAATCGTCGCCCGTGATGTCGAAGAGACGGCCATCGTCAAAAAGCTTGTATCGATGATCCAGCGCGAAGATGTGGCGAGAGAAGCGCTCCTTGTCCCAGCCGGGCCGCGGGTCGTACCAGAAGAAGGCCCATTCGCGTTCCTTCTCCCTTGGACTTCCCCGAAGCAGAGGCGCGAAACTGATTCCGTCGATGGGCCAGTCACCCGGTATCTCGGCTCCGCCCAGGTCCGCCAGTGTCGGGAGGAAATCCGACGCATCGACCAGGTCGCCATTCACCTGCCCGGCCTCGATCGTTCCGGGCCAGCGAGCGATGAGCGGCACGCGAATCCCCGTCTGGAGCGGTGACGCCTTTCCTCCCACGTATTCCTCTCCCTTCAAGGTGGTCGTGAGCCGGGCATCGGTTCCGTTGTCGCTGTAGAAAAGGACGAGCGTCTCGCGGTCCAGCCCCAGATCGGCGACTCCGTCGAGCAGGCGCCCCACCATCTTGTCCATGTAGGCAACCATGTCGGGAAAGAAGCCGGGATCCTCCTCCAGGCGCAGATTCATGTCTTTCCATTCCGGCGAGTCGGGCGTCGGAAGCATCGGCCAGTGGGGCAGAGCCATCGGGAAGTAGAGAAACATCGGATCGCCCGACCCGCGATTTCGCTCCATGAAGTCGAGGAGGAATGTCACCGACGTATCCGGACCGTAGGCTCCCCCGACCGGACCGACGATCGTTCCGTTGCGATCGAAACGGGGATTCGCGTAGCGCGATCCCTTGTCCTCGGTGTGCCACGAATGAAACAGGGACCATTCGTCGAAACCGGCTTCGCTCACTTTCATCCCCGTCCCGCGGCGGCGCTCCGCATTCGGAAAGTCTGGCGGATCATACGATTGCAACTGCCACTTGCCCGCCATGGCGGTGCGGTAGCCGGCCTCCTTCATCAGGTGTCCGAAAGTACGCTCGCGCGGATCGAGGATCCCGAAGTAGAGCCAGTTCCTCTGGTTGTATTTCCCCGTCATGATCTGGACGCGGGTCGGCGTGCAGAGGGGCTGCGAGTAGGCATGGGTGAAACGCATCCCCTCGGCTGCCATCCGGTCGAGCCGGGGCGTGTCGTAGGAGTCGCCGCCGTAGCACCCAAGACCGTCGATGCCGACGTCGTCGGCCATGATGAGCAGGATGTGGGGACGATCCGTGCCGGCCTGCACAGGAGGAGCCACCGGCAGCAAGGCGAGAACGAGGAGGGCGAAACACAGGCGAGATCTCATGGGAAACCCCAGAGTCTGCCGCACTCCGGCCGGGTGATCAAGAGAGCAGAAATCGATGGCTGACCGGGGGTTTTCCCTCAACCCATCACGTCACATCACAGGCGGCAGTTCCCCGGACGGGCGCATCGGCCGGGTTCGGGGCCGGGCCCGATCCGTTTCCCCATCATTGCTGATCACGAGGGTAGGCCGTATCGTGAGAAACTGTGCCTCCCCTGAAAGCCAACCGCGAGCGCCCGCGCCGAATCCGTCGATTCGGCTTTCGCTTCGCTCGGTTCCTCGCCTGGCTGGCGATCCTTCTCGTGTCCAGTGTGCTCCTCGTGCTGGTGGCCGGCCTCGTCGCCTACCAATACCGCGTCGAGCTGCTGAACGACGTCCTGGGACGCATCGTGGCTCCCTACGAGGTCGAGGTGGAGGAGTTCGACTTCGAACGCCTCGGGCAGGCCCGCATTCGGGGTGTCACCCTGACCCCGAGATTCTCCGACCGCGCGGTGCCCCTCGCCTATCTCGACGAGGTGGAACTCACCTATGATCTCGCGACACTGCGCCGCTCCCGGCAGTTGTCCACGATCCGGATCGAACGGCCCGCCGTCCATCTCGACGAAAAACTCTTCGACGCCTTCCGGATCGAACGGCGACGCCGGCCTGCAGCCAAACCGGCAAAAGCATTCGACCTTTCCCTGTTCGCCTTCTTCACGGACTCCCTCGAGATCATCGAAGGGCGCCTCCTCCTCGATCTGCCGTGGCATCCTCCGGTCACCGCCGACTGGGAGTTTCGATCCGGTCCTCTCGCCTTCGACCGCACCGGGCTCACCCGGAGCCCACTCGAGCTCACCCTCGGAGATGTCCGCCTCGGAGACAAGGCGGGAGCCGGACAGATCGAAACCGTCGCCGTTTCCGCCCGGATTCGGCGCGATCTCTCACGGGTCGACATCGACGACTGGCACCTCGCGCGTCCCCGCCTCGCCTTTACCCCGGGCTGGCTGTCTCCCCGTAGCGCGCTCGAACCGGCGCCGCCAGAGCCTGAAGGCGATGCACGACAGGGTTCAATGCGCGGCCCAACAGGGTTGGATCTGCCCGAGAAACGTCCCTTTCACCTTCTCGTGAAGCGATTCCGCATCGACGGAGCCGACCTCTCCCTGGAGGGATTCGACGGCGAGGAGGGAAGGCCCCGAATTCCGGACACCGCTCTCGCCGGTTCGCTCGACTGGCGCCGGGTCACCTTTCACGACGGAAGCTGGAACTCGGACCAACCGGTCCATCTCGACCTCGAGCGCTTCACTCTCGGAGCTGGCGACTCTCGGCTCGTCGAAGTCGAGGGACTCTCCGCCTCCGTCCTCTCACTCGGCACCCTCCTGTCGGAACGACGTATCGAGTCGGTCTCCGCCGACTCCCTCCGGCTCGACCTCACCGATGCCGGCATGGCACGATTTCGTCCCGTCGCGACACGAGCACGGGCCGCGACCGATCCGGCCCCCCAGGGGGAGCGGAACGCCGCCAGGGACTGGACCTTCGGAGAAATGGCGATCGCAGACGGACGCTTCACGATGCGGGACTTCTCGCCGGGTGGCGCCCTCCTGCCCGAGGTCCGATCCGGTTTCCGTGCGACAATCGAGGGCGTGACGATCGGAGGCGATGGGATCTCGTGTGGGCCCGGTCAGGAGGTCGTCCTCCGCAACACGACGCTTCGCGCTCCGGCCTCCGATCCGGATGCCCCGCCTCTCCTCTCCTTCGACCGGGCCACCCTCTCCGGATCCTGGGACGAGTTTCGTCGCCACGGAATCGTGGATACTCTCGTTGTCGAACAACCTGGCGTCCGTCTCACCGACCGCACCCTCGGAGACTGGATGGGATCCAGGAGATCGCAGGACGAATCCCGAGAAACGATCGGTCCACGCAATCGCCCCGTCTACCAGGCCCGCTCGGTCCAGGTCACCGGCGGCACGCTCTTTGCCGACACCGCCCTCGCCGGTCACGCCATCCCCAAG
>Ga0180430_10002238_pt1 | contig 17722 bp, 15 predicted proteins | sample SS_ome_9_FD_132999 | JGI IMG/M metagenome (GOLD analysis project Ga0180430, IMG submission 132999) | Hypersaline lake sediment archaeal communities from the Salton Sea, California, USA - SS_1_S_2 metaG | ecosystem: Environmental > Aquatic > Non-marine Saline and Alkaline > Hypersaline >... | reverse complement strand
GCATCCCCTGCATCCCCTGCATCCCCTGCCCGGTCCAGGCCAGCCTGGGACTCCGGTTCTCTTCCGGACTCTTCCGGCGTCGCCGCGTCGTCCGGTTCGCACTCCCCCCCCTCCTCCGCATCGGGAACCGGCTCGCCGGGATCACCGGACGGTGCCGACTCCGCCGGTGGCGGCGAAGCGGACTCCACCACCTCGTCTTCGCTCAGCTCGTCTTCCCCTTCAACGCCTGAGGCGGACTCGACATTTCCCGTCTTCTCCCCTTCGTCGAGTGAGATCGTCCCGGTGTAGAGGGTCGCACCGATCATGGCACGTAGGTCCTCGGTCTTCTCCTGCTCGCGTTGTCCGTGGTCTTTCTCTTCCCCACCCTCGTCGCCGATCGGAGACTCACCCTCCGAATCCTCAACAGGGTCCGGCGCAGGTTCCCACTCCCACGGTTCTCCGACTCCTTCTCCGGTCCACTTCTCCTTCGGGTCCCCTTCCTCTCGCGACTCGGACCTTCCCTCTGGGGCTGCCACAGGAGAGGACGCGCCCTCCTCGCCGGTCCAGTAGCCCGGCGGTTCGTCCACCGCTCCCGCCAGCGGCGAGTCTTTCTCGAGCTGTTCCCATTCCTCGAGAAAGGACTTCCGGGGCGTGCGCGGCTGATGAACCAACCAGTTGCGATATTCCTCGAGCCGGTGGCAAACGGGCTCCGGGATCCGGCCATCCTCATGCACCGGGCGATACCAGGGCAGGCGTTCGCCCGTCCGCAAGAACCAGAGCAACTGCATCGTGATCGCCGAATGCCGTGCCTCGGCAAATCCCCGTCCCGGCTCGGAACCGAGTTCGAGAAGGTTGTCGGGCAGATCGACACCCCGCAAGAGGGATCGGGTATGTTGGTGAAGCCGCAGGCGCATCGGAGTTTCGTCCCAGGCAGCGGCTCCCCGGCGACGAAAGAAGCCCGCGGCGGCATCCGCCCCGGCGGCACCCGTCACCACGTGGATCGCATCGGGTGGCAACCACCAGACGGCACAGGACCCGGTGCGGTCCTCGAGCCGGCGCAGTGTGGCCACCGTCCTCCGAACGCAGGAGAGGGAGTGGGCCCAGGGAAGTGGCCCCTTCTCGATGACGAGCAGTTCGAGGTCGACTCCCTCGGGGCACTCCTCCCCGACGAGGGAAACGGCGCCCCGCTTCTCGTATTCGAGCACGGTCAACTGGTTCACCATGCCTCGCCCGGGCCTCCTCATCGCCTCGTAATGCTGGCGCAACCAGTGATTCCGGGGTAACGCCTCTTCTCCCGGAATGACGCGGACCTGCCCGTGGAGACCGCGCAAGGTCGCCGGTGTCGAGTAGGGGTCGTCGACTTCGCTCGCTTCCCCGGGGGGAAACGAACCGGCGGGAAGCGAGGCCGAGGGGCCCTCCGCCTCGGCCGCAGTCAGTTCGTTTCCCAGCCACGCGACCAGCGGCGAGGCGGGCGAGAGAGTGGTGCGCGCGTGGTCGTCCTCTCGATTCGACGCGGCGAGTCCGGTCATGGCCTCGCGAAACGAATCGAGCACATTGCCGTCATCATCGAGAGCGGCGAGCACGGTTTCGCGAACGTCCCCGGCGAGCTCGTCGAAATTCCTCGGCAGGGAATCATGGGAGAACACCCGTGCCGGGACACCGACGATCGATGCGCAGAAGACCTGGGCGAGAAGGTAGACGCGGGAGTGTTCCGCCACGTGAACACCGGGTTTCATCCAGGCCTGAAACTCGGAAAACGACGGCACGACCTGTCCGGTGCGATCGCGCTCGACCTGGAGATTGAGATTCGCGTAGCGCTCCAGGGTCGGGGGGATGGACTCGCCGGCGGACTCGACCCCATCGAGCAGGCGCAGGATCCAGCTCGCCGCCACGGAGAAGGAGACACCGCCCGTGCGACCGAGGTAATCGGGCAGGGGCTCGGCGTCTCGCATCTCGTCCGCATAGAAGAGCTCCTCCTCGTCTCGCCCCCACGAGATCAGGCGGGACACCGCGGGATGCTGGATCGCAGCGACTCTCTCCATCTCCGCCTCGAAAGCTTCCAGCCGGTCCTCCCGCAAGGCGGCCCGCTCGAAGATGTGGAGCCGCGCGAGGCGGTAGCGCTCGCAGTCGAGCACCAGGAGAATCTGCTCGTCGATTCCCTTCGCCGGAAGTGTCACCAGATTTCCCGTGGAGGTGCGGACGAAACGAAACTGGGCGAAGTCGGCGATCTCGGGCTGCTTCATCGAATCGAAAAGGAAGGGAGTGTGGCCTCGAGGAATCCCTTGTCTCGGCCGGTGCCACAACCGATAGTTCCTTTCGCCACAGGGGGCAATCTCACCACAAACGATGGAAGAAATCAATCGATCGTCTCGGCTTCACCGCCGGACAGCGGAAACCGATATTCGCCTCTCACTCGCGGTCGATGGAACGGGTCGCTCCTCGATCACGACGGGAGTGCCCTTCTTCGATCACATGCTCACGCTCTTCGCCAAGCACGGGCGCTTCGACCTGGAGATCGAGGCGACCGGTGACATCGAGATCGACTTTCATCACACGGTGGAGGACACGGGAATCGTCCTCGGTCAGGCTTTTCGCGAAGCGCTCGGAGAGAAGCGCGGTCTTTTCCGTTACGGTTCCGGGATGTTCCCCATGGACGAGACACTGGTGCGGATCGCGGTCGATTTCGGCGGCCGTCCCTTTCTCGCCTACGAGGCACCCGAGGGAATCCCGCACATCGGCGCCGGCTTCAATTTCACCCTGGTGGAAGAGTTTCTCCGCGCCTTCTCCTTCAACTCCCTGATCAACCTGCACGTCTCGATCCTGGCGGGACGCGACCCGCACCACATGGCCGAGGCTGTCTTCAAGGGCCTCGCCCGCAGTTGCGACGAAGCCACCCGCATCGACGACCGGATCGCCGGAGACGTACCGAGCACGAAAGACGTCCTGTAACCCGGCTGGGGTCGCGGCCGCTCCCTGTACGCAACCCGCTTCCCGTCCACCATGAACGATCGTATCGGTGTCATCGACTACGGCGGAGGAAATCTCCGCAACGTGCTCAACGTACTCGACCACCTCGGCCACCCCGGCCGCCTCGTCGACGGCCCGGCCGACCTCGAGCAGGTCGACCGTCTCATTTTCCCCGGCGTGGGGTCTTTCGGCGACTGCATCGCCTGCATCGACCGGGACGGACTCCGGGAGAGCCTGCTCGGGTGGCTGCGCGAGGACCGGCCCTTTTTCGGGATCTGTCTCGGTTACCAGGTGCTGTTCGAGGAATCCGAGGAGAGTCCGGGCGTGCGAGGTCTCGGCTTCTTCCCCGGAAAAGTCTGCCGCTTTCGCCCGGATGATCCCGGTCTCAAGATTCCCCACATGGGATGGAACCAGGTCCGCCCGGTCGATCCCGGTGCAGCGGTCTGGGCCGGGACGCCCGATCCACTCTATCTCTACTTCGTCCACTCCTTCCACCCGCAACCGGACGAACCCTCGATCGTCAGTTCCTGGACGGACTACGGGGGGGACTTCGCCTCGAGCGTCTCCTCCGGAAACGTCTTCGCGGGCCAGTTTCACCCGGAACGAAGCCAGTCCGCCGGACTCCGACTCGTGAAGAATTTCCTCGACGACCGTGCCGCGACACTCAGTGCGCCACCCGCATCGGCATGATCACGTAGAGAAACGGCTCGTCCACCTTGATCACGCCCGGGCTGCTCTCGTCGATCAGGTCGAAGAAGATCTCGTCCTGGTCGAGGTTGCGAAGCGGTGCCATCACGAACTCGGGGTTGAAGGCGGCGACGAGCTTCGGCCCATCGTAGCGGATGTCGAGCGACTCCTCCGCCTCGCCGACTTCGGGCGAATTGGCGGAAATCGAGAGCTGGTTGTCGTCGAAGATGAACTTCACCGAGTTGCTCTTCTCGTTCGCCAGGAGGCTGACTCGCTTGACCGCATTAAGGAGGGTCTCGCGCTCGATGATCACCCGATGATTGGGATCCCCGGGAATCACCTGCCGGAAGTTCGGGTAGTTGCCCTCGATCAGCTTGGTGACGAGATGGCTGTCGTTGAGGGCGAACGCGGCCTGCCCTCCCGTCAGGGTGAGCTTCATTTCACCCGATTCGCCGAGCAGTCTCTGCATCTCGTGAACAGCCTTTGTCGGGATGATTACCGCCGACTCGTATCCATCGGGAAACTCGAGATCCTGTTCCACCATGGCGAGACGCCGTCCGTCAGTGGCGACCAGGGTGAGCATTCCCTCACCGATGAGACAGTTCACGCCGTTCAAGACGTAGCGTGTTTCGTCCGTCGAAATGGCGTAGGAGGTCTTGCGGAGCGCATCCTTGAGCAGCTTCTGCTCGATCGTGAACTCCTTCGCGTTTTCGAACTCCCCCACCCCGGGGAAGTCCGCTGCCGGCAGACCCAGCATCTTGAAAAAACTCGGACCGCTCCGCACCTCGGCGGTATTCTCGGCATCCACCGCAAATTCGATCTCGTTGCTCGCCAATTCCCGCACGATGCTGGCGAGACGGCGAGCCGGCAAGGTCGTCGCCCCCGTCACCCCCACATCGGCGGGAACCCGCTTCGTGATGGTGACGTCGAGGTCGGTGGTGGAGAGTTGCAGCCCCAGCTCGTCGGCCTCGATCAATACATTCGAGAGGATCGGGAGAGTCGTCCGGGTGCTGACCACATGTTGGACCTGGGTAAGCGCTTCCTGGAAAACGTCTCTCTCGATCTGAAACTTCATTGGTGGATTCGCGAAAACACTGAACGCGAATCGCCAACGTGTCTATTCGAAATTCGGACCGGGCATCTCGCCACCGTCATCCGAGACTCCCTCACCCGGTTTCAGGCCTCCCCGGAAGCCCTCGGATCTCGAATCACGGGACCTTCCCCGGCTTCGCTCCCCGGTGCCTCCCCGGACGAGACGGCGCCGGATCAATTCGATCGTGTTCTTGAGGGAGGACGACGTCTCCAGCCGCCCCTTGATCTTCTTCACCGCATAGATCACGGTTCCATGGTCCTTGCCAAAATCGGAGGCGATCTCGACGAGGGAGTGATCGGTCAGGGTCCGAATCAGGTACATCGCGACCTGGCGGGCCTCGGCCACGCGTGCGGTCCGGCTCTTGCTGTTGAGCACCTTCACCTCCATCGCGTAGTGCTCCGCCACCGCCTCCTTGATCTCCCGCATTCCCACGCTCTGGACCATCGGCGTATCGCACATGTCGCAGAGCGTCTCATCGATCAGTTCATCCGTGAGTTCCTTCTCGCTCATCGTGCTCGTCATCGCGACGCGGATGAGCGCCCCCTCGAGGAGCCGGACATTGCCCTGGACCCGTTCCACGATCCGGCTGATCGTGTGGTCGTCGATTCGCAGGCTCCAATCGTCGCGCTTCCGGCGCAGGATCGCCTCGCGGGTCGCCTGTCCGGGACGATGGATCTCCACCGTCAACCCCCACTGGAAGCGCGAGACGAGCCGGTCCTCGAGCTGATTGATCTCCGATGCCGGGCAATCGCTTGCGAGCACGATCTGCTTCCGCAGGTCGATCAGCGAATTGAAGGTGTGAAAAAATTCGCGCTGCAATCCGTCTTTTCTTTCGAGGAACTGCACATCGTCGATCAGCAGCATGTCCGCCTCGCGGTATTTCTTCCGAAAGGCCACGAGCGCATTGTTCTGCAGGGCATCGATGAACTCGTTCGCAAACTTCTCCGCCGAGACGTAGAGGACAACGGATTGTGGACGCTGACACAACGACTCCCACCCGATCGCGTGGAGGAGGTGCGTCTTACCGAGTCCGCAGGCCGAGTAGAAGTAGAGCGGCTGGTAGGTCTTTCCCGGCTGATCCGACACCGCCCGCGCCGCGGCATGGGCCAGCTCGCTGTTGTCACCGACGACGAAGTTCTCGAACCGGAAGATCTCGACAAGTCCCTCCTCGCGTCCGCGCTCCGGCAGTTCCTTTTCGCTCAATTTTTCCGAGACGAGCTTCTTCTTCTTCTTGAGCTTCTTGCCCTTCTTCGCCTTCCCTTCTCCCGGTTCGTCCCGGTCGCCGCCGGATGCCGCCGACGTCGTCTCGCCATTCTCTTGGACCGTTTGGATGGGACCGGTCGCTTCGCGGTCGGAGTCCGTCACCTGGAAATCGACCGTCTCGATGTCGCCGAGATGTTTCGCAAGAGTTGAATACAGTTGATCCTTAAAATTTTCTTCGATCCAGATCGGATAGATACTGCCCGGCGCGGAGAGGACTACTCTTCCGTCGCAGGACTCGATCAGACCGAGTTGTGAGAACCAGAGATCGGAAACCGTCTCACCGAGCGAGGCGCGAATGTCGTCTTGAATGCTCCGCCAAGCGGAAGCGAGAGGGTTGGTCGAGGATGATTTTGGGTCGCATGAATCGGATGAGGGGTGGGAGTGCATCGGGTGGGAACGTGAGTTGAGTTGGTTCGGTCAGCCGTTCGACGATGGCCGGTTCTTCGTTTCCCGAAACAGGGGATGTTTCTACGTAAAGCATTGACAATCAACGGGTTACAAGCAAGTTCAGGACACAGGAATACCACAGATCGTCCCCTGATAACGAGACGAAGGTCGAATCAAACTCCGTATCTTCGATTCCTCCGGGATCCGTGCAGCAAGCCCTCTGCGGGCTCTCTCTCCATCTTGCTGCTCCCCCTTTGTGACACGGTCTGCGTTTCGCGTGTGAGCAATATTGTTACAGAGAAACTCGAGAAGCCTCAACCCTTTTCTGTGCCGAACGAAGGGAATTTTCCCCGCAAGAGTCGATTCTTCCCAATGGGTTTCGGCTATTCGACTGAGTCGAATTACCAAAATTTTGTTTCGGAATTCCGAATATCAGGCGGAGTTTTATTGATTTCTCCGGGTAAAAAGCAGGCCCAATCCTATGGTGATGATAGTTGTCACGGGCCACATCCAGGCAGAGGCGAACACCGGAGAGAGGGCGGCCGGGTTGTTTTCGGCCAGCTCATATGTCGGCAGTTGGGCGAGCCATCCCGCGAGCGTTTCATTGAGGAAGAGCACCCAGACATCCGTTCGCACGAACATGACGAGGATGGCGGAGAGTGCCGCACCGGTGAACAATCCGCGCAAACTGACCCGACCCGGCAGGAAGAGGGCCGCGAGAAACATCCCCAGGAGGGGGCCCACCGTGTAGGTCGTCATGCCGAAGGCGAGCGGAAGAATCGTCACATCGGTCCGCTCCTTCACCGCGAAAAGCACGAAGGTGAATCCCGTCAGCGCCAATCCCCAGAATACCACGAGAAGGCGCGACAGGCTCACGAGCCTCCGGTGGTGTTCGTCACCCGCATCCTCGTGAGTGCGGTGAAAGAGCGAGAGCGTCGTCTGACTCAACGCCGCCAGAATCGAATCGAGACTGGAGATGGCGGCGGCGAAAATTCCGGCGAGGATGAGTCCCCGCAGGGCCACCGGCATTTCCGTGACGATCCAGACGGGAAAAACGTAGTCGGCACTTCCGGGCTGGCCGTCCTTCCAGCCCAGAACCTCGAGAATCCGCGTATCGGTGGGAGGATTCTCCCGGTAGAAGACGAAGAGGGCGGCCCCGACCATGAGCATCAGGACGGTGACAAACTGGCCCGCCGAACTCCAGATGATGGCACGCCGCGCCTGCTCCGGTCCCCGGCAGCAGAACATCCGCTGAGCGTTCAACTGATCCACGCCGAAGGCGTTCAGGTTGAGAAAGGGAACCGCCACGATCGCGACCCAGAATGTGAACTCCATGGCGGGATCGAGCGAGAAGTCGAGCACCCGCATCTTGTCGATCGTCTCACCGTCCGGAAGCGTGACATGCCGCGCCGTCTCGAGCAGGGTCGCCCAGCCGTCGGAGAAACTGTTCAACATCCAGAAGAAGGCGATCAGTCCTCCCGCGACGAAGAGCCCGAACTGCATCACATCGGTCCAGATCACGGTGCGCATTCCTCCCATCAAGGTCCAACCGATCGCGAATACCCCGATGATCGCGATGCACCAGCCGAAAGGAAGGGGCGTCACCACCTGAAGGGGAAGGGCCGCGACCAGCACGCGCACACTCTGCGCGAGAATGCTGCCCACCGTGAACAGGACCGTGGCCAGGCGTTTCGCCCCCACCCCGAGGCGGTTTCCCATGTAATCGTAGGGACTGAAGATGTCCTTTTCATAAAACACCCGGACGAACACGAGCCCGATCACGATGCGGGCCAGAATCGAACCCAGCGCCCACTGCAGGTAGGTGAAGTTACCCTGGAGGGCCATCACCGTGCCGGGAACACCGATGAAGGTCACTCCGCTGATCTCCGTCGCAATGATGGACCCGCTCACCGCAGGCCAGGGAAGTGACCGGCCGCCGAGGAAGAAGTCGCGGATGCTGGCCTGGTGTCCGCGCATGAGATGACCGACCCAGGTGGTGAGCAGGAGATAGCCCAACACCACGGTCCAGTCGATCCAGGTGAAGAATTCGTGGAGTCCGGTCATGGAAAGGCCGTCATCATGACCGCAGAGCCGTTCCGCGCAAAGGCAAATTCGCCCAAGTGACAGGGCTTCGACGTTCCCTGTTCCCCCCGGGCACGTCCCGGAAGCTCAATCACGCGCGTCCGGCTCGGATGCCCCTGATTGCGATACGGCAAGCCCCCGGCCCACTCACCACCAGCCGACCGGCGGCTCGTCACGCCTCCGCACACCCCTACAGCCGACGACGACGTCGCTTGATATGCAACTGGGCGAGCGACTTCTGGATCATCGCCTGGACCGCAGCCACCTCCTCGGCACCGTGATCCTCCTCGGCGAGCGCCTTCTCGGCCCGGGCCAGGGCCTCTTCCACGGCCGCCTCGTCGATCTCGGCCTCTTCCACCGCCATATCGGTGATGACCGAAACGTTGTCGTGGGAAATTTCCACCACACCGGTTCCGATGGCGAGAGATTCCTCCTCGCCTCCCTTCATGTAGCGCAACTCCCCCGGATGGAGGGTCGTCACAAGCGGAGCGTGTGCGGGAAGGATTCCCATTTCACCCTCGATACCCGGCACGACGACACTGTCGACCTCGTCGGAGAAGGCCCTTTTTTCCGGTGTGACAATGTCGAGTCGCATCGCTTCGTTCTCGGTTGGCGGGAAAGTCGTGGCCGCGAATCAGGCCTCCTTCTCGACGGTGTCGATGCCGGCCTTCATGTAGAAATTGTTCTCCGGGACGCTGTCGTGCATACCCTCGAGGATCTCCTGGAATCCGCGCACGGTCTCCGTCACGGGGACGTAGACGCCGGGAATACCCGTGAAGACCTCCGCCACGCTGAAGGGCTGGCTGAGGAACTTCTGGATCTTGCGCGCCCGGAAAACAGTGAGCTTATCCTCGGGGCTCAATTCGTCCATTCCGAGAATCGCGATGATGTCCTGGAGATCCTTGTAACGCTGGAGGACCCGCTGCACGCCACGCGCCACCTCGTAGTGCTCCTCTCCCACCACGTCGGGAGCGAGCGCGGTGGAGGTCGAGGCGAGAGGATCGACCGCAGGGTAGATGCCCAGCTCGGCGAGCGAACGCTCCAACACGACCGTGGAGTCGAGGTGGGCGAAGGTATTCGCGGGAGCCGGGTCGGTCAGGTCGTCCGCCGGCACATAGACCGCCTGGAACGAGGTGATCGATCCCTTCGTCGTCGAGGTGATCCGCTCCTGGAGACCGGCCATCTCGGTGGCGAGGGTGGGCTGGTATCCCACCGCAGAGGGAGTCCGGCCGAGCAGAGCCGACACCTCCGAGCCCGCCTGGGAGAATCGGAAGACGTTGTCGACGAACAAAAGGACGTCCTGGTTCTTCTCGTCGCGAAAGTATTCCGCCATGGAAAGCGCGGAGAGGGCGACCCGCAGTCGGGCGCCGGGCGGTTCGTTCATCTGCCCGTAAACCAGGGCCACCTTCGACTTGGATAGGTCCTCCTGGTCGATGACGCCGGCCTCGCTCATCTCCCAGTAGAGATCGTTCCCTTCGCGTGTCCGCTCACCGACCCCCGCGAAAAGGGAGTATCCCCCGTGCTCCTTCGCGATGTTGTTGATCAGCTCCATGATGACGACGGTCTTGCCGACGCCCGCACCTCCGAAGGCCCCCACCTTTCCTCCCTTGGTGAAGGGACAGATGAGATCGATCACCTTGATCCCCGTTTCGAGGATCTCCGCCGAGGTCGACTGATCCGTCAACGTGGGGGCCGGACGGTGAATCGGGTAGCGCTTCGTCGCATTGACCGGCCCCCGCTCGTCGACCTCGTCACCGGTGACGTTGAAGATTCGGCCGAGCACACCCTCACCCACGGGAACCGAGATCGGTGCGCCCGTATCGACGATGTCCATGCCGCGCTTGAGACCTTCAGACGAAGACATCGCCACGGCCCGAACCCAGCCATCGCCGAGGTGCTGCTGCACTTCGAGCACGAGCTTCGTGTTCTGCCCGTTGACATCGTATTCCACTTCGAGGGCGTTGTAGATTTGGGGCAACGTTCCGGTCCCGGAATAGTCGGCGTCGATCACCGGGCCGATCACCTGAACGATTTTTCCTACATTACTCATGTGACTGTAGCTCCTGCTCTTAGAGGTGTGCGTTGATAGTTGAGAGGTTTCTTCGAGACGGCCCTTACTCGAGCGCCTTCATGGCCGTGCTGATCTCGAGAAGCTCGGCGGTAATCGCGGCCTGCCGTTGCTTGTTGTACTCGAGCGTGAGGTCCTTGATCAGTTGGTTCGCGTTGTCGGTGGCCGACTTCATCGCGACCATGCGCGCGCTGTGCTCGGAGGCCCTCGACTCGAGGATCATCTGGTAGACCTGGAAGTTCACGTACTGGGGCACCACGGTCTCGAGAACGGTGTCGGCGTTGGGTTCGAAAATGTAGCCGCCGTAGGGTGCGACACTCGCGGTAGACACCTCGACGTCGTCCCCTCCGCCGCTTGCCATGCCGCTGAAGTGCCGGTCCCGCCCGAGATCAATCGGCCGAATCGGGAGAAGCGTCTCGATGAGAGGCTCCTGACGCATCGTGTTGATGAAATTCGTGAAGGCCACCCGCACGGTGCTGAATTCCCCCTCGAGGAATTGCTCGATGAGGAACTTCGAGATCTGCCGGGCCTCGGGAAAGTGCACGGGATCCTTCAACGAAAAGTCGGCGAGGAGATCCTTGTCGAGCCGAGCGAGAGCCTGCCGTCCCTTGGTCCCCACGGTGACGAAGGTCGTGTCCGGTCCCGCGGTGTCCGTGACCATGCGGAGCAGGTTCGTGTTGAGGGCACCGCACAACCCCTTGTCGGTCGACACCACCAGCATCAACTCCTTTCCCTCGCGCCTCTCTCCGAGAAGGGCGTGTTCCTCCTCACTCGTCTGCTCCTTGAGATTCACGAGAACCTTGTTGAGAAGATCGGCATAGGCGCGCCCCGAGGTCGCCTGGTCCTGGGCCTTCTTCATCTTCGACGCCGCCACCAGCTGCATCGCCTTGGTGATCTGCGCGGTGTTCTTGACCGACTTGATGCGTCGGCGGATGTCACGAAGGTTGGCCATTGCGTCTGGGGAACTCGGTGCGGTGGTCGGTACGGCCGGAAAGCCGGAAGGTCAGCGCCCAATCACGCCTTGTAGCTGGACTTGAAGTCTTCGATCGCCTGCTTGATCTCCTCGTTGATCTCGTCCGAAATCGCCTTCTCGTCGCGAATCTTACCGAGGAGGGAATCCTTCCGCGTCGTGAGGAACTCTTCCATCTTCGCCTGACAATCCCGAATTTTCTCCACCGGCACGTCGTCGAAGTAGCCGTTCTGCATCGCCCAGAGAAGGCAGACCTCCACTTCCACCGGGATCGGCGAGTACTGGTTCTGCTTGAAGAGTTCGACGATGCGCTTGCCCCGGTCGATCTGCTTCTTGGTCTTCTCGTCGAGATCCGAACCGAATTGGGCGAAGGCCTGCAACTCGCGGAACTGGGCGAGATCGAGCTTGGTGCGACCCGCCACCTTCTTGATCGCCTTGGTCTGCGCCGCCGAACCCACCCGGCTGACCGAGAGGCCCACCGAAATCGCGGGTCGGATACCCTGGTAGAACAGGTCGGTCTCGAGGTAGATCTGGCCGTCGGTGATCGAAATGACGTTCGTGGGGATGTAGGCCGACACATCGCCCGCCTGCGTCTCGATGACGGGGAGCGCGGTGAGAGAGCCGTCTCCGTTGTCGTCACTGAGGCGGGCGGACCGCTCCAGCAGGCGACTATGGAGATAGAACACATCACCGGGATAGGCCTCACGCCCGGAAGGACGTCGAAGAACGAGAGACACCTGGCGGTAGGCGACCGCGTGCTTGGACAGGTCATCATAGACGATGAGTGCGTCCATTCCATTATCCATGAACCACTCACCCATCGCGCAGCCCGCATAGGGCGCGAGATACTGGTTCGTGGCGGAATCCGAAGCCGACGCATTCACGACGATGGTGTAGTCCATGGCGCCGGCCTCTTCGAGAGTCGCCACGGTCCGGGCGATGTTGGCCTGCTTCTGCCCCACCGCCACATAGATGCAGTAGAGAGGCTTGTGATCCTTGAGTTTTCCTTCCTCGGCAGCGCGATTCTGGTGCGCCTGCGAAATGATCGTATCGATCGCGACGGTCGTCTTCCCGGTGGAACGGTCGCCGATGATCAGCTCGCGCTGACCACGACCGATCGGAATCATCGCGTCGATTGCGAGGATGCCGGTCTGGACCGGCACACCGACCGATTGCCGGGGAATGATGCCCGGAGCGATCTTCTCGACCGGGTAGGTCTCGCTCGACTCGACGTCACCCTTTCCGTCGATCGACTGCCCGAGCGAGTTGACCACCCGCCCGAGGAGGCCCTTGCCCACGGGCACGGAGAGAAGACGCCCGGTCGAACGCACCTCGTCGCCCTCCTTCACGTGCAGACCGTCACCGAGAAGGATGCAGCCGACCTCGGTCTCCTCGAGGTTGAGAGCCAGCCCGTAGAGACCGCCGGGAAATTCGACCATCTCGTTGAGCATCACGTCGCTCAATCCTTCGACCTTGGCCACACCGTCGCCAATCTCGCGGACGATGCCCACGTTGGACTTCGTGACCGAGGTCTTGAGAGCGGAAATTTCGGATTCCAGTTCCTGGAGGATATTGCTCATGGCAGATTCGCTTGAATCGATTCGGTGGGTGACTAATCAGTTGAATTTTTCGGAGAGACGCTCGATGCGATTCCGGACGCTGCCGTCCCAGACGTCGCTACCGACTCGGATGCGCATCCCTCCGAGGAGAGAGCCGTCGGTCGTGAACTCGGGCTCGATCCGGTCGCCGTACTTTTTCCGGAGGTCGGAGACGACACGATCCCGGGTCGGCTCGTCCAGCTCGACCGCGCTCTCGATCACCGCGCGGTTCCTTTCGACCTCGAGCCGGAGCAGATCGAAGTATTTCTCGAGAACTTGCAGATAGCCGCGGGGTTTTTCGTTCTTCAGCTTCCCCATGATGATCCGCACGACCGATTCGTCGATGCCCGCCTCGTTCACGGAAGCCTTGAACAGCTGGCGTGCGATGCGGGTGGATTCCTTGGACGACTTCATGGGAGTGAGCGGGGCGATACCGGCCGGACCGGCCTCGGGGTCAGAGTGCGACCTGGCCCGCGGTTTCCTGGTTGATTCGTTTTTGATCCTCTTCGTCGAGGACCTTGCCGGTCACCTTGGAGGTCGCATCGGTGACGAGCCGGCCGAATTCCTGCTTGAGAGAACTCATCAGGTTGTCGTGCTCGACCTTGGCGGCGGCGCGGGCCTTTTCGATGATCTGCTGGGCTTCCTTGATCGCTTCCTGGGACTTCTGATCCCGCAGGGCGTCCGCACTTTCGCGCGCCTCCGAAATGAGTCGCTCGGCATCGCGGTTTGCCTCGTCGAGCATCGACTGGACCTTCTCTTCCGCCGTGGCGAGTTGTTCGCGAATCTTGACCAGGTTGGCTTCCCCGTCCTCGATCCGCTTCCGTCGCTGCTCGAGCATCGCGAGAACCGGGCCAAAGGCAAACTTGGCGAGAATCGCGTAGACGATCAGCACCACGATCACCTGGGAAATGAACTTCGCCCAATCGAGTCCGAAAGTGTTGAGGAAATCGCTCATGTCCTGATGTGCAAATGAAGGGATGAGAAGGGATGAAAGGGAACACGGGCCGCCTGGAATAGCCCCCGGTGGTCCGGCCCGCGACGAAGGACGCCGCGAGCCGGAACGAGAACCGAACCCTCCGCCTAGCGGAGAGCGATGATCAGAGCATAAATGGCGATCGCCTCGGCGAGTGCCATCCCGATGATGCCGATGGTAAGGATGTTACCGAAGGCGCTCGGGTTGCGGCCCACCGCGTTGGCGGAGGCCTGACCGATCAGACCGATTCCGATCGCTGCACCGGCACCCGCGATGGCGAGCGTGAAGTTGCCGTCGAAATTCGAGGCGGCTTCCGCGGCGGCGGGGGCAGCGGCAGCGAACGTATTCAGGATTTCCAGGGTCATATCGTTGGTTGCTTTACTGTTTCTCTACCGCCGCCCACACTTTTCTGCGCATGGTCCCGACGGCAAAAGGGTTCTTCGATGGGGGTCTGATCACGATCAATGATCGTCGTGCGTGGTCGAAAGTTTGATGTAGACGGCACAGAGCAGGGAGAAAACGGTGGCCTGCAGGGCACCGATGAGAATTTCGAGAAAATAGAAGGGAAGCGGGAACACGATGGAGGAGAGCCACGCGAGCCACCCGGGAAACCCGAGAGTCTGGCCGAGATTCAGCATCGTGCCAAGGAGGGTTTCGCCGGCGTAGACGTTGCCGAAGAGACGGAGTGAGAGGGAGACGGGACGAAAAATGATCGACACGATCTCGATCACGCCCACGAAGAGGAAGATCGGCAGGAGAAGGAACTTGAGAATCCCCTGGAGGCCACCCTTCGGACCGAAGATGTGGACGATCGATCCCCACAAACCCAATTCGCGGACGGAGATCCAGAGCCACACCACCATGAACACCACCGCAAGGGCGAGTGTCATGTTGAGATCGGCCGTGGCGGGACGCAGCAGCGGCGTCTCCATCGTCTCGATCGAGAAAAACGCATTCGTCTGGCCAAACCCGATCGTGCCGACTCCGGGCATCAGACCGAACCAGTTCGAGACGAGGACGAAGATAAAGATCGTGGCGAGGAGCGGAAACGCCTTGGGAGCGACGTGCTTCCCGACGATTCCCTCGACCTGGCCGTAAAGAAACTCGATCACATACTCGACGAAGTTCTGCTTCCCGGCAGGGATCATTTCCATCCGCTGGGTCGCCATGCGGGTGAAAAGCAACACCGCGACGGTGACGATCGCAGCGACGAAAATCGAGTTGGTAATGAAAGCCAATGCCGGCAACTCGGGAGCGTAAAGGCCAGCGGCAACCATGGAATGCAGAGATTCCAGCGGAAAAATGGGCAGGAGTTTTTCCATCGGGTGGAACAAGAACTTCGCAACCGGCCCTCTCGCGGAAGACGCGCACCGCTTACGATGTTCCCATCGCGCGCATGGTTAGCCAGCGCCCGACTTCTCGCAACTCGATTTTAGTCAAAATTGCGCCGAAATCGGTTCAAGCCACAAACTTGGCGCATTTCGACATGGGCGGGGCGCCGGGTGACCTCTCCGGCGCCCCTTTCACCGAGCCACCACACCCTCATTGCGACGCGGGCCTTCGCATCGCTACGAGGAGCATCCCGATGAGAGCAAGGGTCGCAGCCAGCATGATCGAAATCAACACCGAGGCGAAGAGCTTCTCCTCGTTCCCCTGGGCAACCGCCATCCATCCCACCGTCGCCCGCCAGGTGAAGGTCGCGGCAAGAAAGGCGCCCACCCCGAGCGCAATGCCGGCCGCCGGCTTCCATCCCCGGGCCCTCAGGAGACCTAGAACGATCTGGATCGAGCCAAAGAGGCCACCCGAAAGCAAAGCAGTCTTGGCTTTCTCGGGATTGGAGAGGTAGCCGGCCAATCCCGCGAGGATGAGAAACACGCCGTAGGCAATGATGATGGGGTGAATTTTCATGGATACGTGATGGGCTACGCTGCCCGGGGTCGATCAGGCCGCCCTCAGCTCGTCGTCACCGGGACGGGCGTCGGGAAAATCGTCCTCGTGCCGGATGCGAGGCGCCAGGTGGGACGGGGGAATCGCCCGCACCGCCTCGAAACAGGCCGCCGCCAGTCCCCGCAACCGAACGGCCAGTCGGTAGTCGCCGAATGCCTCATCGACTTCCTCGCTCAGTTCGAGGAGCCGGTCCGACTCACCGAGGAGCAGGGCTCCCATTTCCTGCAGGTCGATTTCGCCGTGGTCTTCGCGGGTCACCGGAATCTCTTCGAGGAGGAGGTCGATCGCGGTGACGTCGAGCAAAGGACGATCGAGCCAGACGAGACGCTCTTCGCATGATGCCTCCGAGGCAAAACGGTCGAGATCGCGCACGACGATATCCCACTGGCCGCGGAGGGATTCGAGCGAGAACAGGAAATAGTCCCATTCCCTCACGGTTTCGTCCGACGCAAAATGCATCGAGGAAGACAGTTCGCCGGACTCATCGATGGATATGGTTTTCATGATAGGTATTACAGGACTTGATTTTCACCTTTTGCAAAAAGACAGACAAGACGGATGGCACTTCGTTCAACGAAATCGGGTGAAGACCGCCGAATTTCGGGGCACGGCCTGCCCTCGACGAACATGGCTTGACAGTTGCTATCACCCCTCGTCGTTTCCCGTCGCATACCGTCGGCCCATTCCCATGATGAGCGCCCCCCTTTCTCCTTCCACTGCCGCAGGCATCACCGCGAGCGGCCTCGCCTCTCTCGAGGCCGAGGTTCGCGAGATGATGAAACATCTCTCGGCTGTTCTCGAGTCCTGCGCTGACCCCGGCCTGGCCGCGGTCTTGCCCTGGTTGGAAACGAACGAAACCGACCGCTCCCCGGCCTCCCCTTCACCGAGCGAAACCGCCCAGGTCTACTCGATCGCCTTTCAGCTGATCGACATGGTCGAGGAGAGCGTTGCTCTGCACACCCGCACACAGCGGGAAAAAGCACTCGGCGCAGCCGCGGAAAAGGGCCTCTGGCCACACTGCGTCGCCAGTCTTCGGGAAGAGGGCTTCTCCGAAGACGAGATCGCATCGACATTGGCCGAGGTTCGCGTCGAGCCGGTCTTCACCGCACATCCCACCGAGGCGAAGCGTCCGAGCGTACGGGAGCGGCATCGCGATGTCTACGACCTGATCCTTCGCCTCGACGATCCGGACATCCCCCCGCGCGACGAGGATCTCACCCGGCGCGATCTGCTCGCGGCTCTGGAGGCACTCTGGACGACCGGCGAGATTCATCGGGAGAAGCCCACGGTCGAGCGAGAATTGCGCAACGCCCTGTTCTACCTGCGCGAGGTGTTTCCCGCGGCGCTCGAGGAAAGTGACCGCAACCTGAAATGGGCCTGGCGCGATGCGGGTTTTTTGCCTGGATCTCTCCGCCTTCCGAAGGTGCGGTTCGGACTCTGGATCGGAGGCGATCGCGATGGCCATCCATTCGTCACGTCCGAGGTCACCCACGCGACCCTCGGGGAACTGCATGCGCAGGCGATCAAGCTCTACCGGAGAGAGTTGCGGACCCTGGCTCACCACCTCAGTGCTTCGCCCGGCCCCGGTCAGACACCTCCGCGGCTGCTCGACCGCATCGACCAGTGGACCGCCGAACTCGGGAACGAGGGGATCGCCATCCGTGACCGCAACACGGGTGAACCCTGGCGCGCCCTCGCCTATCTCCTC
>Ga0180430_10002234_pt1 | contig 17746 bp, 14 predicted proteins | sample SS_ome_9_FD_132999 | JGI IMG/M metagenome (GOLD analysis project Ga0180430, IMG submission 132999) | Hypersaline lake sediment archaeal communities from the Salton Sea, California, USA - SS_1_S_2 metaG | ecosystem: Environmental > Aquatic > Non-marine Saline and Alkaline > Hypersaline >... | reverse complement strand
TTCAATTTCTGCTGAAGCGTTATCCGGCGCACCTTCCCCCAACCCTGTATTCTTAAAAGTAACAGCAAAACCCCATGATCTTCTTTTCTGAGGCTGGTCCTTTACGGATCTGGAAATGAAGGGATCCTCACCTCCTGTTATCTTCAAAACGGCATTCTGGGTTTTTTCGATGCACTCGAGCAATCCGACACTCTCCGTAAGGAGCTGTCCGGTATTGGTGATCGCTCCTTCTCGGAGAGCATTCATCCTTCTCAATTCAACCGGTTCAATTCCCAACTTTTCAGCTACCTGATCCATCATACATTCGATCGCAAATGCTGCCTGTAAAGCGCCAAATCCGCGGAACGCACCCGCGGGAGGATTATTGGTATACATGGCATAACAATTGATCTTTACATTGGGCACAATGTACGGGCCTGTAGAATGAGTAGTTGCCCTACCCATCACTTTGGCCCCCAGAGACGCATAAGCGCCAGTATCCCCATATAACTCGGTTTGGGCCGCATGCAAGGTGCCATCTTTTTTGAACCCCAATTTGACATTGATCTGGGTTGCATGCCGTTTAGGATGAACAACCAGGCTTTCATGACGATCATACAAAATCTTCACTGGTTTTCCAGTGGCATTGGCCAGGAGAGCAGCATGAATCTGGCCCGCAATATCCTCTTTCCCGCCAAAACCTCCCCCCACCAATGGACTGCGGACGCGAACTTTATCCAAAGGAAGATCGAGAGCTGCCGCAACCTGGTCCCGATCCGAATAAGGGATCTGGGATCCCACATAAACTTCCATTTTCCCGTCTTCCAGGGGTCTGGCAATACTGCATTCTGGTTCCATGAAAGCATGGTCATAAGAAGGAGTGAAATACGTGTCCTCAATGATTACATCAGATTCTTTGAACCCCTTCTGGATATCTCCCTTATCAACTTTAATGTGCTTCAGAAGATTCCCGCTCTCATGAACCAGAGGAGCGTCATCTTTTTTTGCATCCACAGCGTTGGTTACCATGGGTAGTGGTTCCATTTCCAGGTCAATAAGATCCAGGGCTTTCAAAGCAATTTCCTGGGTATCAGCTGCCACAATGGCAATGGCATCACCAACATAACGAGCTTTTTCACCAATCCCGACCAATGCCGGCCAATCTTGAATTATTTCACCATGATTGACCCTTCCTGGAATATCCTCTGCTGTCAAAACCGCCTTGACACCCGGGAGCGCTTTGGCCTTCGAAATATCAAGCTTCTTAACTCGACCATGAGGAATTCCTGCCCTGAGGGTAGCACCAAATATCATTCCAGGAAAACTGATGTCGTCAGTATATATCGCTTCTCCGGTGACTTTTTTATTGGCTTCTGGTCGTGGAACTACCTGGCCAATCACATCCATTCCTCCACCAAAATCAAAAGCAGGGTAATCGATTGGTTTTTCATCGTTGATCTTGTCCGCAGCTGCGTGAATTGCATTGGTGATCATAGGGTATGTGCCGCAGCGGCACAAAGTGTCATTGAGGGCATATTCTATGTCTTTATCGGTTGGGTTTGCTTTTTCATTCAATAAAGCAGTAGCGGTCATGATCTGACCCGGTGTGCAAAATCCACACTGCACTGCACCGTGTTTGATAAAGGCTTCCTGAACGGGATGCAGCGTTTCTCCATCTGACAGACCTTCGATGGTTGTGACATGTTTTCCAGCAGTTTTCAAGGCTGGATAATTGCAGGATAAAATCGGTTCTCCATCCACCAATACAGTACAAACGCCGCATTCAGATTCCCCACAGCTGATCTTTGTGCCAGTTAATCCCAAACGATAACGAAGGACATCTGCCAGCATTTCCCCAACTTCAATTTCTAGCTGATGTTCCTGATTGTTGACAACAAAAATTAGAGTAGTCATAATAAAAATCTCCCTTCTCGGCCGGCTAAAGTTGGGCCCTTTCGATTGCGGTATCCATGACATTCTGAAGCAATACCGGTAATAGTTGATGGCGATATTCTTTCGTCGCTCGATGTTTGCTCGTTCTTAAACTGACTTCTCCCGCCAATATCTTAGACGCTTCCTGAAAGACAGATTCTTTCCAGGCTTTTCCAGAAAGATATTCTTCCATTTTCAAAGCCCGGAAGGGTTTAGGACCAGCTGGACCACAGGAAACCCGAACTCTCTCAAGATTTCCATCATTATCTAATCTCACCCAAGCAGCCATATTCAAGATCGCAATCGCCACTCCCTGAGGACGCATAACCCTGTGAAAAGCTGAGCCTTCCCGCTCTCCCTTGATTCCAAAACGGAAACGAGTCACAAATTCTTTGGAGCGATCAAAATTTACCTTCCCTGGTCCAGCAAAAATATCGATCAGGGGCTGCCAGGCAAAGCCTTCAGGCGAGGCAATTTCAACCATAGTGTCCAGAGCCAGGAGGGAAATTGTGCCATCTCCTGCCGGTAAGGCGTGAGAGATATTGCCGCCAATGGTTGCCACATTTCTTACCTGTGGGCCGCCAATTAAACCACAACCCTCAATCATACATTGAGCATGTTCCTGGAGGATTGGATCAGTTATTATCCTTTTGTGGGTTACTCCTGCTCCTACGATGATCTGGTCCCCTTCCTTAGTGATCTCTTTTAGTTCAGGGATCTCTGAGATATCCACCAGTCGATCAACAGCCGGATGACGTCCCTGACGGAGCTCGAGCAGCAGGTCTGTTCCACCGGCGATTACAGCTGCTGAACCTGTCCCTTTGGTCAGATTTTGCAGTGCTTCGGTGATAGATTTTGGTTGAAGATAGTCTTGAAAATAATTCATATGTACCTCTTTTTCCTACTTTACCGATCAAATAGTGGGAATTACCGTTCATCCCCAACACCTATTGTACTCACAATCCAATTCAATTACCAATCAAGATTTGGCACTAATGATTTATGTTTGAATTTAAGGTGTCAACCATTATACATAACCTAGAATACAACCCTTGAAATGATGTTCTCCAATGAATTAGAAAAGGAAGATACCCCTATAACACGTGTCTGCGGTAAAATTGTGCCAGTGAACAATTATTGAACCCGTACTGGAGGAACACCTCATGTCCGATCATCGTCAACTTGCTCTCGATTATGTCCAGGATCATAAGTCCCATTCTTTGGAAAAAATGAAACAGATTATTTCCATTCCATCAGTTTCAACTGATCCAGAACGGGCCGGGGATATCAAAAAAGCAGCCGAATGGCTCAAAGCGGAACTGGGCACTTTGGGTATGAAGCGTGTAGAGATCTTCCCCACTCCGCGGCATCCTATCGTATATGCAGAAGATTTATCTGCCGGTGAAGATAAGCCCACCGTTCTGATTTACGGCCACTATGATGTCCAGCCGGAAGATCCGGTAGATGAGTGGAATTCAGATCCTTTTTCTCCCACTGAAAAAGGCGATAATCTGTATGCCCGTGGCTCAACTGATATGAAAGGTCAAATCGTTGCTACTTTCAGCGCCATAGAAGCCATTCGGAAAACCGGTGTTTTACCGATCAATGTCAAATACCTGATCGAGGGTGAAGAGGAGATTGGAGGATCCTATATAGAAACTTTCATAAAAGAAAACCAGGACCTACTATCATGCGACTTTTTCCTGAATCCAGATACCGGTATGCAGGCTCCTGATCAACCAACAATCACTTACGCTCTACGCGGGATTGCTTATTTTGAGCTGCGCGTCCAAGGTCCAAAACAGGACATGCACTCAGGCTCATTTGGTGGAGCGATCCATAACCCAGCTCAAGTGATGACCGATCTGCTCTCCGGGACCCACGACGAGAAAGGCCGCGTGACATTACCTGGTTTCTATGACAGAGTAAAACCTTTGGATGATGATGAACGGAAGGAAATCAGCAAACTTCCGATCGGTGATGATTTCTTCTTGGAACAGGGTGGTGTAAACGCATTATTTGGAGAAGAAGGATACACCTCCGTTGAGCGCACAGGCGCCCGCCCCACTCTGGAGATCAACGGCCTCTACTCAGGTTTTATTGACGAAGGCCAGAAAACCGTCCTGCCTGCTTATGCAATGGCCAAAGTATCATGCCGGTTGGTGGCAGATCAGGATCCCGTTGAAGTCTATGAACAGTTCAAAACCTACCTATCAGAGAACGCTCCTGATACAGTAACCTGGGAGCTGACCCAGATGTCGAAAGATTTTCCATCCCTCAGTGACCGCAAATCCAAATGGATCGACGCCTATGTTAAGGCCGCAGAAAAAACCTGGGGCAAACGCCCGATCTTCAAACGGGAAGGTGGCAGCGTTCCGGTTGTAGTTCATATTCAGCAAACACTTGGTGTAGACTCAGTCAATATTGGATTTGGGCTTCCGAGCGATAATATGCACGGGCCCAATGAAAAAATCCATTTACCCACATTCTATAAAGGAATTGAAGCTCTGGTCCATTTCTTCTTCAATCTATAAATATGATTTCTGAAACCCCTACACAAACAAAACTGCCGAATTACGGCGGTCAGGCAGTTATTGAAGGCGTGATGATGCGCGGAAAAAAATTCGCTGCTATCGCCATGCGTAACCCAGCAGGTGAGATCATCATTCACACAGAGAAGCTGAACAAGATCTATCAAAGCAAGATCATGAAGATCCCCTTTTTACGAGGACTGATAGGACTGAATGATGCCCTGGTCTTAGGAATGAAAGCCCTGACCATCTCTGCCAATACTCAAACCGGTGAAGACGAGAAACTCGAAGGCCCTGCCCTGTTTTTTACCTTTGCACTCTCCCTGGCAATAGCAGTCCTGATCTTTTTTCTGATTCCTGCCAGCGTCGGTCAAGCAGTAGAGAAATATCTAAGCTGGAAACCATGGATTGGCAACTTAGTAGAAGGAATGATACGGCTGATTTTCCTGATCGCCTATATGTGGGGTATTGGCCAAATGGAAGATATCAAACGTGTCTTTTGCTACCACGGTGCAGAACATAAAGTAATCAACACCTTTGAAGCCAACATAGAATTAACACCGGAATCAGCTAAAAAATTCAGCCTGGAACACCCCCGCTGCGGGACAGCCTTCCTGTTGATCGTGGTCTTGTTTTCAGTGCTGCTATTTACAGCCCTGGGGCCAATGTCCCTGCTCTGGCGCCTGGTCAGCCGCATCCTGCTGCTGCCAGTCCTCGCTGGCGTTGCTTATGAATACCTGCAGTGGACAGCAAAAAACCTTCATCGCCCTTTTGTAAGAATGCTTGTGAAACCAAACCTGGCATTGCAGCGCTTGACAACCAATGAACCATCACTGGATATTCTTGAAGTCAGCATTGCTGCCTTTAATGCCATGAGGGAATTAGAAGAGGCCTAAGTATTTTTAAGATTGGAAATAAAAACACGATGGTTAATCGCCATCGTGTTTTTGTTTATGTTTTCTTACGAATACTTGATCCAAAAGATGATCTAATCTTCTTCTTCCAGAAACTCAGTAACTTCCATAGCTGCCGCAGCACCCATGCCAGCTGAGATCACTACTTGTTGGAAATGGGGGTCTCCAACCTCTCCAGCTGCGAAGACACCTGGCATGCTGGTGTGCATGCGCTGGTCGATTACAAGGTATCCACTCTCATCTGTATCTAATTGGTCCTTGAAGAGCTCAGTATTGGGATCATGTCCAATGAAAATGAACACACCATCTGTGTCTTGAACCTGTTCCTCACCGGTTTTTGTATTCTTTAGACGAACACTGTTGACAGTGCCGTCTCCGATGATTTCGGTCACAATCGTATCCCACATGAAGCTGATCTTGGGATTTTCTTTGGCTTTTTTCTCAAGGTAAGGTCCTGCTCTCAACTCATCCCTGCGGTGAACAATGGTTACTGATTTGGCAAAACGGGTCAGGAAGATACCTTCCTTAAGCGCGCTGTCCCCACCACCAACCACGATCAAGTCTTTTTCTTTGAAGAAATGTCCATCACAAGTTGCGCAGTAGGACACCCCTCTGCCTGTTAAATCCTGCTCACCGGGTACTCCCAGCTCTCGGATTGATGCGCCTGTAGCAAGGATCAGGGACTCGGCATAATATTCTCCACCATAAGTTGTCACCTTGAACGGTCTCTTGGAAAAGTCAACTTCGGTCGCGGAATCAAAAACGATCGCAGCACCAAATTTCTCAGCTTGCTCCTGGAAAAGGGTGACCATTTCCGGTCCTAAAATGCTATCGAAACCGGGATAGTTTTCGATTGCATCTGTTTTTGAGACCTGACCCCCCAGATCCATACCAGACAGCACAACAGGAGACAGGTCTGCCCGGGCAGCATATAGTGCCGCAGACAAACCGGCCGGTCCTGAACCAATGATTAAACACTGATGGATTTTCTCAGAAGTATCAGTCATCTATCAATCTAGTCTAGAACTGCCAGGACTTTTTCAAAATCCATGATATTGTAGTCTTCACCACCCAGCTTGATCTCGGTGCCGGTGTATTTCGGGAAGAGGACTTTGTCGCCAACTTTCACAGTAATCTTGACATCTTCAGTGCTTTCACCAACTGCTACCACTACACCTGTCTGGGGTTTTTCTTTTGCGGTGTCGGGGATATATAAACCGCTGTCAGTTCTGTTTTCTTCCTCGACCGGCTGAATAACAACACGGGCACCCAAAGGTTTGATACCAATCTCTTTTTTACTCATGCGTATTACTCCTTATTTCAAGCTTTTCTAAACAACAATTTCACTTCCACATTTTACCAAATTTCGACTGAATAAGGCTGGTCAGAATCCAAATAATGGTAATTTTTTATAAATATTTTATACATATTCAGACGATTGGTGGAAAAGAATCTTCCCTGAAAGTCCAAAACCACCTCAAAAAAAATCCGGCTGGTTGCCCAACCGGATTTTCATATTTTTCTTTACCTTTCTTTATTTCTTGCGGTCGGCTTGCTGGGCTTCTTCCAGGGACCAACCTTCCAGCACAGCTTGCCTGGAAAGACGTATCTTGCCATCTTTGCTTATGTCAGTCACCATCACGGTGATCTCATCACCAAATTCAACTACATCTTCAACGTTCTTGACATGGCTGGATTCTAGTTGGGAAATGTGCACCAAGCCGTCAATTCCCGGGAGGATCTGAACAAACGCACCAAAGGTCTTAATGCCAACCACGCGGCCAGTATAAATGCGGCCAACTTCAGGGGTCGCGGTCAAGCCTTCAATTCGTTCTCGTGCCATCCGAGCGCTATCGCCATTATCAGATGCGATGAACACAATACCTTCATCATTGATGTCAATTTTAGCGCCAGTGGTTTCCTGGATATCTCGAATGGTTTTTCCACCTGGTCCAATGATCGCGCCTATCTTGTCCACGGGTACTCGGACAGATTCGATGCGCGGTACATGGGGTTTAAGCTCTTCACGTGGGACAGAAATTGTCTCCATCATCTTGCCCATGATCACGGAGCGAGCTTTCTTGGCAGCTTCCAGAGCTTCGGCCATCACAGAGGAGGCTAAACCTTTCAACTTGATATCCATTTGTAAAGCGGTGATCCCAGCATCAGTTCCAGCAACCTTGAAGTCCATATTACCAATATGATCTTCTAAACCCTGGATATCGGTCAGGATCGCGTAACGGTCGCCTTCTTTGACCAGACCCATTGCTACACCGGCAACAGGGGCCTTGATGGGAACACCCGTGTCCATCAGGGACAGAGTGGAGCCGCATACTGAAGCCATGGAGGACGAGCCGTTGGATGATAGCACTTCTGAAACCAGGCGCAGAGTGTACGGGAAATCTTCTTCGGAAGGAATTACAGGAAGCAAGGCACGTTCTGCCAAAGCGCCATGGCCGACTTCTCGTCGGGATGTTCCACGCAAGAAACGAACTTCACCAACAGAAAATGGTGGGAAGTTGTAGTGATGCATGTAGCGTTTGGAATCATTGGGTGAAAGATTATCAACGATCTGAGAATCACGGGGAGTTCCTAAGGAAGTCGAAGTCAGTACTTGAGTTTGACCGCGAGTAAAAAGACCAGTTCCATGAGCCCGAGGACTAGTGTTGATATCACACCAAATATCTCGGACTGTGGTCAGGTCACGACCATCTGGACGGATTCCTGATTCCAGAATTCTTTCCCGGATTGCGAATTTTAATACTCCTTCAAATGCCTCTTTGACATCGCCGGTGGATACTTCTTCATTCTCTGCAAAGGATTCCAAGACCTCATCACGCACCACGTCGAGCGCTTTACGGAAATCTACTTTTTTAAGGTTCTTTTCAAGTATCTCTTTGATAGGAGCGAGGGCTTTGCCTTCAACTTCGGCTTTCAGTTCATCACTAACCTTAAATGAGACGTAGCCTTTCTTTTCTTTACCAAGCTCTTTAGCCATTTTTTCCTGGAGTTCAATCAGCGGTTGGATGGCTTTTTGGCCCCATTCCAACGCTTCCAGAATAACTTCTTCGGAAACCTCTTTGGAATTGCTTTCTACGGTCAGGATAGCATCTTTGCTACCAGCCATAACCAAGTCCAAATCAGATTCATCGATCTCTTCAAAAGTGGGGAAAGCAATGAATTTTCCATCGATACGCCCCACTCGAATTCCACCTATGGGCCCTTCCCATGGAATATCAGAGATCACCAATGCTGCGGATGCAGCATTAATACCGAGAACATCCATAGGCTGATCGATAGAAGAAAGAGCATAAAGTATCAACTGAACTTCGTTCCTCAGATCCTTGGGGAAAAGCGGCCTTAGGGGGCGGTCAATTAAGCGGCAAGTCAAGGTCGCATCCTCTCCAGGTCGACCTTCACGGCGGAAGAAACTACCCGGGATGGAGCCATTGGCGTACATGCGCTCTTCATAGTTAACAGTTAACGGGAAGAAATCGGCGCCATCTCGAGCACTGTCATTCATGGTGGCGGTTCCGAGCAAGATCGAATCACCTAACTGAACAGTAACAGCTCCGCCTGCCTGTTCTGCCAGGGTTCCAGTTTCGAAAATGATCTCTTTTCCTTCTACCACAGTTGTGTATTTCTTCGATTCAGGTTTCATTTTTACCTCCTGCCGGCATCTTTAGGGTTAGGGACTGGGAACTAAGGACATGAAAATGTCGTTACCTCCCAATACCCAACCTAACTAGAATGCACGGACTTGATAACATTCTACGTTTGAGTGAGTTGTTAAACGTTCATTTGATAAGCTATTCAGTTATATTCCTCAGGGAGAAAGAGATCCACCGCCTGGTTGGGTCCCCCTTTCCAACTCAACCTAACCGCACCGACAACCACATTTTCCCACTCCGCTGCAAAATCTACCTCATATAAAAATAAAACCGAGGGGTCATTTTGAGCACCCACTCGGTTATATAATTTTTATTTCCTTCGTAAGCCCAAACGATCACTAATTGCTACATATCTTTGATAATCTTCTCGTCGAAGATATGCCAATAATCTGCGTCGTTGACCAACCAGTTTCAATAGTCCCCGCCTGGAGGATTCATCGTGGGTGTGATCCTGCAGGTGCTCGGTTAATTCCAAAATCCTGGTGGTCAAGAGGGCAATTTGGACCTCTGGCGAGCCAGTATCATTTGGATGTCGTCCAAATTCCTTGATAATTTCTTCTTTCTGTTCCTTTAACATTGTCATGACGTCTGCTATCTCCTAAAAATATATGCTTTTCTGCTTTCTAGCAGGTCTCCAGCCCCGCAGCTTTTGCCGCAAAGTGGTCTAGTCAGCTCGGAAATTATACCAAAGAGAACCTATCTGGCAAGTATGCTCGTCAACCCTCCAAAATCTCCCTTGCTTGCTGAACATCACTGCTGATTTGGTCTACCAGGTCGCTTACCTGAGCAAATTTCATTTCATCCCGCATTCGATCTATGAATACCAGTTCCATACAATCGCCATATAAGTCCTCGGAAAAGTCCAATACATGAGCTTCAATGCGGGGAGCTTCTAAATCTTCTCCAAACGTCGGCCGATAGCCGATATTGGTTACAGCCAAATAGGTCTTTCCTCTGATTATTGCCCGGCATGCATAAACACCGGGCTTGATATCAACCATTTCCGGTAGAACTTCTAGATTTGAGGTGGCGAATCCCAGACTTTTACCACGTTTTTCACCCATGATTACCCGACCAGTGATCTCAAAAGGCCTGCCCAATAGCTGAGTTGCCTTCCGGATCTGACCAGTCCGGATTTTATTCCGGATCAAACTGGAGGAAACTATTTCTCCCTCATGGGAATAAGCAGAAATTTCATGGATTTTATACTTATAACTCTGTCCGATCTTTCGAAGGTAGGATGGAGTCCCCAAGCGGTCCTTACCCAAAGCAAAATCGTATCCAACCCACAGTTCAGAGAATCTCAAATGCTCATGCAGTTGTGAGATAAAATCATCCGGGCTCATCCGAGAGGTTTCCAGCGTAAAAGGATATGTTAAAACAAAGGCTACTCCCAATTCTCCCAGTAATTGGGCTCTTTTCTCCGGCATCGTTAAATAATAAGGCCGGGTCTCTTCTTTTAATACCAATTGAGGATGGGGGTGAAAAGTCACTACTACTGCTGGTTTCCCAACTTGATGGGCCTGACCTACTAAGGAATGAATGATCTGCTGGTGACCAATATGCACGCCATCAAAACTGCCTATGGTCACTAAGGATCCTTCCAAAGAAATTTTTTTGAGGTCTTGAAAATGCTGCATAAGAATCCAGTCAGGACGTAATGAATACCTTACGCGGCTGCCAGGTATCATCGCCTTCTGCTGCTTCCAGCAGTGCAATTAAATCCCCCTGCTCGCTTAACCCTCTTGCCCAACCGCTTGATCCCTGTTCAGCCGGGATACGGTGACCATGTTTGATCTTTTCCATATCATCTGGAGTTAGATCCAGGGTATGCCAATCTGCTAGAGTTTCAGCTGCTGGTATCAGATGTTTATACCAATCTCCCACCTCAAAGGATTCTTCGAGATCCTGCAAACGAACAGCATCTCGAAGAGTAAACTGACCGTTCTTGGTCCTGCGCAATCCAGTCAGGTGAGCTCCAACACCCAGATCACTACCGAGGTCATTTGCCAGGGATCGAACATAAGTACCAGATGAAGCATAAACGTCGATCACCGCTTCTGGAGGATCCCATTCCAATATCTCCAGGTTATAGACATCGATCATGCGGGGTTCCAGATTTACTTCTTCTCCCCTGCGGGCCAGGTTATAGGCTTTCTCTCCATTTACCTTGACGGCAGAATGAGCTGGGGGGACTTGCGCAATTTTACCTTCATAGTCCCGGAGAAGATTCTGGAAATCATCTTCAGTAATATGGTCAACAGATTTGGTTTCTCCAACCTGTTTCCCTTCGGTGTCATATGTATCTGTAGCAACACCAAAGCGCAAAATGGCTTGATAGCGTTTATCAGATGCTGAAAGGAATTCACTCAGTCGAACTGCTGGGCCAATCAATACTACTAAGACTCCCGAAGCGCGGGGGTCCAATGTACCAGTGTGGCCTGCTCTGCGAATACCAGTTCCTTGCCGGATGACCTTCACTACATCATGTGAAGTCATCCCAACTGGTTTATCGATAACCAAAGCGCCGGTAATAAAGTCTTTTAACTGATCGTTATTCATAATCTATATCTCCCCAACTGTTAATCTTGAGTGCGGGTCTTACTAATCGCTCTTTTTGAGTGATTTCCTGGTTGCCTCAAGTACTTCTTCTTGCACCCGCTTCAGGTCACCATTAATATCTGCTCCTGCAGCAGGTTTATGGCCACCCCCGCCAAACTGGGTAGCTACGACGGAAACATCAAAGCCTGGTCGAGATCGCCAACTGACCTTCACGCTACCATTCTTCTGCTCCACAAACACAATGCTAATGTCAGTTTCCTTGATCCTGGCCAGGACATTGATCAAATCCGCATCATCACGGCCAGTATAATCAGCTGCTATTCGATCCTCTAATGATAAAGAGGCCCAGACCAAACGGTCTTCCATTTGGATCCCTGATAAACCCTGACCCCAATATTTGACCGCCTCGATTGATTTTTCCAGCATGGCTTTGCGGTACAAATCAGGCAGGTTTGCGCCAACTTCCATCAATTCAGCCGCAATTCGCAGCGTTTGGGGATTGGTGTTGGAGGTTTGGAAACCAAGGCTATCGGTCAGCAAGCCAGTTAATAATGCTTCTGCGATTGGCAAGTTTATAGGATATGAGAGCTCTTGCACTAAATCGAAAATGATCTCAACTGTGGCAACAGCATTATCTCGAACCAGATTCAGCTTCGCAAATTGAGTATTGGTTGGATGATGGTCAATATTGACGTCCGGTTCACCATAATCATCCAGGACAGACCCAATTCTTTCTATGTCCGAGCTGTCCACCACTATCACCAGATCAAAAACGCCAACTACTTCTCTGATGATCCTATCAGCCCCGGTCAGGTGGTTGAATACCTTTGGAACGCCATCTTCAAGAACCAGGGATACTTCTTTTCCCATTTCCTCAAGGATTAATCCCAAACCAAGGGTTGAACCTACTGCGTCTCCATCAGGTCGAATATGGGAAATGATCAGGATCCGGTCAGCTCGTGATACCAGATCCCCAAATGCCTGTATCTGATCTTTATTCATCCAGATCCTCGAGCCCACTTTCCTCATCCAGCTCTGCGAAGATCTCGTCCATTCGATCTACTCTCTCTGGGACAGGATCCCAGTGAAAACGTAGCTGGGGGAAAGTACGCAGGTGAGAAATGCTCACTGCCAGCTGGGATCGGATAAAACCCGAAGCCCGTTTTAAGGCAGCCAAAATTTCCTTTTTTCGGTCAGAGCCATCTCTGACTGAAACATAGATATCTGCGTAAGAAATCTCCCGATCCAGGTCTACAGCGGTAATATTCACACCTTCCAGGCGAGGATCACTGATCTCCTGCATAAACAGCAGTGAAACTTCCCTCTTGATCCGGTCGGCAATACGATCTGTTCTTGATTCTGAAACCATAATTTACCCTAAAATTCTGATACCATCTCAATGACGTAACTTTCCAGCACATCACCTTCTTCAAAGCCGGAGAATCCTTTTAGACCTATACCAAACTCGAATCCATCCCGGACCTCATTAACATCATCCTTATGGTGTTTTAGGGAAGCAATATCACCTTCAAACGCGATCTTGCCTTCCCGGAGCACACGGATCTTGGCATTGCGGCGTATTTCACCGGTTTCCACTTTGCATCCGGCCACCTGACCATATTTACCAGAGGGGAATATTGCCTGGATTCTAGCCCGGCCAATCAGGATCTTCTTTTCCACCGGTTCCAGCATACCTTTAAGTGCTTTTTCGATATCATCGATCAAATGATAGATGATGTTGTATTTTCGGATGGAAATCCCTTCTGTATCCGCCAGACGTTTGGCCCCACTATCCGGACCGACATTGAACCCAAGAATAATCGAATTTGTGGTGGAAGCAAGGTTCACATCATCATTTGTAACATTACCTGTACCAGCAAAAATTACTTTGACTCCGATATCCTGTTGTGCACCGCCGCTCTTCATATCTTTTACAGAGTTAACGATCGGTTCCAGGGATCCCTGCACGTCAGCTTTGATGATCAGCCGAAGCTCTTCCTCTTCGCCGGCCTGGACCCGAGCGAAAAGTTGCTCCAGGTTCGCTGCCGAATCTATCTCTACTTCCTTCCTTTCGGCTATCAGCTCTCGTTCTTCAATCAACTCGCGGGCGACTTTTTCGTTCTCTACAACACTAAATAACTCACCTGCTTTGGGAACATCACTTAAGCCCATCACTGAGACAGGCATGGATGGTCCAGCTTCCTTGATCTTTGCGCCGGTGAAATCGAACATAGCTTTAATACGTCCACAGGTTGTGCCAGCAAGGACAGTATCGCCAACTTTCAAAGTTCCATTCTGAACCAACAGAGTGGCCATCACACCGCGGCCCTTAGTGATCTCGGCTTCGATAACGGTACCAAATATATCTCCCTCGGGATTTGCCTGGATATTCAGATCATCTGCAACGAGAAGGATCGCTTCCATCAGGTCATCTAAACCAGTTTTTTCGGTAGCTGAAACGGGAACAACAATAGTATCTCCATCCCAATCGTCCGGTATGACACCAGCATCAGCTAGCTGCTGTTTCACTTGATCAGGAGCTGCATTTGATCTATCGATCTTGTTCAGGGCGACGATCATGGAAACCTGGGCTGCCCGGGTATGAGCGATGGCCTCTTCAGTCTGAGGCATCACACCATCATCCGCAGCAACGACCAACACCACAATATCCGCTCCCTGGGCGCCGCGGGCGCGCATGGCGGTAAAGGCAGCATGGCCAGGTGTATCCAGGAAAGTAATTGGTTTCTCATTATGTGTAATTTGGTAAGCACCAATATGTTGAGTAATACCTCCAGCTTCTCCAGCTTGCACCGTAGTCTGCCGAATAGCATCCAACAATGATGTTTTTCCATGGTCGACGTGTCCGAGTATGGCAACAACTGGAGGTCTGAGGACCAAACCTTCTTCGTCTTCTTGCTCCAATTTCTGGCGCCAGAGTGGAACTGCTATTTCTTCAATCTCATCCTCTTCTTCGACCTGGGCAGAAACCACTTCATACCCCATCTCCGCAGAGACAATAGCTGCAGTATCAAAATCAATCTCCTGATTGATATTTGCCATCATGCCGTTTGCCATCAAAGTCTTGATGATCTCGATCGGACTGGCATCCAATGTATCGGCCAAATCGCGGACAGTGATACTGAATGGCAGTTCTACTTGTTTTAGTTCTTGTCCGTTTTCACTCATTTATTACCTCGTTGGTCCAGATTTATTTCTCATTCAAGGCTATCTTATTCGTCATTGAAGAAGGTTTCTTGAAATGCTATTAATTCTTCCCGATTTCTTTCACTCAGGGTTGTGTTCAACGCTTTTTCTAGATTTTTTTCTACTCCACGCACCCAGCAATCGGGGTCAGCATGCAGATACGCTCCCCTCCCGGTCAATTTCCCGGTCTGATCCACAACCACTCCTTCAGTTGTTCTTACCAGGCGGATCAGCGATTTCTTATCCTGGCTTTTCCTGCAAGCCACGCACATGCGTTGGGGTTTGTGCTTAATTTTTGTCATCGATCAGACAGGATCTACTCCTCATCCTCAATCTCATCATCTGCAGACGATTCTTCTTGTTCATCTGCTTCATTTGGCTCTTCTGTTTCTACTTCAGATTCCTGTTCTATATCAACTGGAGGCTCAAGGTCATCAGCATCATCAACTTCAATCTCTTCAGAATTATCTTCTGCTGTACCATCTTCATCCACAGTTCCTTCAGCTGAGGACTCTTCAAGATCACTCTCACCTTCATCCTCGGCAGCGGTTTCTGCAGGAGTTTCTTCCTCTTCTCCATCACCTTCAGCTAGATCTTCTTGTTCTTCCTTCCCTGTGCTCTCCTCATCAAGGACAATCTCTTCCACGATGTCGTACTCTTCTGAGAGAGGCTGATAACCGATCATCACTTCCAGAGCGCTCTCGATCTGCTCAATAGAGGCAGGGCCGATTCCGTCGATGTCATTAATCAAATTCGGAACCAACAACAACCGGTACGCTAACTCTCCCACATTATTAAAATCTGCTTCATTCAGCAAGTTCTCAACTTTGGTGGACAACCCCAGGGTCATGATCGGCAGATCGTAAGCATCATCCGGCACTGCAGCTTTAGCAGCATGGATACGAGCCTGTTGCTGCTTAGACACTTCCTGCCGTTCTTTAATTAAACCGGATTCAATGCGGTTATTGAAATTATGCAATTCGCGGTACTCTTCAGGTGTAATGGGCCGGCCTTCAGCTTTTTTAGCCATTACAGCTTCTATGCGAGGGATAGTCGACGCTTCTAGATCCTGGAATTGGACGTACTTTGGATTATCCTGGATTTTGAAGAGAGTATCGGACACAGCTTCAAAAAGTCCCTTTATATCGATTCGCCAACCAGATAGTTTGGCTGCCAGGCGAGCGTTCTGCCCATTGCGGCCAATTGCCAAGCTGAGCTGATCTTCAGGGACGACCACTGTAGCTGTGGGCATGCCATCAGATTCCTTGTTTAAAAAGACACTCAAGACACGGGCAGGGCTCAATGCCTTGGCAATAAATTCTTCCGTGTTCGGATTCCATTCGATTACGTCAATTTTTTCGTCGCTTAATTCACGGACGATAGCCTGAATACGGACACCGCGAATACCGACACAGGCACCTACTGGATCCACTCCAGGTTTAAGGGCCGTTACAGCCACTTTTGATCTGTAACCTGCTTCACGGGCAATAGATCGAATCTCAACTAAACCCTGGTAGATCTCGGGGACTTCATTCTCAAGCAAACGTCGTAAGAAGTCACGATGAGCACGGGAAAGGATTATGCGCGGTTCACGCGTGGTTTCTTCCACATCCAACAGCAGAGCTCTGATGCGGTCATGGACCCGGTAATATTCTTTTGTGATCTGCTGATTGCGGGGCATTTTGCCCTCAGCGTTGATATTCAAACCAATGGTCAGTTCATGGCGGTGAACAGCCTGAATCACACCCGTTACAACTTCACCGATCTTTTCATTGTAATATTCATACTGGGCCAGGCGTTCGGCCTGGCGAATGCGCTGCTGGATCACCTGGCGCGCTGTTTGGGCGGCCACGCGTCCGAAATCTTCTGGAGTGCTTTCCACCATTTCCAGGTCGCCCAGCTCAGTATCCGGGTTTACTTTTCTAGCTTCTTCTATCAGCACTTCCGTTCGATCATCCTGGATATCCTCGACAACCTCTTTTTCAACAAAGACGACCACATCACCAGATTCGAGATCGATCTCTGCCTCAACCTTCTGGGCACTGGAAGCATTCACAGACCGGCGGTATGCAGACACCATGGCGTCCTGGATCGCTTCAATAATGATCTCCTCAGGGAGGTTTTTATCATTGAGGACTTGTTTAAAAGCCAAAGCAAATTCTGTTTTCATTTCAATATCTCCAACTACGTTTACCGGGAGGGATGGCTCAGGCTAAGGATGGCAATAAAAAAAGTGGGTAAACCCACTTTCCGACGCCGCCAATATTGCTTCCCCCCTCTGGAAAATCATTTTATCATGAAGGAAATGGGCTGGCAAGGCATCCCCTGTCCCAGATAGCGACGGAAATCTACCGCTAAGGAATCGGATCAACTTCATCTATTGAAGTATTTTCTTCTATTTCTTGCAGAAGTTCCTTTAAGTAATTCTTTTCACCAGTTTTGGAAGTGATTTTCCCATCAAGCCAGGCATTGCGAAGCTTGCTTAGGATCTCCGCATATCGTGGACCGGGTGCCAATCCTTCTTCCTTTAGATGTTTTCCTGTAATATTGCATTTCACATGCTGCCAAGAAGATAAATAACGAGATAGAATACCCTTCAATTTCGGCTTTTTTTCATTTAAATATACCGCATAGATAGCCAGGTTAGAAATCCGGCTTAATATTGCGGTTACTCCACTGGCGGGACGTCCATCAAGGTCATCCAATTTCTCCCTCAGTTCTGATGCCTGACGAATAGTTCCAGCCAGACCACTGACCAGGCGCAAGCGTTTACTGATATCACTATCAGCTGGAGCATTCGTCAACCAAAGTGAATAGCACAGCGCCATTTCCAATGAAACGCCTATCCCATCCCCATCAATATTCCATTCGGGGGGTGTATCCTTACACGGCATGGATTTCATCAAGTTCTTCAAGTCGTCATTCCAGACCAGGTGAGGATGAATGGTTTCCA
>Ga0180430_10002230_pt1 | contig 17766 bp, 14 predicted proteins | sample SS_ome_9_FD_132999 | JGI IMG/M metagenome (GOLD analysis project Ga0180430, IMG submission 132999) | Hypersaline lake sediment archaeal communities from the Salton Sea, California, USA - SS_1_S_2 metaG | ecosystem: Environmental > Aquatic > Non-marine Saline and Alkaline > Hypersaline >... | reverse complement strand
GAATGCACTGTATAACGACACATGCAGCGGCAGGGAAGGCAGCCATTCCTCTCCGCGGATCACATGGGTGATCTCCATTTCATGGTCGTCCACCACGTTGGCCAGGTGGTAGGTGGGCATGCCGTCCGACTTGAACAGGATCTTGTCATCCAGGGTCCGGCTTTCCACGCTTACTTCCCCGCGGACCATGTCCTGCATCACGATCTCTTCATTGGGGGGAAATTTAAACCTGACCACGTAGGGGGTACCTGATCCGACCAGCTGCTGCACTTTTGCCCCGTCCATCGTCAGGGAGTTATTCATGCCGTTACGCGTGGTGGCATCATAGGTAAAGGTCCGCTTCTCAGCCTCGGCCGCACTTCTTTTCCTGTCGAGTTCCTCTGGCGTATCAAATGCAAGGTACGCATGTCCGGAGCGGACCAGCCGGTCGGCATATTCAGCATACCGCTCCTTTCGTTCCGACTGCCGGTAAGGCCCCAGCTCACCGCCGGCTCCTACACCCTCGCCGGGACCGATGCCGCACCAATCCAGCGATGCAAGGATATAATTCTCCGCCTCGGCCACGTACCGCGCCTGGTCGGTATCCTCGATCCGTAAAATAAAAGTTCCCCCATGCTTCCTGGCAAACAGGTAATTGAACAACGCTGTTCTCAGGCCTCCGATATGCAGCGGTCCCGTGGGACTCGGTGCAAAACGTACACGTACTTTACTCATATACCATCATTGTTTGCTGCAAAGATAAGGATTAATGAACGTTTTATCAGAAACAACATTTTCCGGAAAACAGATCAGCTGTCATGAGCTGCACCAAGGACAGGAAAACAATATGGGATTGAATTCTTTCATCGGGTGTTTTTAGTAACTTTGGTGGTTACAAATCAACAAATTGACGAACCAGGTGTCGACGAAAACTGGCAGACAGACGGGATCATATTCAGATGGCTAAGCCGATACATCAAATACAAGCCTTTTTCAACAGGCAGTATCCCCAAAGCTTTTTGATTCATAAGCCCTTGTGGGGAACAGTAGTATTTGCCATTATTCTTTTCTTATTTGCTACTGTTTACCAGCCGCTGGGGATGCACGGGGCCCGCTCCTTCAGTTTTAATTTTACGATCCTGCTATACTCCCTGGTAATATCAGCGAGTGAGTATATCATGGCAGTGATCATAAAAAGGACGAACTGTTTCTCGAAAAGTGGGATTTGGACTGTTTCAAAAGAACTGCTGTCAATTGTAATGATCCTGGCATCTATCGGTGTCGCCGTGTACTTCGCCGGTTTTATTGTGGAAAATCAAGGTGCACGGTGGAACCTGGCGACTTTCCTCGACTCTTTTTCCCGGTCAGTACTGATCGGTATAATCCCTGTGCTTTTCCCATCCCTGTTGAATATCCGCTTTGCCTTTACCCCGGAAATATTCCAGGAGTACCAGGTGAAGGGGCAACAGAGGCAAAAAGAGCAGACTGGGGACTTGATCCATATCAAGTCGAAAGCCAAAAAGGAGGAGCTGAGTTTCCTGCCCGATGAGCTGATCTATGCCGAATCGGAAGGAAATTACGTGGTTTTTCATCTTGTAAAGGAGGAAAAAAATTCCGAGGTGATCATCCGGAATTCCATCAGGGATATTGAACAGCAACTTGCCGGAGTTCCATACTTCATGCGGACACACAGGGCTTTTATCGTGAACCTGGACAAAGTAATATCAAAAAACGGCAATTCACTGGGATACCAGTTGAAACTGAAAGGAAGCAACCAAGTCGTACCGGTTTCACGCCAGAATACCCAATTATTTGATCAACACATCCGGAAATACCTCCTATCCATTCATCACTGATGTTGCATTTCATACCAGTTTTTTGAGCCTGGCTTGCTGCAGGTAACAAATTCTTGCTGTATATACCAATAGTTTTGTAACCTCCCGGGATCTTCTTCCATTTGCATTGAACACTTAAATGTCAACGCGATGAGAAAATCAAATGCCCTTTTTGAAAAACTGTTCAAGCATGTTAAAATTTTACTCCTGTTTACGGCGTTTACGCAACCTGCCGGTCTTCATTCACAAATGAATTGTTCGGTGAACGGAAAAATCGTTGAAGAAAACAGTAACCTGCCTGTCCCGTTTGCAACCGTGGGACTGGTAATTGGCGCTGAAGGCGATCAGCAAATTACAGCAGGGACCATCACCGATAAAAACGGGTCGTTTACCATTGGCCCGGTAAACAGCGGGGAATACTGGCTCCAGGCATCCTCGGTAGGATACAAAACAGCTACAAAAAGGCTCGACATTCGGACTTCCGGGATGTATGATGCCGGGACGATTTACATGCAGGATTCGATACTCCTGATAGGCGAAGCTACTGTGGTTGGGGAACGGATGAGAGCGAAAACCGAAAATGAAAAAACCGTGTTTTTCATGAATAAAAAAATCCATGCGGCATCGGGTAATGCACCGGACTTGCTGCGGCATATCCCCGGAATCCAGGTTGACCTGAAGCAAAATATATCCCTCGGGGGCAGCCGGGACATCCTGCTGCTTGTAAATGGAAAAGAACGCGATAAAAACTATATCAGGCAGATCAATCCTTTACACATCGACCGGGTCGAAATCATGAACACACCACCTTCAAAATACGATGGGAATGTATCTGGTGTGATCAACATCGTGATGAAAGCAGAAAGTGAAACAGGCTTCAGCGGAAATTTATTCACAGAAATACCCGCTTCGAAGTCAATTGTCTACGCCTTCCCAAACTACAGTATGCAGTTCGTAAATAAAAAAATCAACTTGTTTACATCCTATAACGGGGAGATAAACTTTGAGGACATCGACGAGGTAGTGAACAGGCAAATCAGGGGACCCGGGCAGACCGTCGATATTTCTTCTGTTGAGCAGGTGAGGCAAAAAAACCTCTCACACACGTTTCATTATGGATTTGATTACCATGCAACACCCCGGGATGTGATCAATTACTATGGCTCAGTCAACCCTTACACATATGAACAGGATGGAAAGGCTGTTATGGATGTTACCGGAAATGAGAACCGAACCTGGATGAGCCTGCGGGACGAGACCGATAAAAACCTGAATGTCTTCAACTCATTGTACTATAAGCACCTTTTTACAAAACCAGGGAGCGAAATTTCCATTGATATCAGCAATTCATTCCTGAAATCAAGCAGTTCAATTTCCTATTTACACGAAAATGAAATTGGAACTGCCTGCATAACGAATGCCGAAAAACCAGAGCAGGTGTCGACAAGCATAAAAATTGATTACACCTGCCCGCTGGGTGATAACCTGATGTTGAATACCGGGGGGAAAGCCGGGGCAAAGTCTATGCGAAACGAAACCGCAACCGCCTTCGGATACAATGAGCAGGTCTATGCACATTACGGGAGCATGCATTATAAGCAACCGGGATATAATCTTAACCTTGGGCTAAGAACCGAATATGCCGCCACGGAATTAAAAAACGATTTCAAAAAAACGGAGCTTTCCATTTTGCCCTATATTGCTTTTCAATACAAACTCAATGGAAAGCAAAACCTCCGGCTCTCCTTCAGGCGTTCAGTCAACAGGCCGAATGTTTTTCAGCTTAACCCATACATCCTAATCAACAACCCGCGCTCTGTCAGCAAAGGCAACCCATTGCTGGAACCCGAATACAGCGACCGTATTGATGCCGGATATTCCGTCCGGTTCAACAGCAGCTTTGTTTCATGCCGGCTGTTTTATGAGCATATAAGCAATGCCATGGATAACCTGACTTCTCTGAACGACAGTGCTGCTTTTGAAACGCAGGTGCAGAACCTTGGGAACATTCGCCAGGCTGGAATACAATTCATGGGTTCCCTGAAATTCGGCCCCCTTACAATCAGTCCCTCCCTCCGTTTGTACCACCAGTCAACATCAGGGAACAGCCTGGCAGAGCAATACAATATTGAAAACAGAAATAACTGGGTTCTTGATGCAGGCTTTTCTTCTGTCCTCTCTTTCAGGCACGATTTTGCCTTCTCCGGAACATTGCAATACGCAACTGTAAAATACCATATGCAGGAAAATACTTTTAGCAATGCCCTTTATATATTTTCCCTTGATAAAACATTTAAAAACAACCTCAAAGTTGGCCTGATGGCGGCATTGCCTTTTGCCAGGACTTTTGTTTACCAGGGGACAGAAATCGAGGCGCAACATTTCACAAGCAGCTACCGGGGAAATCTTAAGCTCCCTGCGGTCCCTTTAATGTTCCGGTTAAGCTACCATTTCCAAACCGGAAAAGAGAAAAAACTGGTTCACAGGGAAAAAGAAGACATTCCAAAAAGGATCAAAGCGGGATTGTAGGCTGCAAAAAGCAAGAACAAATCAAAAATGAGCACCACAAAAAACCTATATTCACAGCGAAAGATGAACCGGCATCATAAGTAGCAGGAAGGACATTTACAGCTTCCGTTCAGGGGGAATAACTGTTGACAAATCCTTCAGATCTTTCCCTGGTACTTCTTTAAAAAAGCGGGGTATACCTCTTCCCGCATCCATTTCAGCCGGGGCTCCACACGCAGCATCTTCTGGTATACCCCGTCCGCCTTGCGGTACATTTCCGATGCAATATAGGCATCTGCCAGGCTTCTCAGGGTGTTCAGGTAGAGCCAGTTATGCTTCAGGCCCTGGTTGTCGGCTTCGTACAGCTTCACGGATTTCTCATAGATCTTCGCCGCCTCCGTACTGCTGCCGCCAAAGATCGCCGGCTTGTAAAATTCGATGTTCCCCTTCTCCATCCATACCTGTGGATCAGCGGGATCCAGCTCAAACGCCAGGTTGTTCTCTGAAAAAGACTTCTTGCCAAATACCACCGCTTTGTATGCGTTCAGCCCGATCTTGTAACCGTAGATCGCCCCCAGCATTGCATGCGCCCGGGCATTACCAGGCGACCGAGCTAAAATAATTTCCAGGTATTCTTCCGCCTGCTTCACATAGTCACGCGCCTCTTTGTCCTTCTCCTGTGAGATCAACCAGGCGATATACCCATACTGTGCCACCACCAGGTCAGAGAGCAGTTCATGACTCCCGGTCGTCGCATATACCTGCTCCATCTCTTCCATTACGCGGCGCCAGTCGCCCATTTCTCCTGAAATATACGCCTCGTAGATCCGCTCTTCGAACCCCTGGGCAACCCCCGGGATCCAGGCAAGTAATAACAGGTATGCAACCAGATTCTTCATAATTTTAAATACTTGACATATAGTGCACTAAATATAGTGGTTTGTATTGTCAATACAAACGGTTGTTCCATGGGTTATATTTTCGGGTAGAGACGGCTATTGGCAATATCATTTTTATCAATGGTCTTCATTTGAGGGTATTTATATATGATTCTATAAACAAAAGGAATGGTACATCCGGATCGTGTTTTTTGACCCGGTTTTAATTCCGGCTGCATAGTGGTGCCACCGATCGCTAATCAGTCAGAAATTCGAGAAAGTTTTTTTGATCTATAACCTGATATGACGCATTGGGATAAGTATCCAGCCATAATTTGGGCGGCTTGGTCTTTTTGGCTTGCCATTTAAATTCGTATCCAAAAAGTTTTCCTTCTCTTTCTTCAACCAGGTCCACCTCCTTTTGATCATATGTCCTCCAGAAATAATTATTTGCGTATATTTTCTTATATTCTCTTGTTTTTAGCCGCTCCGAATACATCAGGTTTTCCCAGAGCATCCCAACGTCGTTTCTGAACTTCAAAGGATTGAAATTATTAATTATTGCATTCCTTATTCCATTGTCAAAAAAATAGTAACGATGTGACTTTGATATTTCTTTTCTCAGGTTGGAGGAAAACGCCTGAACCTTTTTGATGATAAAGACTTTTTCAAGCAGGTCAATATAACGTTCAACTGTCTGCTTCGCAATTTGCAGTTGATTACTCAGTTCATTCAGCGATACCTCCATGCCTATTTGAAATGCGAGCAGCCGAAGCAGGTCCATCAGTTTTGATGAGTGTCTGATGTTCTCCAGTTCAAGAATATCTTTTAGCAGAAGAGCATTTCTCAGGTGAATAAGTGTATCCACCTTTGCTTCATTGCTCCCGGCCACTAAAACTTCCGGATATCCTCCGTAAACCATCAGGTTTTCTAAATCCTGGTAAACATGCATACCACCGGCGTTTTTTACCATCTCAAAAATGGAGACAGGATACAGCATGATAACCGTTTGTCTTCCCACTAAAGGCTCTCCGATCTTGTTGGACAAGTCAAACGACGAAGATCCACTTGCAATTATTTTCAGGTCAGGAAGATGATCCACCATTAGTTTTAAAGCACTGCCAATCTTTTCTATTTGTTGGGCCTCATCTATAAAAACGATTTCATACCCCTGAAATGCACTTTTTATGCGGCTTAATACCATTGACTCCAATAATTCACGTAGATGCAGGTCATTCCCGTCTCCCTTAAAGACCTGTTTCTTTTTCAGTAACATACGGTTTACAAGGCTTGACTTACCAACCTGCCTCGGACCATGAATTACCAGTACTTTTGGTGTATTTAGCAGATTTTCAAATTCTTTCTCGTAATTCCGGGTTATCCAGGTCATCGCTTGAAATTGTTAATACAATTGTCTAAGCTACTAAATTAATATTAATTTAGCAAGTTATATTGCTGTTTTAGCACTAATATGGTAATTTAATGTCCGAATTTTATCTCCCTGCCTTTCCATGTGTTGCGCGCCCTGAACCGCCGTCTGAAGGCTTCCACCACCAGCACCACGAAGCTTGCCTGCTGGACCGGCTGCAACACCGCGTTCCAGAAAAGCGGCTGCCTGCTCATGGCCGCCACCAGCATCCGCATCAGCCAGGTGAGCGCCAGGTACAATACCATCCACTGCCACGACAAACCCAGCCATACAAACAAAAACCCGAAGGTTGTAAACACGGTAAACAGCAACAGCACCAGGCCGCTGCCCCCGAAAAAGGCAAACACACTGCGGGTCATGCCACCGATCGCCTCACCAAACCCCGTGTACATCCTGCACTCCACCTCCCCGGAACTCAGCATCGTATGCACTTTCAACTGCTGCACTTTCATCAGCCTGATGATCGCCATGTCCTCCACGTTCAGCTCACGCACCCGCTCATGATACCGCTGTGCGCGGTAGGTATCCGCCTCAAAGAGCATAAACTGACCGTTGGCTGCGGCGAGCGAGGGGCGGTGACTGATACGGATCAGCCGCATGGGCAGCAGGCTCAGTAATATCAGGTTCATCGCGGGAACGGTAAGCAGCTCACCCAGGGTATGCATCTTCTGCCGGGGGAAAAGCGACAGAAGGGAGAGGTCATACTGCATCATGTGCCCGAGGGAACGCCTGATCAACCCGGGCCGTACCCGCACATCGGCATCAAGAAAAAGCAGGTAATCCCCGCGTGCCTGCAGGGAGAGCTGGTGACACCCGTGGTTCTTTCCCAGCCAGCCCGCCGGCAGTTCCCTGCCTTTCAGCACGCTGAACCGGTTGTCGCGATCTGCAAAGGAACGGGCAACAGCCAGCGTGCCATCCTCTGACGAATCATCATACACAATCACCTCTATGTTCCGGTAATCGTGCACCTCAAGATCAGCCAGGATCAGCGGCAGGCTCCGCTCCTCGTTGCGGGCCGGGATCAGTACGCTGACCAGCGGCTCGGCGGACAAACTGGTCTCCCTGAGCCACTGACGATGGTACACGTTGATCACTGCGATCAGCAACCTGACCAGCAAAATGACAAATGCAGCAATCGCTAATCCTGACATCTCATTCCTGGTATTTAATCTTGTGTTAAATAGTTATCCAGTTGCGATCCATCCGGCACAACAACAGAATTCCTTATCATTATTTTCTCATTAACTGCCGGTCCCGCCCCCGACATGATCCCCGTTTTCCATGTAGGACCGCTGTACCGCAAGCGCATCCCTGAACCGTTCATTAAATGCTACTTCAACCCGGTCTGCACCCGCATAAGGTGGATCGTGCGCGTACACGTATATATTCAATGTCGGTTTCCGGTGCGAAAAATAATCCACGAGCGCATAATAGAAAACGATTTGCACCGGCTGTTGCAACCGTTCAATGATCCTGAACCACCCCTTTTCAAACACATAGGGCTGGTCGTGCATACTGAAAATTTTTCCCTGCGGATACATCACCACCAAATTCCCGGGATCACCCAACAACTCCTGCGTATAGGAAAAAGTCTCCAGCATACTGCGCTGTCCCTTGTTGAGACTGTAAGCCCCCGACTTGTTCAGGAACATCCGGTCCCTGAGCTGCTCCTCGAGCATCATAATATGGAATTTTTTCCTGAAATACCGCTGGTTGATGTTCAGCGCGATAAACCCGTCCCACCACGAAAAATGATTGCCGATCATGAAAACCGGGAGCGGTGTTTCGATAGCGGGAGCTTTCGCCCATTCAGCATGATAATGTACCTTTCTGAAATCCATACGGGTCATAATCCTCGCATACCCCTTGAAAAAGGGATAGTAGAACCAGTGGTGACGGGCTTTGATGATCATTGCTGTAAGTGTTTAGTACCCGCTATTCATTCATTAGTTGTGTCTTTTGCAAGAGGCATAGTGACCATAATGACAATTTTTTAAGAACTTGAACCGGTCGACGCAATGATCACAGGCGTAATAAGCATCATAAGCAAAGCGTTTCAATGTTCGTGGGCTCCGGCAAGAGGCTGCTTCATCTTGTACAGTTGCCACCAGGGCGTCCCTGGCGAGGCATGGTGCTCGTAGTGGTACCCGAAAAAATAGCACGACAGCATCGCCCAGAGATGGTTCTTCTTCAGGGTGCGGGCACGGTGATTGCCCATTTCTTCGGTGTGCGGACGCCGGTGCGGCAGAAAGGTGCCAAAATAGAACAACTGGAAAGTACTCAGGAATGCCGGGATGATCCATAGCACCAGCAGTGCAGGCACCCCGATCCCGGCGACACGGCTGAGTAGATTGAAGATGATCGCCATGGCGATGATCTGCCAGATTGTAGTATACCGAACCATGAATTTGAACCACCATGCCCAGAAATTCTGCGACTTCACGTTGAAATCAGGATCCTTCTCGGTGCCGGGATACCTGTGGTGGTCCCAGTGGTTTTTGATCAGCCGGCGATAGGACATACCGGCAAACATAAATACCGAGGCATACCCAATCACATTATTGATCTTTTTATTTGGGGAAACAAGCTGGTGCATGGCATCATGACCAGTGATGAACAACCCGGTATACAGGTACGCCTGCAGCAGCATATGGACATACATCCAGGGATTGTCCCATGCCACATGCACATTCAGCAGAATATAAACCAGGTGTGCCGTCCAGAGCACCATGATGGCCAGTGCGATCAGGAGCCCCATATTATTGTTGCGTACATCCATATATCAAGTAAAATAAAGAATCCCAGCTGTACAAAAAACAGCGGAGCGGCAATTTTGTTCTTCCTGTTCACAAAACCGGTGCGGTCGGCGAACCATACCAATATAAGCGAAATCACCAGCCACGCGATGTAATTCTGCATCGGCACCGGGCCGCCCCAGTCCCACATATCCAGGTCGATCGCTGCCGGCTCCAGGGCAAAATCATATACCACCATCAGCACCGCGGCCACGAGTACCCTGAAATAGCGCTGCTCAAAGTACCGCGAGGTGATCACCAGGCTGGCATAGACCAGCATCAGCCAGTTGACGCCGATGATCAACGGGGTATGAAACAGTTGTGGTCCCAGCGTCGGTCCGTATTCGTAACTGCCGAAGATCAACCCGGTATTCACCCCCGCGATCTCCACGATGAACCCGGCACTGTAAATCACCAGTGCCTTCCACGCAAACCCCGGGCCCAGCCTGCCATGGTAAATCAGCAGCAGCATTACATTCAGCAGCAGGTTCAGCGGGACCAATGCCTTGAACAACTCGCGCGTCTGCGGAATGATCATTCCGGCTACCCCCACGCTGTAAAAGATCACCAGCCACGGGGCCAGGTTGAAGTTCCGTATTTTGTTTATGATGTCTTTCATAATTCCTTATGGTTTAGCTTTGATGAGCAGATCGAAAGGGTGATTTCAGTCCATATCCTTTTGCCATTATCCAGCTTAATTATCCAATAACAGGTTTTTTTTATCTGCATAATCACCCAATTTAACCGCACAACCACAATAATGTTGCGGGTACTGCATCACCGGCAGCGCTAAAAAACCTACCCATATTTCTTATCAATCAGTCCGTCTACTATTTTTGCCGAAGCCAGGCAGAGCGGGATCCCTCCCCCCGGGTGTACGCTGCCGCCTACAAAATAGAGCCCGGGAAAATCTTTCCTGTGGTTGGGATGCCTGCTGAATGCCGCCATGCTGCTGTTGCTGCTGTTCCCGTAAAGGCTCCCCCTGAAGGAAAATGTTTCTTCCTCGATGTTCCGCGGATCGCGAACGGTTTCATGAAGGATATGCGGCGCCACATCTGTCTCCAGGATCCGGCTGATCTTGGTCATGATGTTTTTCCGCACTTCGACAATCCCCGCGTCCCAGTCCTGCCCGGTATTTTCGGGTACGTTGATCATTACGAACCAGTTCTCTCCTCCCTCCGGTGCATCTCCCTCCACCATTTTTGAACTGATGAACAGGTAGGTGGTAGGATCATCGGTGATGGTTTTCGTATCGAACAGGTGCCCGAACTCCCCGCGGTAGTCCCTGCTGAAAAAGAGGTTGTGCAGCTCCAGCTCCGGGAACTGCCGGTCCATGGCCCAGTAAAAAATCATCGCCGAGGTGGACCGCTCCGGCTTAAAATACTTTTCAGGGAAGGGCAGGTCAGGCAAGAGGTCCCTGTACAGGTAGTAGATGTCCACATCGCTGACAACCAGGTCGGTACTGTGGGTTTCCCCGTTCACCTGCACACCCTGAATCCGCTTGCCGTGGTGCACAACCCGTTCCACGGGCGTGTTGAATTCAAACTTCACTCCCACACGCTCCGCCAGTTGCTGCAATTCAACAGCGAGGCTGTGCATCCCTTTCTCCGGGAAATAAGCGCCCAGGTTGTGCTCCAGGTGAGAGATCACATTCAGGGTACCTGGTGCCTGGTAAGGATTGCTTCCATTGTAGGTGGCGTACCTGTCGAACAGCTGTACCAGGTGGTCAGACCTGAACCTGCGCCTGTTGGCGCCGTGCATGGTGGACAATACCTCCAGCTTGTAGGTCTGCAGTGCCGACCGCAGGAATTTTTTTGAGACAAACGTCCGAGGTGAACTGAAATCTCCGAAAATAAACACATCGCGGGTCAGGTTGTACATACTCCGGGCTTTCTTCAAAAAACGCCGGATACGGACTGGATTTTCCCCGGTCTTCTTCGCCGCCTCATTCACAAACGCTTCCGGATCCCCGTAAGCGTTCAGCACCAGCCCGTCTTCATAAAAATATTTTGTGATCACCTCCAGCTGGGTGTACCGCACCGAAACCTTCATCTCCTCCTCGGCAAGCATGTACAGCTCCTCCATCAGGTCGGGCAACGTGAAAAGCGATGGTCCTGCATCCCATCGATAATTCTTCCAGCGAATTTCGCCCATCTTGCCGCCAGGTCGGCCGGACTGCTCGAAAACAGTGACTTCGTGCCCCTTCACTGCCATCCTGATCGCCGTGGCAATTCCGCCGATCCCGGCACCTATGACAGAAATTTTCAATTTCATTACACCAAGATAAACAATTTATCAAAATTATTGTTTAACTTTTGCTTTCATTTACTGAACAAAAATTTAACAAAACCAAAGTGGAACGTAAAGCCCTCATTGTCGGAACAGGATTAGGCGGACTGACTACCGCCATGCGACTGGCCCATGCCGGTTACAAGGTCGAAATGGTGGAGAAGTACCACCAGGCCGGCGGAAGATTGAACCAGCTGAAAAAGGATGGATTCACCTGGGACCTCGGCCCTTCCTTCTTCAGCATGACTTACGAATTTGATAACTTTTTCAGGGATATTGGTATCAAGGCCCCGTTTGAATTCGTGGAACTGGATCCCCTGTATACGGTCAACATCAGGAACGATGAACGGAAATACACCATCTACAAGGACCTCGACAAGCTGGCGGAAGAATTCAAAGAGATCGAACCGGATTTCAAAAAGAACATGGAGAAGCTGCTGCATTCGGCAGGACAATTCTTCCATTCCACCGAGGAGCTGGTGATCAAGAAGAATTACAACAGCATGATGCAGTACCTGCTCACACTGGCCAGGGTTCCCGTGCACCATGCCCCGAAAATGATCCGCACCGTATGGAAGGAGTTGGACAGGCATTTTACTTCGGAACAGGTTAAACAGATTTTCTCCCTGGTGGCTTTTTTCCTTGGTGCCACACCTTATGATACCCCGGCAATATATACCCTCCTGACCTATACCGAACTGGTGCATGATGGCTACCACAATGTGCGTGGTGGGATGTACAGGATCGTGGAAGGACTCCTGGAGGAGATGGAAAAAATGAATATTACCATACATTACAATACAGAAATAACCGGATATGAGCAGAACAACGGACAGGTATCAGCACTTATTGATGCTGAAGGTAAGAAGTGGACAGCCGACACGTATGTTATCAACAGTGATGCAGCCTCTTTCAGGCACTACGTATTCGACCGCCCAAAATTCACGGAAGAGAAGCTGGATAAAATGAAATGGACCCTCGCTCCCTTTACCATGTACCTGGGAGTGAAAGGCAAAATCGATAACCTGGAACACCACAATTATTTCCTGGGAGACAACTTCGAGGAATATGCGAACAAGATCTTCAAGAACAGTGTCAACCTCGATAAACCTTACTATTATGTGAATGTCAACTCCAAGTTCAATGAGGAGATGGCGCCCAGGGGACACGAGAACCTGTTCATCCTTTGCCCGGTGCCCGATCTGCGGAACAAGCCCGACTGGAGCGACCGGGAGAAACTGGCAGACGATATCATGACCGACCTGTCGGAACGGACGGGATTCGACATCAAAGGGAACCTGGTCACCAGTACCATTTATGACCCGGTCGACTGGCGGGATGCATTCAACCTGTATAAGGGCAGCGGTCTCGGACTGGCACACGACCTCAACCAGATCGGGTATTACAGGCCGAAAAACAACGACGAGGAATTCGGAAATGTCTATTACGTGGGCGCGTCAACTATTCCTGGTACCGGGTTGCCCATGACTGTAATAAGTTCTAAACTTGTAACTGAAAGAATCAAGAAGGAACATGGACCTGTACACGCATAATTCACTGCACCTCAGCAAGCTGACCACGAAAAACTACAGTACCTCTTTTTCCCTGGGGGTGAGCCTGCTGCAAAAAGAATACCGGTTGCCGATCTACGCCGTATATGGCTTCGTAAGGGTGGCAGATGAGATCGTCGATACCTTCCACGACCAGGACAAGGAACGCAAACTGTCAGAGTTCCGTCGCGACACCTACCAGGCGATTGTTGACGGGATGAGCACCAACCCGATCCTGCACAGTTTCCAGTGGGTTGTGAATGAATACAACATCGACCACCACCTGATCGAAGCTTTTTTGGAAAGCATGGAGATGGACCTGACCCAAAAGGAGTACACCCCGGAAGAATTCCAGAAATACGTGTACGGCTCGGCCGAAGTAGTCGGACTGATGTGTTTGCGAGTGTTCTACAAGGACCAGGACGATGCGTACAATGCACTGATCCACCCGGCCCGCAAGCTGGGGGAAGCCTTTCAGAAGATCAATTTCCTGCGCGATATCCATTCCGATTACGAAGAACGCGGGAGGTTTTATTTCCCGGGGGTCGACATGCACAGTTTTACCAATGCCACCAAGAAGATCATCGAGGACGATATCAAGAAAGACTTTGACGAAGCCTACGAAGGGGTGAAGCAGCTCAACCGTGCCTCGAAACTTGGCGTACTTGTATCGTATACCTATTACCTGAAACTCTTTGAGAAGATCCGGAAAACGGATGCCTCCAATATTTTCCAGAAGCGGTACCGGATCGCAAATTTCCGGAAGATCCTGATCCTGGTCCGCTGTGCCATTGAGGTAAAGCTGGGGATGAAATAACCAAAGCTAATCAGAATGGAACGGGTATTGCCCGGAACAGTGCCCCGAAACAAACACGCAAATTTCAATAGACGATGAACATAGATACCACCTGGACCTATTTCCTGTTGCTCGGACTTTCGCTCCTCTACCCATTGGCGCAGAGTTTTGAAAAACGTGTGTTTATGTTCCGCAAGATGAAATTTATCTTCCCCGGGATCTGGTTTTCCGGCACTCTGTTTATTATCTGGGATGTCTTCTTCACAAAGGCCGGGATCTGGGGATTCAACCACAACTACACCAAAGATTTCTACCTGCTCGGTCTGCCCATCGAGGAATGGCTCTTTTTCCTGGTCATCCCCTACTGTATTTTCTTCCTGCACGAAGTACTGCGGTATTTCGTTAAGAAATTCTACTTCCCACTGTTTGCGAAATACGTGATCTGGACATTCCTGGTAGCAGGAACCATCGCGCTTCCGTTTGTCTGGGGAAAAACATACACCTTCACCACCATCGCTTTTGTACTGCCGTTCCTGGCGCTGCAACTGGTGCTGAAAACATGGAAAACCTGGTTCTCCGGGTTCCTGCTCACCTACCTGGTCTCCTTCATTCCGTTTATCATCGTCAACGGCTTCCTGACCCGCATCCCCGTGGTCTGGTACAACAACATGGAAAACCTCTCCTTCAGGATCACCACCATCCCTGTGGAAGACTTCATCTATCTCCTCGGCATGCTGGTCCCGGCCTTTACCGTCTACCAGTGGCTGCTGCACCGGTACGGTTCCGAAAAACTGAAAGAGCGTATGAAGCTGGGAGAAGTGAGCGGGTTTTAAAAATTAAATCCCCCGCTTCGGATTGTTATGAAATCTTACTTGAGTTGAGTGAAATACTCAGTTATTTTACTTTCCCTTATCAGATCACTAATAAGTACAATATCAATTCAATCCTGGTTTCTGAGCTCAATATCCTCACTTACGCAATACTCCAAAAAGGGATCTGGCTCCATTATGTATATGTTACATACCGCTTTTGCGATTATATAAAGCATGGACAATGAGCATCCGATTTTCATGAATCGTAAAATTAAAATGCAGGTTTTCCCGCAGCTTTAACCCTATCTGTCAGCCGCAAATCCAGCTTTCTCATCACCTTGTCGTACTTCACTTCAGCAGCTAAGTTATTCATCTCACCTGGATCATTCTGTAGATCATACAGCTCCACCATTCCCTCTCCTCCTTCTCCCCACCTTATGTAGCGGTATTTGTCAGTTATAACAGAGTATCCGTCGTAAACCGTCTGTGTTAGTGCATCCTTACGGATCTTCTTCCGCGGATTTTTCAGGACTGGAACCATGCTCTTCCCGGAAATGCCCTCAGGATACTCCAGTCCGGCCAGCTCACACAATGTCGGATAAAAGTCGATCATCTCCACCAGCGACCCGGTAGTTTTTCCCCTGCTTTTCTGTCCCGGATAAGAGATAATCAATGGTATCCGGGCCGAATACTCAAACAGTGTCCGCTTCTGGTAGTGCCCGTGTTCCCCCATATGATACCCATGGTCGGAAGTAAACACCACAATGGTGTTATCCTTTAATCCATTTTGCTCTAGCGCATCCAAAACCCTTCCCACCTGTGCATCCAGAAAGGATATCGTAGCCAGGTAGGCCTGAATTGCAGAAACCGCCAGGGAGTCGGGAAGGTCGATCTGCGGTTTTCTCAAGGTTAGTATTCTCTGGGCAGGTTCGGGCAATGACTCGAGGTACCCTTCCGGCACCTCCGGAACCCTGATCTGCTCGCGGGGATACATCTCAAAGTATCTCTTCGGCGCCACAAAAGGTGTATGCGGCTTATAGAAACCCAGTCCCAGGAAAAACGGCTCCCCGCTTGCTGCATGCTTCTCAATCTGCGCAATGGCTTCGGTCGCTGCGATCCCGTCTGTCTGCTCCTCATCCGTTCCATCCGCTGCCAGCCAGCTTAATGTAGCACCAAAACTGCCGGGTACAAGAGAGAATATCTTATCCTCCTCATCCTTGTCACGACCCCTCGGGTTGATCGTGTGGCTCCAGGAAGCGGGGTCGTCGTGACCGGGGGTGCCAATATCCCCGGGGTTGTTGTAATGATAGATCTTCCCGATCCGCGTGGCAGCATATCCACTCTTCATAAATACCTGCGTCATGGTTACAGCATCCGGAACCCGGTCACGGATCAATATCGCATTTCTCTTGACGTTGTTCTGGTCGGGATAGAGCCCTGTCATCATACTCGCCCTCGACGGACCGCACAACGGAAAATTGCAATAAGCATTTTCAAACAACAGTCCCTCCTCCGCCAATCGGTCAATGTTCGGTGTTTTGGCCAGGGAATGTCCGTACGAACCCAGATAGCAGTTCAGATCATCGGCAATAATAAACAACACATTCTTTTTTTCCTGTGCTTCTCCTGAAACAGCAACCAGGAGAAACATTAAAACTGAGTAAATTACTTTTTGAATCATTGAGTCATGAATTTGATGGTTTCCTGCATACTACAATATACTCCGGTATCACCCAAACTATATGCCCGCAATATACATTTTTTTACACCGACCTAAAGTGAAAACCGATGTATCCCCGGCCAATGAGCACCCCTCATCTTTGGATATAGATCATTCGACTGTGCAATTATTCGGCAGTGCAATTAAAGAAGGACATGAACCGGAATCGACTTGGCGATGAGGGCGGTGAAAACATTACATATGCCGGAAGCCAACTCGTCAGTGATAAGGGATGCAGACCAAAAACAGAACCGTCTGACATGTAATCGTTTGCTCTAATAGATTACCTTTGTATAAGAATTGTAAATCAGAAACAATAGGGTATATATAGTTTGACCCCTCAGCCATGTAGGTCAGGCCAACCAACAGACAAAAAAATGCCAGTACAAAAACCTTTTTCTCATACCTTATTAATTGGCCAGCTCAGGCTATGTGCCTTTTTGTCCCTCCTTTTGCTTTCCCAGTTATCAGTTTTTGCTGAAGGCCCGGTCAAAGGCAGGATCGGACTGACACTGAGCGGGGGCGGGGCCAAGGGGTTTGCACATATCGGTGTGCTGCAGGTCATCGACAGCCTTGGGTTAAAAGTGGATTTTATCTCGGGAACCAGCATGGGCAGTATCGTCGGCGGACTCTATTCCGCCGGATATTCGGCCGCAGAGCTCGAACAAATCGCGCGTTCCATTGACTGGGCAACTATTTTTGATTCCGACCCAGTATTAAGAAATATGCATGTCCGCAACCGTTATACTTCGGGAAAATTCCTGGTTGAACTGCCGGTTGAAAAGCTGAGGATCATTGTCAGAACCGGAGCCATTGAAGGTCAGCAGTTATGGGCTACGCTCGAAGAACTGCTTTTTCATCTGCGTGAAACATATGATTTTTCGCGGTTTCCCACCCCCTTTGCCTGTGTTGCCACCAATATTGAAACCGGTAACCCAGTGGTGATTTCTTCAGGCGATATCGTCAGTGCGCTTCGCGCCAGCACGGCGATTCCGGCTGTATTCACCGCAGTGGAAAGAGAAGGAATTTCCCTGGTGGATGGCGGAGCGGTAAACAATTTCCCAGTGGATGTGGTAAAGGAAATGGGGGCCGGATACGTCATCGGCGTAAATGTGTCGGATGGATTAAGAAAAGCAGAGGAACTGAACACCCCGGTCGATATCATCTACCAGATG
>Ga0180430_10002228_pt1 | contig 17770 bp, 17 predicted proteins | sample SS_ome_9_FD_132999 | JGI IMG/M metagenome (GOLD analysis project Ga0180430, IMG submission 132999) | Hypersaline lake sediment archaeal communities from the Salton Sea, California, USA - SS_1_S_2 metaG | ecosystem: Environmental > Aquatic > Non-marine Saline and Alkaline > Hypersaline >... | reverse complement strand
TGATCCCCAATATTGATATACAGGGGAATGACCGTAATCCCAAGTTCTTGAATTACAGCAGCGGGCAAATCGCATGTGGAATCAGTTACTATTCTAATCGTCATGAATACCTCTTAATAGATCTTTTTGGATTTCAATATTCCTGCCACGAGAGCAATAACCAGGACAAAAACACTCACCCAGGCGGCATTCACAACAAGAGCAGCGCCAGCCTGACTGATAGTGATGCCCACGAATGCCCAAATGAGCACCAACGCGAAGGGTGTATCTTTTTCCTGCCAGATCTTCACTAAACCTAGCAAGCTGGCCACGGCAAGCATGATCACTGCCCAAACCTGGGCCTCAATGCCCCACCCATTCCATTCAAACAGGAAGAGGTTCTGAGAAACGTTAGCGATCGTCGCAACACTGATCCACCCCAAATAGATACTGAAGGGCAATCGCACCAGCCACTTCTGCAGCCCTTGCACATCGAGCAGCACCTGGCTGATCAGGATCAAGGTGATCAGGATTGCAACCATGGCAATCAAGGTCAAAGAAAATACTTCGTAATGCCAGAGGAAGATCCAAACTGAATTTGCCAGGCTTCCCACCCAGTATAAAGGAGCGATCCTCTTGAGAATCGGGTTCTCTGCCTGGGCCGGCAAAGCCTGGTAGACTGTATAGGCGATCAATGCCAGATAGATCAATCCCCAGATTGAAAATACATAACCGGCCGGCACAAAGAATATCTCAAATCGATCTGAAATCACCCCTGTTTCCAATCCATTCAATGGCAGGATATTTGCCAGGGCATTGATGGTTATCGTAACCAGCGTGGCTAGTACTGTGATAATTTGATGGGCTTTTATTCTTTTCATCAATAACTTCCTTATATTAATAAAACACTAATTCTGTCAAACGTAACATAATGTCAGAAGGCAGTATACAGTACTGCACAGTATTTGTCAAGTTATTTTGTAATTTTCCTTGACATTTTATCGTCAATACGATAAACTTTGGGGTATATCAGACAAGGAATTTATGACTTATTCAAAAAAACCTCGTTTCAATATCAACTTTATACTCCAGGAAACCGGTCTCAAGGCCGATACCGTGAGAGCCTGGGAACGGCGTTATCAGATCCCCCAGCCTGAACGCAGCAAGGGGGGACATCGTCTATATTCTGAATATGATCTGCACACATTGATCTGGCTTATGGATCGCCAAAACGATGGGATGCGAATTGGACAGGCTGCAGCATATTGGCATGAACAATCAAGCGAGGGTTTAGATCCCCTTGCTTCCGTGCTGGAGCCTGAGAATATAGCAAACAACCCCCTGGTATCAACCCAGAACGCTACTCTAGAAGATCTGCAGACCAGCTGGCTTGAGCATTCCTTCCAATTCAATGAAATCGCATCCGAACAGATCCTATCTCTGGCATTTGCCCAGTACCCTGTGCAGACAGTATGTACCGAACTGATCCTTCCTGGCTTAGGAAAAGTAGGCGATCTATGGGCAAATGATGAGATATCTGTACAGCAGGAACATTTCATTTCAGAGGTCACTGTAAGAAAATTACAAACCCTGATCTCTACCGCCCCTCACCCCACTCATAACCAGAGCATTCTAATAGCAAATCCCCCAGGTGAGCATCATGTCATTATTTTGCTAATGTTGACCCTTTTACTAAAGAACCGGGGTTGGCAGGTCATTTATCTGGGAGGAAACGTTCCTAATGCAGATCTATTGAAAACAGTCAATCTTTCAAAAATTGACCTTGTCATTTTGAGTGCCTCAAGATTGATTACCAGTACAGCTCTGAAAGATACAATAAATCTATTACTTAGCAATGGCACCCCTGCAGCCTACGGGGGCTGGATATTCAGTCAATCAGAAAGACTGGCAGAAAGCTTTCCCGGATTATATTTAGGAAACGATCTCTGCCAATCAATCAACACAGTTGAAGATTTCCTGAACAATCCAAAACCTCTTCCTTCTGGTAGTAAACGGGACGAATCGTCTGAGAAGTTGGCAGAAGAATTAAAGAAAGCAGAACCTCAGATAATCCAGACCATAAATGACAACATGTTGGCCGAAAGCATGATTTTTGAACCAGATATCATCAATACTGCCACCAGAGATTTAATTGCGGATATTACAGCAGCACTCAATTTAGGAAATATTGATCACACACTCATTAATTTGGATTGGATTTCCAATTTGATCACGAATCGAAATTTTCCGAACACAGCACTTCAAACCTACCTTTCGGTATTCTCACAGGCAATAGAGAAACACATGGGAACCGAAGCTCAAAGAATAATAAGAATGATCAATAATCATTCCCTGAGATAAGTAAATAATTAGAAATGAAAATTCTACTCGCAGGAGGAACCGGTTTAATCGGAAGCGCTTTGATCGGGTCCATCACCCAAAACGAAGACCAAGTAGCTTTGATCAGCCGCTCACCAGCTGAACTCAATCCTGAGCTGAACCCAATTCCCTGGGAACTGGACAGGATCAGCCAGGTAATGGAATCAACGGATGTGGTAATCAATCTGGCAGGTGCAAGTATTGCCGGGTCCAGCCCGCTTTCCATGCGCTGGACACCGAAAAGAAAATCTCTCATCAAATCCAGCCGGATCAAAGCCGGGGAGATGCTCACCCGGGCAATCCAGAATTCATCCCATAAACCCGAGCTTTTCATCCAAGCCTCTGCAATCGGCTATTATGGCAATCAGGGCAACCAACCCGCAGATGAATCCACTTTTTCTGGAGACGATTTTTTAGCAGATGTATGTAAAGATTGGGAAGAAAGCACATCCGCGGTCGAAGAGCTCGGTGTCCGCAGGGTCATCACCAGGTTGGGATTGGTTCTCAGTACTTCAGGCGGTTTGCTCCCCCTGCTCTCTCTTCCATTCAAATTCTATCTTGGCGGCCCGCTAGGCAGCGGGAAGCAGCCCATGTCCTGGATCCATATTGAGGATGTCGTTCAGGCATATCATTATTTTATCCAGCACCCAACTACCCAGGGCACCTATAACCTGACAGCCCCCACACCGGTAGATAATCTTACTTTTTCTACCGCAATAGGCAAAACTCTTAACCGGCCCGATTGGCTTAAAGTTCCAGCAAACGCGGTAAAATTGACCCTTGGCGAAGCCTCAACTTTGGCACTGGAAGGACGAGAGGTTTTGCCCAAACGATTATTAGAAGCTGGCTATGAGTTCAAATTCAATCTAATTGACAAAGCCCTTATCAATCTATTTCACAATTAATTTACTCCGGAGATTAAGGCATTATGAAATCAGAGCAAAAGCCATCATCACGACAGGACATTATCACAATGTGGGTTGGAATTCTATTCAGCCTGGGCTTTGTCGGTCTGATCTGGGTATTGGGACCTAAACTGGATACTATCCAGCTCGCTCCAGACACAGGTCCTTCCTGGTATTACTGGAAGCTGCCCAACCCTACTTTCTGGACCAGAGCCACGGCCTGGGGTTTTTACTTGCTGCACCAGTTCTCTTTCTGGGGGTTGATCTATTATGCCCAGACCAGAGTCAAAAAGTACAGCACAAAAATGCGTCTGGTCAATTATGCTGCCCTGGGAATCAACGCATTCTTTATTTTACTGCGCATACTGCAAACCCATCTCTGGTATGACGGCCTGGCTCAGGATGTTTCCATTTGGAGCTCACAAATATCTGTGATCATTCTGCTTGTTTGGGTTTTACTGATGGAGAATCGCACAAGAGGTATTTTCTTTGGGAAACCTGCCCCACTCTCAAAAGATCTAATCCGCTTCGCCCGTAAATATCATGGTTACTTCTTTGCCTGGGCGACTGTCTATACTTTCTGGTATCACCCTACTATCGCTACCAGCGGACACATGATTGGTTTCTTATATATGTTCCTGCTCCTGCTTCAGGGATCTTTATTCTTTACAAGGATCCACGTCAATCGCTGGTGGATGTTATTTCAGGAAGTTGCAGTTCTCGTTCACGGCACCCTGGTGGCAGTCATGCAAGGTAATGGGATGTGGCCAATGTTTGCATTCGGATTTGGCGGAGTATTCGTGATCACCCAGATGCACGGTTTGAAATTAAAGAAATGGCTCCGCTGGACTTTCCTGGGGACCTATATTGCCCTGGCACTATTGGTTTATAGCATAAGGGATATCACCATGATCCACCAGATCACCTGGATCCCAATCATCGAATATCTGGTTGTTTTTGCATTGGCTGGCGCCTTGTGGGGCATTATGAAATTAACAAATAGGCTACCTGCTACACAGAAGGAGTAACTTTACCGAAGGGTACCGATGAAGAAACCATTCGTCATCTTGATTTTTTCGATCTGCCTGTTTTTCTTTAGCGGATGCCTCTCTTCCAGGAGCACAACCACGATTTCTTCTGCTGGCTTATTCTTCGATCGGGATGGCACCATGCCAGCAGATAAATATGAGGCCAGAGATATTTTCTACTTGATTGTCACTGTTGATCAAGCGCTTAGTGATGCTGTGTTGAGAGCAAGTTGGGTTGCAGTGGACACCAATCGCTTGGCCCCGAACTCCGTGATCAGCATAGATGAGATCACACCGACCGCATCTCCGGTCATCTTCGAATTGGAGAATGCGGGTAATTTCTGGCCTACCGGGCAATATAAAGTTTATTTATTTGTGGATGGGAAGGAATCAACGGCAATCGACTTTGAAGTCTATCACGACTATTTCGCTGAGTGATTTGCCAAACAAGCAAAAAACCCACTCTTCGAATTTTGAGTGGGTTTTTTTATCCAATCATTATTCTCTTATATAATGCAACCCCAGAGCTTGGGGCGCACCCGACTTCTTTCTGCCTAAGAAAACTGCAACCGTTGTCAGGATATAGGGCATGGCCAGGAAAAGCTGGAATGGTAGATCAACCCCCACTGCCTGCAGCTGCATTTGCAATGCATCGATCAATCCAAAGAAAAGACTTGCCCAGAGGATCTTGGCTGGCTTCCAATCCCCGAATATCACGATAGCGATAGCTAACCACCCTCTACCGGCTGTTATGTCGGCCACAAAGATACCCACTGAAGCTAGGGTAATAAAGGACCCTGCCAATCCAGCCATCATGCCCCCAAACAGAACGGCCATGAACCTGTACAGGGTTACATTTATTCCCTTCATATCGACCGCGCGAGGGTTCTCGCCCAGCGTTCGCAGGATCAAACCAGATTTTGTTCGATACAGGTATAAAGAAATCACAAGCACCATAAAGAACGCAATATAGGACAGAGCATATTGCTGAAATAAAATTCTGCCAATGATCGGAATATCAGATAAGAAGGGGATCTTAACTACTGTAAATGGTGTCAGCGCAGGAATATTTGTTCCACCAACATCCGGAAAGAGCATCCTGTAGAGATAAAAAGTCAAACCCGCCGCGAAGATATTCACAGAAAGGCCGCTGACTTCCTGGCTGATATGGAAAACGACCGCCAGGATCCCGAAGATCGCACTGACCAGGATCCCTGCAGCAGCGGCGCATAATACACCTATCCACAACGATTCTGAGTAATATGCACCCAAAAAACCAGCAAAGGCGCCGGTCAGCATCATTCCCTCTACGCTCAAATTCAATACACCCGCTCTTTCTGCAACCAGCTCTCCGAGGGCTCCCAATAATACAATGGTGCCCATCCGGACAGCTGTTGCCAATATACTGACTATCAGGCCAACCTGAAAGATATCAGCCCACATGCTCTACCCTCCGAATCCTGTAAGTGAAGATCGCTTCCCACATCAACATCATGATAATGATCAATCCCATGATCAAACTTACCAGGGATCGGGGAACATCTGAATATATTTGCATTGCAGAGGCGCCATTATGAAGAGCTCCAAAGAAGATCGAGGCAATGATCACACCCACAGGGTGCATTCTTCCCAATAAAGCGATCAGGATTCCTGTAAACCCAAATGCGCTGGAAAATCCATAGATCAATTTATGGTGGATTCCCATAACTTCGATCCCCCCCGCCAGGCCGGCCAGAGCACCGCTTATCAACATGACGATCAATGATATTTTGTTGATATTGATACCCTTGTAGGTAGAAGCGACAGGGTTATCGCCAGTGGCTCTGATCTCAAATCCCAATTTGAACTTCCACATCAGCAGATAGACCAGGCCAGCCATGACCAATGCAATAATAAATCCCAGATGGAGCCTGGTATCAAAAAGCAGCGGCAGCCAGCTGGATTCCGGGAATTTGATTGTGTTGTAGTAGAAACTACCTGGCTCCTGCCAGGGTCCATTCAATAAGAATGTCATCAAGTAAAGGATCACATAATTCAACATCACCGTTACGATAATTTCATTCACATTGAATTTCGCTTTCAAGTATCCCGGGATGCTGCCCCACAACGCGCCTCCTACCATCGAGACGATTATCAATAGCGGAATGAATAGATATGGAGGTAAACTCAAATTTGGGAATGTCAAGAGAACGAATGTGACTGCCATTGCTCCAGCGAATAGCTGCCCCTCTTGTCCGATATTCCACACTCTAGCTCGAAATGCGACAATGGTTGCCAAACCAGTCAGCATGATTGGAGTGGATTTAATCAAAGTGTCAATGATCGCATTTTTACTGCCGAAGGAACCTTTGGCTATAGCATACAACACGACCATTGGATCCGCTCCTGACAGGTAAATAACTCCTGCTGTGACCAGAAGAGAAACCAATAAGGACACAATTATCGATATTGTGCTCATCGCAAAACCAATATCTTTTCGTTTTTCAATTCGTAAGGAATATTTTTTAGTCACTATCTTCTTCCTTGACTCCAGCCATCAATAGACCGATCTTTTCCCTGGTTGCATCTTCAACATCAAAGATACCCATCAATTTACCGTTGAAAATCACCGCGATCCTATCTGAGACATTGAAGATCTCATCCAGGTCTTCCGAGATCAAAAGAATTCCAGTACCTTCATGCAGAAGATCCAGGAATCTTTTGTAAACATAATAGGTCGCGTTAATATCCAGGCCACGGGTTGGGGAACTTGCCACAAGGGCCGTGACATCTTTAGAAACTTCCCTTGCCAGCAAGACTTTTTGAAGATTGCCGCCCGAGAGCTGTTTCACTTTTTGATCCGGCCCTCTGGTAGCAATTTCAAAGTTTTCTATCATCTCTTTTGCATGGGTTTTCACCCTGGACCAATTGATCATAGAAAATTTGCTGTAAGGTTGATTTCCATGAATACCCAGGATCAGGTTTTCCTGGACTTCGAATTCACTAATTAAACCTTGCTTTAACCGGTCCTGGGGTACACTTGCCAATCCTTTATCTAAAATTTCAAGGGGCGATAAACCGGTGATATCCTCCCCGCCCAGAAGGATGCTGCCCTTTTCAGGACTGCGCACGCCGACACAGGCGTCAAATAATTCAGGCTGACCATTCCCGCTCACACCAGCCAGGCCAACGATTTCGCCCTGATTGATTGTCAGGGAAAAACCATCTATTCCAACCGTGCCATTATCACGTTTTACGGAAAGTCCTTCTAATTCCAAAACCGGATCTCCCGGTTCAATTTTCTCTTTATTTACACGAAAATCAAATTCGCGCCCTACTAAGAGTTCAGCCAGCGAAGCCTTCGTGCTGTCTGCAGTATCAACCGTTGCAACAGTCTTCCCTTTCCTGAGAACTGTTACTCGTTGAGATATCTCCATTACTTCGTGAAGTTTATGCGTAATCAAAATGATCGTGATGTCATCAGCGGTCATTTTTCGAATAATATTGAATAATTTGTCGACTTCTTGAGGCGTCAATAATGCCGTAGGTTCATCCAGCAGCAACAGATCGACACCAACATAAAGAGCTTTCAATATTTCGATCCACTGCTGCTCTCCAACAGATAGCTGAGATACAGGCAATGAAAGGTCAAGGGTTAATCCGTACTGGTCTGCCAATTTTTGGATTTTGGCGGTTTCTACATCCGGGTGAAGTATCGCACCTGTACTTTCTTCGCCAACGATGATGTTTTCAACTGCGTTCATCGGTTCAGCCAGAACAAAGTGCTGATGCACCATTCCAATTCCCTGCCGGATTGCCTCTCTGGGGGACGAGAAATGGGTTACCTGGTTCTTAAATTTGATCGATCCTGAATCAGGCTTTGATGCACCATAGATACACTTAGCAAGAGTGGACTTTCCAGCGCCGTTTTCCCCTAGCAGGCAGTGAACATGTCCTTTTTGTACTTCAAACTGGACCTGATCATTTGCCACCAGAGCGCCGTAACTCTTGGTAATATTGTCAACTACTAATATCGGGGAGTTTTCAGTTTGATTCAACATTATTACCTTGTGGTGTGATTTCCATAAGAATAAGGCTGTTCAGCTGAGAGCTGAACAGCCTTATAGTTTTAGCAGGACCTAGTCAGATTCAACAGCATCGAATACCAGCTCAACTTCTAGTTCACCAGCAAGTACCTGATCCATTGCATCATGGAAGGTGGCGATGATCTCAGCATCAAGCTCTTCTTCAAACTGGTACAGAGGAGCTAGAGCGGATCCGCCATCTTTCATCAGGAAGAAAACTGGCTCTTCTGATGGTGCGTCATAGGGGGTACCATTGACAACATGGTCGTACCAGACCTCAATCATGTAAGCAACTGAGGGGTCCCAATACATCAAAGGGCTGGTAATAATGGTTTCCGGGGCCAGGTCATGGATATCAGACTGATTTCCGAAAGCGTAAACGCCCTTATCTCGGGCAGCTTCGAATGCACCATAGCGCTCACTGTAGATCACATCAGCGCCGGCTTCGATCTGAGCCAAAGCGGTCTCTTTGGCTTTGACAGGATCCCACCAGGCCTCGATATAAGCGGTTTTGAATTTCACTTCATCGTTGACTGATTTTGCACCAGCAACATAAGCGTTCAACAGGTGGTTAACACTGGCGTATGGGAATCCAGCAACCATGCCGATCGTATTCGTCTCAGTGATCTGCCCTGCAAGGACGCCAGCCAGGTATGCAGGCTCATGGGCATAGGCCTGGATCCAGTATGCGTTTCCGCCAACAGGTCGGTAGTTGGATGCAGTGACCGGGAAGATCTGTTCTGGATATTCAGTCCGGAGATTATCCACCGGGTCAGTGCCGGCAGAAGCGTCGTGCAGCCAGATGATATCGTATTCACCTGTTTCAATCACGTCGCGGATGAATTTCTCATAATCATCAATGGGAACTTTCTCGAACCATTTATCTTCGATTTCCAGAGCCATCGGCGTATCTTCCTTGACGCGCTGGACTGCCTGGAACATGGCCTGGGCCCACGGCTCATCAAGCGGGCCGGTAAAGAAGAAAGCGATCTTCACAGCGGTTGGAGCAGCAGCTTCTTCGGCTGCTTCCTCTTCTTCTGCTTCAGCGGCTTCCTCTTCTTCGACAACAGCCTCTTCTTCAACTGGGGCAGCTTCTTCTACAGTTTCTGCAGGTTCCGCTGCTCCACCGCATGCGGCAAGAAGCATAGTAATGATCAGTAAAGGCGCCAAAATCTTTAGAAATTTCTTCGAACTCATCTATCCTCCTAAATACAGTTGCACAATATATAAAATACTAACTGTCTCGGTAAAAAGAAGTCTTTTCCAAATACCTCCTTCACATTCTTATTCTTATTATTAATTGGGATACTCCATAGCATAATCTTGAAGTTTTATACCGTCAAGTTAAAAAATCTGGTTTGTTTGTTCTCTACCAGGATTGTCCCTTTTCTAATAATATAATCAGGTGCTGGATGAATCCGAATTGCATCGACAATATTCTCTACAGGCAGCAAAACAAGATCTGCAGGATTCCCAACTTCAATACCATAAGGATCTATTCTGAAAGTTTTTGCCGCGTTATATAGCGGCATCCTGAAAGCCTGTTCAATCTGATCAGGCATGCCCAGCTGTCCCAGGTGAGCAGAAAAATTCACCACTTCCAGCGGATTCATGTTGCCAAATGGGTAAAACATATTGTGCATGTCATCTGTACCACTGGCCACATTAATACCCGCCTTAAATAGCAGGTCCAGGGGAGGCACTCCCCGTCGAATCGGTCTCTTATCTAGATGTCCCTGGCCGAATAAGTTAGTCAAAGGATTTGTGATTATGTTCAGGTCCGCTTCTTTGATCTTAGGCAGTATTCTCTCGAAATCCTCATCTTTCCAGGCGGCCATTGAGCAGCAATGCCCAGCCGCGACCCGTCCCTGATAACCCTCTTTGATGGTTTTCTCAGCGAGCAGTTGCACTGATTTCCAGGCAGGGTCATCCACTTCATCCACATGCATGTCTATATCGGCATCGAATTTTTTTGCGATTTCAAAAACGATCTCAATCTGGCGGGCAGCATCATCCATATCTTTTTCAAAATGCGGAATTCCCCCAACAATATCAGCCCCATTTTCCATAGCCCCGTACATCAGGTCCACGGTCTCCGGTTCATTCACTAATCCCATTTGGGGAAAGGCGATGATCTGGACATCAACAATACCAGAAAATTTCTCTTTCGCCTTTTTTACACCTTCGAGTAATTTTAGCTTTCCAATTGTATCGATATCAACGTGGGACCGGAGATAACAAACGCCGTTTGCCAGGCATAATTCCAGGGTTTCGCTGGCCCGCTCAACTATATCATCAACGGTCATCTCTTTTTTCTTCGCGGCATAAAGAGTGATCGCTTCTCGAAGAGTTCCGCTGTGATTTACGCCTCCCCTCAACAGTGAATTATCTAGATGAAAATGGGATTCAAAAAAAGGTGGGACTGCTATTATGCCCTTTGCGTCAATTGATTTAATAGCAGAAGGAATTGGATCGCTTGAGATCTTGGTGATCAACCCGTTCGCTATACCAATATCAACTGGACTTTTTTCGCCAGCTAGTAAAACATTGTGTACGCTAAGATCCATTCAAACCCTTTATAGTATTTCTGGAGTATATCACAGGGACTATAATCCACAGATGATGATTATCTATCTTCATGTGAACAATCATCATGTGATCCAGAGTAGACCAAGTACTATATCTATACAAAAGCCTCTTTCGCAAGTAAGCGGCTTTTTTCAACCAAGGTTTTTTTATGGCAATCGATTATTTTATCAATTCTTTATATTCTTCTACCATTTCCTCTACTGTCAAGATTCCAGGATCAAAACCTAAAGAGGCATCCGATTGAGCTAATTGAGTGATTTGAGGAGGCGCCAGGAATGTCTTTTCGAGCACATCTGCCTGTGTGAAAACCTCGCGTGTAATCCCATCTGCCATGATCCGGGCTTGGGCCATAGCTATAACTCGTTTGGCATAGATACCTACAATCGGCATATCATGCGTAATGATAATAATCGTATGCCCATGATCTTCATTCAGCTCCTTCAGGAAGTTCATGATCTCCAAAGATTGCTTCACGTCCTGGCCGGTTGTAGGCTCATCAACGATGATCACCTGCGGCCTCAAGGCCAGGATCGATGCGATCGCTACCCTCTGTCTGAGTCCTTTTGACAGGAAGAAAGGATGCTCCTGATGGGTATATTCTGGCAAACCGACTACACCGAGGGCTTCTTCAACACGCTCCTTGACTTCTTCATCCGGCAGTTCTATATTTCGCGGACCGTAGGCAATCTCATCCCAGCAGGTGTTATTAAAAAGCTGGTGGTCAGGATTCTGGAATACATACCCTACCCTTTTAACCATCTGAACGATCGTGCCTTCTTTTGTATTCAGTCCATCGACAATAATATCGCCTGATGTAGGTTTATAAAGCCCATTCAAACATTTTGATAAAGTAGTTTTACCGGATCCATTTTGTCCGATCAGGGCGATGAATTCCCCCTTTACAACTTCAAAGTTTATTTCCTTTAGCGCTTCAGTTCCATCCGGGTAGGAAAAACCCAGCTCCTTTACTTGAATATAAGGTGATTTTTCAGTCATAAATATCCTTCATTATTCATTTGATCGTCTGCTGGAGCAATTGCTTTCCTTGCTCTACAGTTAGCGGATACTCCCCTTCATATAGCCCCTGGCTGTTCAGTTCATGGAAAAAGTGCAGGGCTCCTGGCGGATATACACCTTTTTCCAGCAACAGACCGGACTCTTTGAAAAAGCTCTTGGTGTTATCTTGCAGAAGTATTTCGCTATCAGCCATCAAGATCATCTCGTCCGCTAATGGGACCAGGTTCTCTAGGCTGTGTTCAATCACAACGATAGTATTTTCCTCTTCAGCTTTGAGGATCTTCAATACCTCGAAGATCTTCTTTCGGCTGACCGGGTCCAACATGGATGTTGGCTCATCCAGGATCAATAATTTTGGCTTCATCGCCAGCACGGCAGCGAGTGCAACCCTCTGCTTCTGACCTCCCGAGATCTCATAGGGCGGCTTTAGCAGCAGATCACCCAATCCTGTCAGCTCTGTAACCCATTCCAACCTTTCACGGATCTCCGGGATGGTTAAGCCGATATTCTCCATGCCAAATACCAGTTCATCTTCCACGGTCATCGCTGTAAATTGGGCTTCCGGATCAGAGAACACAACACCAACCACTTGCTGTAATTCTCCTTTTTTATAATTTTCGACCTCCTTGCCAAAAACATTGACCGTTCCCTTTTTTATCCCGTTATATTGACCGGGAATTAAGCCGTCAATCGAATACGCAAGGGTTGTCTTTCCTGCGCCGTTAGGTCCAATAACGCCTACAAAACTACCCTCTTCAATGCTCAGGTTGATGTTATTAAGAGCCGGTGAGGTTGTATGCAGGTATTTCCACGTGTAATCTTTGATTTCAATTACGCTGGTCACTGATAATCTCCTATCTTCAGCTTACAGCTTCCCGCAGCAGGCCGATTAACCAGGATTGATCTACCTGGAAATAACCGAAACCGTACCGGAGAACCAGCAAGGCAATGAATGTTAAACTAATTACTGCAATAAATATGTAATCAAAATACTTATATGTATAGTGCGTCAAAATATAATCCGCTCTTTTTACCTTAGAGATCTCCCCCGTAAATGCGTACCCTCTTGCAACCAATGCATTCGTGAACTCTTCGGAACGTCGCAGTGAAAGCGCGAACAAAGGAACCATATACATTACATATTGTCGGATTTTGTAAGGAAGGGATTTTCCAGCAGGATCAAATCCGCGAGCTTGTTCTGCTTGCCGAACAATATGGAAATCTTCCAGTACCATTCCCGCGGAGCGAAGGGCCATAGCAAACACATAAGTAACAACAAAAGGCACCTTGATACTGCGCATGGCGATGATCACATCCCTTTCACGTGAAGTGCTCAAGAAAAATACCATGGTAAAAATCATCGGTAGTACCCGGAAGTAGACCACAAGGGCATCCCGGATCCTCTCCCAATAGAAATTTACTCCTGCCACTCTTCCCAAAAGCTCAAATTCCGGATGAGTGCCACCTAAAACTGTGTATGAAAGGAAAATAATTGTTCCCATGGAAATCGCCACAGGAACATATATTTTCAGCGTACTCATATTTACGCGGCTGATCCACATAAAGATGATAATAACAACCATAAGTCCGATATTCCAATCAGGAGCAGAAACGAACATAGGGAATAAGCTCACGATTAGAAGGAAGAACAATTTCACAAATGGATGAACCGCATAAATAGGAGATTCATCCGGTACATACCCCAATAAAGTTTTATTCATATCATCTTGTCCAATACAAAGCTCCGCGGCTAGTGAAAAAACCACGGAGCTTTGTTATGTTAATTCTTAAACGTTTACGCCCACCATTTCTTTACAAAGGCAGTTGTTTTGATAACCACCGGGGACAAAACTTTGAGAAGGATGAAGTTGAAGACAACACCAGCAACAACATTGCCGCCAAACCAACCCCAGATGAACAGCGGTACAGAATCTGTGGTCAGAAGGTCAAAGCTCCTCAGAACTACCAGCACCGACCAGAGGGCTCCCAGAATGCTTGAGACAACCATGGCCAGGAATAAATACAGATAGTCCTTTCCAGATTTAAGCCGTGGGTCCAGTTTGAATTTTCTAAAAACCCAGGCGGGCAGGAATGCCTGTAAAGCATTAGCTGGCAGGTATGCTATTGAAACATAGAACGGAGTTCCTGCAATTGCATTGGAGAAGAATGGGAATATCGCACCCGCAATAACACCCCAGGCACCAAACCAAATCGCTCCAACCTGCTGCACAACAATTCCGGTCCAGAAGAAGTTCACACCGAAACCGAGCGGGAAACTGATCGATCCAAAAGCTCCCACTACAAAACCGATACCGATCAACAAGGCGGTCAGCACGATATGGATCACGCCAATTGATCTCTTCTCACCTTCTACAACTGTCCAAATTTCTTCTGCAGAAATTTCGGATTTCACGTTTTCAGCCATAATCTTTTCCTCCAAATAAAATTTTTCCAACGAAAGGGAACAAGAACAAGTATATCTGCTTCGATAACACCTCCTATTGAATAATCTCTTTGTTTAAAAAAACGGGAATTATTTCTTGTTACAGATAGTGAAAAATCGTAAAAAAACGAATAATTCCTCAAACCAGACTATTTAAACCAAATACGCCTATAAATTCAATCACTAGTATTATTTTGCAACATCTAATAGGCTAGCATATCAATACATCGACATCAAGTGATTAATGTAATTACAGTCTGCTACTTGCTGGACACCGGGATGTGTCAAAGTCGAACTAAGGACAATGAAGGTTTAGCCTTTCCGGGTCTTCTCTTCTCGCGTTAGTTTTACGTTCAACCAGAATGTCCGAATGAGCATCCAGGCAAATGACCTTTACCTGCTATAATCCAACCAATATGGTCCTCGATAAAATATATAACACTCCAATCCAAGAATTGATACGCCAGCGTTATTCATGCAGAACTTATAGACGCCAACCCATCAATCCAGAGGATCTATCAAAACTAAGTACATTCTTAGATGAGCATGTATCTAGCCCGCCAGGTAGTTCTCTGAGATTCAAGATAATTACAGCCAGCAAGAATGACACCATTTCCCTAAAAAAACTGGGAACCTATGGCTTCATCAAGGATCCAGCCGGTTTCGTCATCGGTACCATCAAAAATCAACCGCGGGGGCTGGAGGATTTCGGATACAAGATGGAGCTGATCATCCTTCGAGCTGTTGAATTAGGTATTGGCAGCTGCTGGTTGGGTGGAACATTTACAAAAAGCAATTTTGCAAAAGCTATCGGTCTCACAGAAGAAGAAACCATACCATGTGTTATTTCTATTGGTTATCCAGCTGACCAACAAGCTTGGCTGGATCGGGTCAGCAGAATTTATGCCGGCGCAGATCGCCGTCTTTCCTGGTCAGATCTGTTCTTCTCGGATTCATTCGAAAAACCGCTTTCAAAGTCGCATGATGATAACTACAGCGAAGTCCTTGAAATGCTTCGCCTGGCTCCTTCGGCATCGAATAAACAGCCCTGGCGGATCTTACGGCAAGATAACCTGTGGCACTTCTATCTCCAACGAACACAGAGGTATCCACCGCCGTTATTTAGTTTTCTCCTGGATATTGCAGATTTACAGCGTGTTGATATGGGTATTGCCATGGCGCATTTTGAGCAATCTGCACTGGATTTGGGCTTAACTGGCGAATGGGAAATCAACGATCCCGGCTACACTGATGGAAACCCTGGGTTGGAATATAATATTACCTGGCAAAGCAAAACATGATATTTTAATCATGGAGAAGAAATTGAAAATGGACACTTTTGACATCCTGTTATTAATTGCCCGGCCTGCAGCCGGCAAAAGCGAGATCATCGCCCACTTGAAAGACACACCAACTAAAGAACGTATCCAGCGTTTCCATATTGGCGAATTTGAAGAACTGGATGACTTCCCAATGCTATGGACCTGGTTCGAAGAAGATGCCATCCTAGATAAGTTGGGACATCCCAGAATTCACACAGACCGGGACGGCAATTTCCTGCACCTTTATCAATGGGATCTATTGATAGAAAGGATCAATCTGGAATATCAGAAGAAAATAAGGGATGAACCTGAGTATCATTCCAATAAAACAATCGTCATCGAATTTGCCAGGGGAACATCCCACGGAGGTTTCCAGAGAGCTTTCAAGCATCTCAGCAAGACAATCGCCAAGCGCCTCGCTATTCTCTATCTGGATGTTTCCTGGGAAGAATCTCTCAGGAAGAATCGAGGCAGGTTCAACCCGGAAAAACCCGATAGCATTCTGGAACACGGTTTATCCGATACAAAGATGGAAGCGCTCTACAAGGAAACAGACTGGAGCGATGTCATTGCCAAGCAGCCTGATACAATCCAGATCCAGGGTATCGCGGTGCCATATATCGTCTTTGAAAATGAGGACGATGTAACCAGCCAGGGTGGCGACGCCCTTTCCTCACGCCTGGAGGAGAGACTATCAGCTCTTTTCGCCAAATACCGTTCCTGAGTTTCCAATCATGAGAGGATAGGTCAGAATGATTTTGCTTGCTGGATTACAGATCTCTGGCTGATCCCGATAAATCACCTTTCTCGCTATGTAGCAGCTGGGGATTGCTTAATATCCTGAACGACGTGATATTCATCACAAATTCCTTAATAACACGTGTTGTTTTTGCGCATTCTGGTATAAATATACGGTATTCAAAGCTATCCAAGCAAATTTAGTGTTTTCTCGCCCACAACGCAGAGAAGATATACGAGCATTTGATAGGTTATCTATCAGTTTCTGGAGGCATTAATGTTTGTAAAATTCCTTATGAAGGCGGATCCCACTTGCGGAACACCGGATATGGCAGCGATAGAAGTGCAGGAGTTGATGGAAAAAGAATCAATCCGTCACTTACCAATTGTTGACGAGGAAAAAAACCTTGTCGGCCTGATTACCAAGAGCTCTCTGAAATCTGCTCTCCCATCTGATGTATCTCAATTCAGCCGCTTTGAGATCAGCTACACGCTATCTAAGATCCGTGTGGATTCAATCATGGTTAAAGATGTGGTCACGATAGAAGAAGAGGTGCCGATTGAGCATGCAGCCTGGCTGATGGCAGACCGCAAAATCGGCACGCTTCCTGTTGTATCAGAAGGGAAACTTTCGGGAATAATCTCCGACAGCGATATTTTCATCGCCATGACCTCACTCCTGGGCGCCTATGAATCAGGCATCCGTGTCACTGTCCTCCAACCAGATAAGAGCGGGGTCGTAGCCCATCTCACCAACGCTATTTACGAAGCAGGTGGTTATCTATCCGTCTGTGTCGGATATTATCCCAAAAATCTCGAAAACAAATGGATCTCTGTCTGCAAAATTCAAAACCTTGATCAAAAGCAGATTGAAGATATCATCGATAGTCTGGAAGAAGCCTCAATATTGGATATTCGTAAGTTTCAGGAGCATGAATGATTAGTGAACATCACGAACCCGCCGCATCAGTTTTAGTAGTTGGCGGAGGGATCGGTGGCATGAGAGCCGCCGTTGACCTCGCTGAAGCAGGATTAAAAGTTTATTTGACAGAACGGGACCCAGGACTCGGTGGACGCGTGGCTCAACTTGGCTACATGTTCCCCACCCATGACTGCGTCCTTTGTCGCGGAACATCAGATCATGGCTACGGCTGCACCAGGCCTGCGATTTCACCCGCATTTATGGACCATAACCGTCATCCGAATATTGAAGTGATGACCCGAACTACACTTAAACGGGCAGAAGGTCAGGCGGGTGATTTCCGGATCACTTTGCAAAGAGAGCCGCGCTATGTGGATCCTGCCC